>Ga0164295_10000626_pt1 | contig 29673 bp, 30 predicted proteins | sample GEODES006metaG_FD_111798 | JGI IMG/M metagenome (GOLD analysis project Ga0164295, IMG submission 111798) | Oligotrophic lake water microbial communities from Sparkling Lake, Wisconsin, USA - GEODES006 metaG | ecosystem: Environmental > Aquatic > Freshwater > Lake | place: USA: Sparkling Lake... | reverse complement strand
TCCATATTTAACTCCATTAATTTTTATTTATTTATTCATTCATTCATAAATAAAAATTGATTCCATATTTAACTCCATTAATTTTTATTTATTTATTCATTCATTCATAAATAAAAATTGATTTTAAATTTATTTAAATTTAACTTAAATATAAATATATCTTATTAATAGATATAATGACGGATCACAATGAATCTAATGTCAATTTTAATAGAATGCCACAACAAAATCAAGTAATATATCAGCCATATAATCATCCATTTATTCAAAATCATATATCACCTAATCATAATTATGTACCATATAACACTGATCAATCATTGTATCAAATGAAATTACAACAAGATTCAATGTATGGAGAAATTTATTATCTTAAATCTTTATTTGAATTAAATAGAAATGATAATATGATTACAAATAATTTTATTGATAAAACTATTCCGAAATTAAATTCAATCGAGTCAAGTTTGCATACATTACAAATAAATCTACATTCATTACAAACAAATTTTCAATCATTAAATTCTAGTATGAATCTATTGGAAAATAAAATTAAAACATATGATATTAGATTAAATTATGCATATAAACGTTTGAATAAATTAGAATCTAAAAATGATAAACCAAGTAAAAAAATTAATACTGGAAATAGGGTGAGTGATATTGATATTAAAGCATCATCATGTATGCCATTTTTACCACCACCTCCAATGCTGATGTTTGGAAATATGCAGGGTTCTCAGCAAACATCATCAACAGAAAATGAATTAATTGACAGTGATGATGAATGTGATATGTCTGTTGATCTTTATGCTGAACCATCAAATATTGATACTGATATTGAAATTATTGATCTAAATATTAAATCTATTACAGAACTAATCAATCTTGGATTGAAATTTAAAGTAACTGATTTACAAAATAATGAAAAAGAAAAGGATGAAGAAAATGAAAAGGATGAAGAAAATGAAAAGGATGATGAATATAATAAAGATAAAATTTTAATTTTCAGTTCACCAAAGAGTCCCCAATTAGGTTTTCAAGATCTTATTAAACACATTATGAGTCATATTACAAATGAAAATAAGAATGAAAAAAATAATGATAAAGTTGATAAAAATAAGAAAATTGATGATAAAAAACAAGATATAATTAAATATTATGAATTTAATGGTAAAAAATACAATCTTGATATTAAAAAAATAATAAATCTAATTGAACCATTAACAAAATTAAATAACATTATTGGAATGGGAAAAATAAAAGAATCAATTCTTGATATGATTATCTATTTTATTCAAGGATTTGAAAATTCTACATCAAATATGTTACACACTACTATTGAAGGTCCACCTGGTGTTGGTAAATCTAAATTGGGAAGAATTTTAGCTCAGATTTATCATGCGTTAGGTGTAATTGAATCTAAACGTTTCGTTAGAGTAAGACGTACAGATTTAATTGGTAAATATTTAGGTCATACTGCTCATAAGACACAAGAAATAATTGATAAAGCAGAAGGTGGGGTTCTATTTATTGATGAAGCTTATTCATTAGGATCAGGATCAGATAATGACATATATTCAAAAGAATGTATTGATACTATTAATATGAATTTAACTGAAAAGAAAAAGAAATTAATTGTAATCATTGCTGGCTATGCTAATGAATTAGATAGGTCATTCTTTTCTTTTAATGAGGGATTGCGTAGAAGATTTCCATTTAGATATGCAATCGATGGATATAATAATCAAGAATTAACACAAATATTCTATTATATGATTAGAAAATTAGGATGGAAATTAGATAGATCTTTAAATAAAGAATATTTAGAAGATTTTTTTCAGCAAAATAAAGATAAATTAAATAATTATGCAGGTGACATTGAGACTATTATTTTAGGATGTAAGATTTCGCATGCTAAAAGAGTCATTGGTAAAGATTTTAATTGTAAAAAAATATTAAACAAACAAGATTTTGAAGATGCTTTTAAAAAGTTCACATTAAATAAAAAAACAAACGATATTAATAAAGAAATTTTAAATACAATGTATGGATAAAAATATAAATATTGAATAAATATATAATGGATTATTATAATCAATATTATGATTCATATTATGATTCATATTTTAATCAATCTAAAAATGGAAATATTTTTTCATATAGTATAATTTTTTTAATACTTGGTTTAACACTTGGTATATTAGGATATTATTTATTTTATAATACATATTTAAAGAATAAAAACCCAATTGTAAAGATAATATATCAAGAAACAAATAACAATAATGTAAAGTTATTACCAGAAGATATAAATCTTGATTCAACAGAAAAAAAAAATAATGGTGTATATGATGCACCATATGGGGGGTGTATACAAAAAAGAAATATTTATGATTCTGATTTTAGCAGAACAATTTATCCTATAGATGATCATGAAATTATTTATTTCTAAATTTAATTTATTCATTCATATTATAAATGGAATATAGATATCATCCAATTTATAAATATATAGCATTTTTTATTATTTTGTATGCGTTCTTACGTCATCAAAAAATAATGGAAAACAATGTATTATTAATTAATTGCTTTTTAATTACATTATTTGTTATGATTGTTGATCAAATGTTTATAAATGATCATTTAACAATATTTCAACCATTATCAGATCAAAATATAAAAGAAGAAGAATTAAGAAAATCAATTGAAGTTGAAATTAAACAAAAACAAATTAATGAAGAAGAGCAAGAACAAGAAATAATTAAAAATATAAAGAAAAAGAAAAAAAATAAAAAAAATAAAGTTCAAATAAATAATGATGAACATGCACATAATCAATTAAGTGCAGAACAACAACATATTAATTTAAGCAATACATCTACATATTCTGATGAATTATATAACAATAATGAAGATACAATGTATTATACTAATTATCAAAATGAACCACAGCAACAAAGACCCGAACGTTATTATAATGATATGACTGATGGTAGGGGATATGATTTTCAAGAACCACTATTAAATAATGATTACAACTTTACTGTTGATGCATATAATTCCTAAAATTCTTATTTATTATTTTATTTAATTTATTTTCATCTTTTAATAAAAATTGATTTTAAAATGTTTTAAACAATAAATCAAATAATATGTATATTAATAAAAATGGCATCTAAATCTAAACAAACTAAAGTAACTAAATCTGAAGATGAATTTAATCTTAAAGATTTCAAAACACAAGTCGAAGCACTTGTACATAAACTACTAGCATTCACACTTCGTGGAACATCACTTGATGCACAAGTTCCTGATGATCGTGATGCTGCTGAACGAATGTATGAACAAGTACTCGAAGGTTTTGCTATTCTAGCAGAAGTTGATTCTTATATTGGTATCAAGAGTGATGAGCTTGCTCGTTACATGAGTAGACTAACTGAAAATCGTCATAAACTCAATAGTCTTGTTGATGTAGAACCTGAACCACAACAAGAACAAAATCTTGTAAATTCTGACGATAAAGATGATGATGAAGAAGATTCTGTTTCTACAAAGAAAGAAGCTAAAGCACCAACTAAAAAAACTAAACAGACCGATGAAGAAGTAGAACTAGAAAAGAAATCCAAATCTAAATCTAAGAAAGTAGAATCGGATGAAGAACCAGAGCCTGAACCAGTACCGGTACCCGAAAAGAAATCGAAATCCAAATCTAAATCTAAGAAAGTAGAATCGGATGAAGAACCAGAACCAGAACCGGAACCAGTACCTGAAAAGAAATCCAAATCTAAATCTAAGAAAGTAGATTCGGATGAAGAACCAGAACCGGAACCAGAACCGGAACCAGAACCGGAACCAGTACCTGAAAAGAAATCCAAATCGAAATCAAAATCTAAGAAAGTAGAATCGGATGAAGAACCAGAACCAGTACCTGAAAAGAAATCCAAATCGAAATCAAAATCCAAGAAAGTAGATTCGGATGAAGAACCAGAGCCTGAACCAGAGCCAGAGCCAGAGCCAGAACCAGAACCAGTAAAACCCAAGAAAGGAAAGAAAAATTGATTTTAAATTTATTTATTAACATTCAATCAATTATATTTAAATAAAAAATTGTGGAATCTAATAAATTTATAATATTAAAAATAGTACCAATGAAGAATTCCACTGAAGATTTTATAGATTTTAATTTAAGAGATAATTGTTTAAGAAATAATCTTAATGAAAGAAATACACAAGTAGATGATTTTTATAATGTTTCATCTGATGATACATCATCAACTGATGAAAAATAATTTATTTATTAAAATATAAATATGTATTTTAATAAAAACGTTAAAAAAAGTTGATTTATTTATTATTTGTAATATTTTATTAACTTAAAATAAATCAATAAAAATGTCTGTCAATATTGAATATAATAAAAATTATAAAAACGACATTAATAAAATGAATATAATTATTGATTTTTTTAATAATTATAAATCATTTTTGAATAAAAAAAGTTATAAAATTTATCAAAATTATATACCAAAATTACTTGAATTAATTCATAATCTGGAAGAGCAAATTGGTAAAGATATTAATTCATTTGAAAAGAATGATTCAGATAATGAAAATAATTATACAGAAGAATATAAAAATTGTGTGGATGATGATTCAGTATCAGAATACGATACTGATACTGATGATGAAAATACAAATGAATTAAGAAAAAGATTGATTATTAAAAATAATTTAATCAAAAAAAAGTTTGAAAATCATAGAGAGAAATTACCAATTAAGATTAAAAAAATTAATTAAAAAAATTAATTAAAAAAATGAAATAATATTTATTTAAAATTTATTTATTAGAATAATAACTTATATAAAAAAATGAGAATTACAAAGGCTTTTATTAATTCTATAAAAACTAATCCAAGTGAAATAGCTGCACAATTATCTGATGATGATTTAGAGAAATTATTAAGAAAACTTGCCGATGCATATTATAATACAGGTACTCCTTTAGTAGAAGATATTACATATGATATTTTATATGATATTTTAAAAGATCATGATCCGACAAATTCTTTTTTTAAAGAAGTTGGAGTAAAAATTAAAGTTGATAGAAAAAAAGTAGAATTAAAATATCCAATGGGTTCTCTAACAAAGGTTAAACCAAATGAAGGCACGTTGGAAGCTTGGCTAAAAAAATTTCCAGGCCCCTATATAATTAGTGATAAACTAGATGGTGTTTCAGCACAGATTTACAAAGATGCTCAAGGTAAAATTGAGATGTATACACGTGGTAGAGGTGATGATACTGGTAATGTTGGCGAAGATATTACACATTTATTAAAATATATTAATGTAGGTGATCTCGAATCATTACCAAATGATTACAGTATTCGTGGCGAATTAATTATTAAAAGAGCGGATTTTGATGCGATAAAAGAATCATATAAGAATATTCGCAATACAGTATCAGGTGTTGTTAATTCAAAAACAGTTGATACAAAACTTGCAAAGCTTGTTAATTTTGTTGGATATTCAATTTTACATCCAGAATTTAAACAGGATGTACAAATGAAAACATTAGAAAAATTTAAAATTAATTATGTAGAATATAAAGTTGTTAAAAAGATAGATGAAAAAAATCTTGAAACACATCTAAAACAAAGACGTCTAAATTCTGAATATGATGTGGACGGTATTGTTGTTGAAGATTCATCAAAAGTGTATCCATTAAAACCAGGTAATCCAGATAACGCATTTGCTTTTAAAATGATATTAGATGATCAATTTACTGAAGCAGAAGTTGTAACAGTAAATTGGGATTATTCAATGGATTCAATGTGTAAACCAACAGTAACTATTAAACCAGTCGAATTAGTTGGAGTGACAATTACTAACGCTACCGCATATAATGCTGATTTTGTTTGGAAAAATAACCTTGGTCCAGGGGCTAAAATAAAGATTATTCGTAGTGGAGATGTTATTCCAAAGATTATGGAAGTTACCAAACCGGCAAAAGAACCGTCGATGCCGGATATACCTTATATTTGGAATGAAACTGAAGTGGATATCTTAATAGATTATTCTAAAAAGATTCCTCAAAAAGTAAAAGATCGTGTATTAGTAAATTTACTTGTACATTTTTTTGGAACATTAAATGTCAAATATATATCAGAGGGTATTATTACAAAATTAGTTGATAATAATTATAAATCAGTTGGTGATATAGTTGATGCTATAATTAATGAAGATGAAGAACTATATGATATTGATGGGATTGGAGAAAAATTAATTAAAAAAATCTCTAAAGAGATCCAAAAACAATTAGATTCAATGGAATTGCATACATTTATGGATGCTACACATATTTTTGGTAAAGGTTTGGGATCAAGAAAATTTAAAGAAATTTTAAATGTTTATCCCAATATTATAAATGATAACTCAAGTAAAGCAGAATTAAAAAAGAAAATTATTAATATTGATGGTTTTGCAGATTTAACTGCAGGCAGATTTGTGGACAGTTTAGAAAAATTTAAAAAATTTTGTGAAGATTTTAATGAAATCTATGACATTTCACGTCTCCTTAAAAAAATAAAGACAACTAAAAAAGGTACAAAATATACAGACGAAGTAATAGTGTTTACAGGAGTGCGTGATAAAGATTTAGAGAAATTAATTGAAGATAATGGTGGTAAAGTTACTGGTTCTGTATCAAAAAATACAACTATCTTAGTTACATCTGATAATCCTGATGTATCTACTGAAAAATATGTAAAAGCTAAATCTCTAGGAATTAAAATATATACAGTAACAGAATTTAGAAAATTATAAAATAAAATTATAAAATGATTTTATAAACCATTATAAAAAATACTTAATATACTTTATTTATTAATGACATTTAGAAAATCATCAAAAAGAAAATTTATCTTATTAGATGATGATGAAGATTGTAATATTAATGAAAAAATAAATGCATGTAGCGATATTACAGCTAATCCATTAAAGAAAATATTTAATCTGGGTACGGATGATGATGATGTATATCGTGAAGCAAATCACATTTATTTTAAAACTGATGTAAATACCAATTCAATTGATAAACTTTATAAATTAATTAGATGTTATAAAAAAGAAATTAAACTTTTAATTAATAATACACATATTGGAAACATTCAACCAAGTGAATTATATTTACATATAACATCATACGGTGGTTCTTTACATGAAGCATATCTTGCATATGATTTAATTAAAAAATCTACAATTAAAATAAATACAATAGTCGAGGGATATGCAGCAAGTGCAGCGACAATTATGAGTATTGCTGGACATCGACGATTAATTACACCAACATCAATTATGTTAATTCACCAATTATCAACTGGCATGTATGGTAAATATGAAGAATTAAAAGATGATTACGATAATTCTGAACAAGATATGCAAAAAATTATATCTTTATATTTAAAAGAAAGTAAAGGAAAGATGAAAAAAACATTTATTGAAGAACAATTAAAACATGATAAATGGTGGGATGCTAATAAATGTATTAAATATGGATTAGTTGATGAAATTTTAGATGAAATTTAATTTAATTGAATATGAATTTAACCAATCTAAATTGACCTTGATGTTTTTGCATTTTATGACGTTCATAAAATAAAGTTCCAACTACAATTAATGTAACGAATAAACCAAAATGTATCAATTGATCTCTATTATTTTGATTATCTATTTTTTCTTTTACATTATAATTTATTAATGTATTGTTTAATACGGAATTAACTTTTTCTTCACGATGAGTTGTGTATAAATGATATACACATAATAAAACAAATAGACCAATAAACCATTGAGCAGACATTCTAGTTAGGGCAACTAATAATACATAAAGAATAACAGAATAAAGTAAAATTGTTTTATAATCATATTTTTTATATATTTCTGCAACCACAACTAATACCATTAAAAATATTAGTAAATGTCTTAAAATTTTATTATTTTCTAATTGGAATTTAACTTTTTGTGTTAATTCACCATAAAATGAATGTGAAATATATATTAATTGAAATAATAGTAATATTGTCAGTGGTGTTATTTTGGGCATTTTTATATTGTCTAAAAACATGTTAATATATATATTAATAAATGAAAATTTAATTATTAAATTTAATTTTTAATTAAAGGGCAAGTTCTATTACACCTTCACTATCACCATCACCATCACTAGTTGTTGGTATAGTAGGTAATGTTGATATTATCGATGTTGGTGTCGGTGCTGGTGCTGGTGCTGGTGCAGGTGCTGGTGCAGGTGCAGGTAATATTGATGTTACAGGTAATGTTGATATTGGTGCGGGTGTTACTTGTACATGTTGACTATTTTGATATCTAGATATTAAATTAAATTTATCTGCCATTTCTTTTACTGACTGTCTAAGAGTTGTAATTTCTTCTTCTAAATCTTTTATTTTTTTTTCTTTTTCATTACGTTCTTTTTCAATATCTAATTCTTTTTTTTCTTTTATTAAACTTTCAAATTTAGCAATTAATTCTGATACACCACGTGATATTTCACCTTGCTGAGAATTTAATTCTGCAGCTTTTATGTTTAAACTAGCTATGCTACTAGCTTTGTTTAAAATATTGTTAGCTTCTTCTTCACCTTCGTCACCTTCTTCACCTTCTTCACCTTCGTCACCCTCGTATCCCTCTTCATAATCTTCACCTTCGTCACCTTCACCTTCGTCACCTTCACCTTCTTCACCTCCTTTACCTCCTTCACCTCCTTTACTTTCTTCACTTCCTTCACTTCCTTCACCTCCTTTACTTTCACCTCCTTTACTTTTTTTACTTCCTTCACCTCCTTCACCTCCTTTACCTCCTTCACCTCCTTTACCTCCTTCACCTCCTTTACCTCCTTTACTTTTTTTACTTTCTTCACTTTCTTCACCTCCATCACCTCCTTTACCTCCTTCACCTCCTTTACTTTTTTTACTTTCTTCACTTACTTCACTTTCTTCACCTCCATCACTTCCTTCACCTCCATCACTTCCTTCACCTCCATCACTTCCTTCACCTCCATCACTTCCTTCACCTCCATATAAAATATGTGTATTGTAATTATTAAATCTATAATATTTTATACCACCACCTCCAGCAATACTTTCATTAACATATCTTTTAAATAATAATTTTTTTTCTTTTTCTACTAAATCTTTTTGTAATAATTCTAATAATTTTTGAAGATTTAATAATATTTTAATATATTCTTTTGTTTGTGTATCTATTTTATTATATTTATCAGCTAATTCGATTTGCTCTTTTAAAATACTAATCTTTTCAGTTAGGTAATTAATTATTTTTGGGGGATAATCTCCATCTTCTTCATCTTCTTCATCTTCATCTCCGTCATCTTCTTCAATTTTAATATTTGCACCTTCACCGTCTTCCTCGCCTTCACCACCCTGTTCGCCTTCACCATCTTCCTCGCCTTCACCACCCTGTTCGCCTTCACCACCCTGTTCGCCTTCACCACCCTGTTCGCCTTCACCCTCCGTACTTTGTTTTCCTTTTCCCTGGTAACCTTTTCCTTGTTCACCTACATCGTCATTTTCACCTATATTATTTTTCATAAAACCATCTACAATTGTAGATATCAATGATGGATCGTTTATTAATTTTTGTAATTTACTTTGGTTTGAATAAGTTTCAAAACCAAAACGAACACAATCAAATGGACTTAATGCACATATAGCTGGAGCGGATTCAGGTAATGTTAATGCTAAGATTGGGTTTTTTTTTATCATTGTAATTCCTAATATAAACATTTTTCTTAAAGATTTAATATCTTCGACTATTCCAGGATTTATACCTGAAGATTCTAATATATAAACTATTTTATCAAAAATTACATCTGGTTCAAGACTAAATATAGAATTAATATTATTTTCATCTATTCCTTTTAATTGAGTTAAATTTGTAATATCAAAATTTCCCCCGTCTTGTTCAGGCAGATAATTTAAATGATTAGCATCAAATTTATAGAATAAATTTCCCCCACAAAGATTTTCTATAATTTGATTATTTAATTTATAATAAATTTTATTTCCTAAATTAATATTTGAATTAGCCATATCTGTTAAACGATATTTTGAATTAGCCATATATAATATTTTTATAATATAAAAATTGATTTTAAAACTATTTATATTTTAAAGCTTTGTGTATATGACTATTATTAATAATGCCTCCTCGTAAAGTTCAAGTTAAAGAACCCAAAGTTGAACCCAAAGTTGAACCCAAAGTTGAAGAAAAAACTAAAACAAAAAGTGTAGCTAAAAAAACAACTAAGAAAACGAAAGAAGAAGAAGAAGTAAAAGAAGCAATTAAAGTTCAATCTGATGTATCTGATAACGATCATTCGGCAAGTGATGCATCGGATAACGATCATTCGGCAAGTGACGCATCTGATAATGATGTTTCTGATAATCAACAAGACAATTGGGAACAAAATGAAGATGAAGATGAAATGCTTAGTGTGAAAGTACAAAGTATTAATAAACAAAGTATCAATACACAAAGTCTAAATATCAATACACAAAATCAATCTCAAGTTCTACAGTCAGAAACTATGACAAATGAACCAAAGAAATCATATGAACCAACGAAATCATATGCTTCACGATTTGGAAATAAATTTCAAAAAGAACAAAGTTATGGTAGATATCATAGACAACAGGACCAACAAGGTCAACATGAACATCGTGGTGACCAAGGAGTACAAGGAGACCAAGTACAACGTAAATTTGATCGCAAACCACGTAGTGCAGCTCTAAATTTTGGTTATAAGGATTATCGCGATATTTCACATCCGGCTTCAAATGTATCCACTGTTGATTTACTTCGTATGTTAATTGTAAGAGCAAATGACGATGGTCAAATTAAACTTAAGCATTGCCTTGAAGATACAATCAGAGCAATTAATTTAGAATGTAAATTCCCGATGCTTCCACGTTTCAAACCTCAGTCAACTGATATCTAAATTTATTTTATTTTATTTTAATTTATTCTAATTTATTTTTATTTATTTATTTATTATTATATGACAACAAAATATCCTAATATTAAAGATGATACTTTTTATAAAAAAATTAATACAATATACAAAGAATATAAGATACCACAAAAAAAGAAGTCATTTGAAGAAATATGTTTTCCGAAAGCATATGAATTACAATTACCACAAAAATTTGTGTCGGAATTTATATCACCATCAACCCCATATAAAGGTGTATTAGTTTACCATAGAATTGGTGCTGGAAAGACATGTACAGCAATTAGAGTTGGAGAAGTATTTAAAAAATATAGAAAAATTGTAGTTGTATTACCCGCATCTTTAAAAGGAAACTTTAGAACTGAATTGAGATCACCGTGCGCAGGTGACTCATATCTAACCAAATCTCAGCGTAATCAATTAAAAGAACTTCATCCATCATCAAAAGAATACAAAAAAATAATAGATGAATCAGATAAAAAAATAGATAAATATTATAAGATTTATTCATATAATAAATTTATTGAATATGTAAAAGAAAAAAAAATTAAATTAAAAAATACATTATTGATAATAGATGAGATACAAAACATGGTGTCAGAAGATGGAACATATTATGTTGAACTCATGAATTTAATAAAATCAGCACCAGATGATCTCAGAACAATATTATTATCAGCAACACCAATGTTTGATAAACCCTATGAAATAGGTTTAACCATAAATTTGTTAAGACCAGAAAAACCATTTCCAGTTGGAGCAGATTTCAATCGTATGTTTATTGGTGTTAAAAAAAATAAATATGGGGAATTAGAAACTGAAATGATAAATCGTGATCTATTCAAAGAAACAGTTAAAGGATATATATCATTTTTTAGAGGTGCTCCTCCTTATGTTTTTCCTGAGATGAAAATTAAATATGTAGAATGTCCGATGTCTGACTTTCAATTTAAATCATACGTTGATGTTTTAAAGAATGAAGATAAAAATAATTTTTTTATGAAGAAAAAACTAGAAAAAACATTTAATGTGGAATTATTACCAAATAATTTTTTTATTGGTACACGATATGTATCAAATATTGTATTTCCAAATAAAAAAGTTGGTGATGAAGGGTTAAAATCATTTACTCGAATGCAAATTATATCAAATTTAGATAAATATTCAACAAAATTTTATACAATTATGCAGAAGTTAGAATCAAGTACCGGAAAGATATTTTTTTACAGTGGATTTAAAGAATTTGCTGGAATAAAATCTTTTGTTGCTGTATTAGAAGCATTTGGATATCAAAATTATGCAAAAGCTGGAGAGGGGACAAAAAGATTTGCAATATGGTCAGGAGATGAAAATATGGCATATAAAGAAGAAATAAAATCAGTATTTAATTTAAAATTAAATTTAAATGGATCAAAATTAAAAATCATATTAGGTTCATCGTCAATCAAAGAAGGTGTGAGTTTTGCTGGGGTACGACAAGTGCATATATTAGAACCATATTGGAATATTCCACGTTTAGAACAGGTTATAGGCCGTGCTTCAAGATTTTGTTCACACAAAGATCTTCCAGAAGAAAAGAGAAATGTAAAAGTTTATGTATATCTTGCTACTATACCTAATAAAAATAAAAAAATAACACAAACTGTTGATCAATATATCTATACATTATCAAAGAATAAGAATAAATTAGTTTCTGAATTTGAATTAGCTATAAAACAAGCAGCAATTGATTGTGAACTAAATAAAGAAGCAAATCAAGATGCAGAAAATAAATTTAAATGTGATATTTAATTTTTTCCACCAATTTACACATAATAAATTTATAAATAAAATATATATATAAATGGAATATAGATCGAGTATTATTACTAGAGTTATTACTAAATGTATAAGCAATTACAGATTAAAAAAACTTTGTTTATTATTTAGCAATATGACAGATGATTTACTAGAATTAAATAATATAGTTGCTAATAGATTTGATGATAATTTATTAGATAAATCTGATAAAACAATTTTTAAATCATATGATACATTAACTAAAAAATTATTAAATAAAAATTTATTATCTAAAGTTGATAAATTTATAATTGAGTATTTGAAAATATATAGACCAATGTCTAAATTTTCTACAAAAATATTTTTATCATTATGGTTAATAAGTGGATATCCAGATATAATATTAGACACAAATTTTTTTGTAGAAAAATGTAAAAATAAAATAAAAGAAGAACTATTTAATATATCTGCATTTATAATTACTAAAATTAATGATGCAATTAATAATGAAAAATTATTTCAAAATATGCATTTTTTTACTAATTTCAATAAGTTAATTAACAAATATTCAATACTATTTAACCAATATAAAAGTAATGATTTACAAGAAAAAGTTTCTGAGGCAATTCAATCATGGATTATAATAAAAAAAAATATTAACAAAATTGAATCTACAAATAAATATAATGATAATGAAAAAAAAGAAATTATTTTAATGATGATAAATAATCTTAATGAAGTTAAAAAATTTATTGATGCAACAATAAAAAATTTTGATTTTAAAAAATTAGAATTAATTGTTGAACAATCATCCAATATTGAATCAAATCTAATTAAAAATTGTATACAAAAAATTAAATTAAAACTTGACAATCACAATTATGAAGATATAAAACGAATATTAATTGATATACAAAAATTTATAAAAGAAATGAATAAAATACAATCAGATGATGAAATAGAAGAAATAATTGATCCTGAATATATTATACAATTGTTATCAAATAATCTCCTTGATAAAGATACTATAATTAATTTTGGATTACAAATATCAAATCATATTACAAAAGGTGGATCAATACGATTAAGCGAATTAAGAATAGAAGAAATACAAAAAATAAATAACAACATATCAAATATAAATGAAATATTTGCAAATATATTATATATAAATTTAGAATCTATATATTTGGTGATTGATGAACTATTCGCATATAAGGATTTAACCATTTTATTTGATTCAATTTAATTTATTTTCTACATTATATTCATTTGAAATTAAATATATTGATATAATATTCATTGTCGTGTAAAATATGTGAAAGGGTAAATCAATGTATGATATTATTGGTAGTTTAAAAATATTAATTGACGTATCAATAATTAATAAAAATCCTAGAACAGTTTTATTGATATTAAATAACAATACAAAACGATGTCTGAAATTATTTTCCTTATACACTTTGTAAATTGTATTCATAATATATATTACCCATAGAAAGACAATTATCTGTTGGAAAAATAATGGTAGCAAATAAATCAATAGTAATTCAGTTGCTAATTTGTATTCTCTTTGGCATTCATATAAAATATTATAAGATGAATTTAATTTTATTGACAACAATTTTCTATACATATGTTCCAATGCCCTAACAGAAAAATTATATATAATAAAAGTTGTTAAACTAAATAGATATAACATTGTAATTAATTTTATATATAATATTTTAATTAATTTGTTATTTATATATCAATTTTTTATGATAATGAGTTTATTTTTATATATTTTTAAATGTATCAAAAATATATAAATGGCTATAGTTTCAAAAGAAAATCTTTTTATAATTGGATTTATCATTATAATAGTTTTGGGTATACAATATTTTTCTTATCTACAATATAAAAAATATACGATAAAAGAAATAAATAAAAGAATTCATTTAAATAATAATCATAATAACAATAATGAAAATCATTTCCAACAACATCAAATACAAAAAATACAACAATTACACAATCAACAACAATTACATCAACAACAATTACATCAACAACAATTACAAAATCAAAAATCAATAACACATAAAAATGAAAATGATAATGATGGAGATGATAATGATGATTCTGTTGATACACCTAATGATTTAAATTCAAATGATGATTCATATGTAAACCCTATTCCCAGTATAAATGACAATAATGATGATTAAATTCATTTTTATTAAAAATGGGATTTTTATTAAAAATGGGATTTTTATTAAAAATATGCATTTTTTTATTAAAAAATATATATTTGTTTGAAATATATGAATTATAATACAATTGTAATTATTATATTTTTTGTATTAATTATCGTTTATAATTTTAAGAATATTAAATTTAAAAAAATATATAAAACATTCTTAGAATTTATAAATATTTTTTCTAAAAATCAATTATTGTTATTAGACAAAAAAAATAAAAAACGAAATAGAAAAAATAAAAAATATATAACGCTAGTAAAAGAGAAAAATAATATTAATACTGATGTAAATGATGCACATGATGTAAATGATACACATGATGTAAATGATGATGATGATGTTTTAAATAAATTATTAAAATCTAAAGAACCAATAAAATCAATATTAAAAAAAAATAATGAAAATGCTAATAATAATAATAACAATAATAATAAAGATGAAATTATAAATACAGCTAGAATGGACGATCATTCACAATTGTCAGAACTGTCTGATGTATCTTCACTAGATCTTAATTCAATTAATTCAAACAATTCAAATGAAGAATCAGTTTTATCTTTTGAATAAAAATTGATTATTAATTTATTTATCTATTTATTTATTTATTTATTTATTTATATCAAAATGTCTTTAATCTTTCCTGGTCATCCGTTATACAAAGAATGTATGAGTTTGGATTTTAATGAAAATGACTTTACTCAATTCACTTTAACATGTGGTAACTATAAAGCAAAATATAATTTTTACTCAATTCCATTTGGTGTTATACCTGGATATGAAGAATACAAAAATAAATTGAGTTATATTGATGATAATAATAAAAAAACATTTTATAATTGGAATAAAGATTTTACAATTGAGATTTTTGACGAAAATGACATTAAAATTTTAAAAAAAACTACAAATTTTACACCAAATTTTAATTTATATGGTGATGGTAAAACTTTGGATTCTACATTTATTACTATTTTAGAAGAGGTTGATGACAATCCATTCTTTAATATTTATAACTTGAATGATATGTTAATTCATACATTTAAAATATACCGTTATACATTTAATATGGGTTTCAAAATTATAGATTATGATTCAAATTTATTTGTTATAGTATATGGCGAGTCAATTTTATCAATTATTGAATTTAATAAATATATTAAATATATTAATAAATTAAAGAATAAAAGTCATACTACAATTAATTGTATAAAATATATAGATGATTCGGTAATTATACCTACATGTGGTCAAAATCGTATGTATTGTATTGGAATTGAATCGGATAATATAATATTTAATAATGGTAAAATATGTTTAATAAATAATATACAATATGATATTTCGCAATGGATATTACCTCGTAATCCATTATATTATTATCATTTACTTAATAATAATCCTTATGATAAAAGTGAAAAACATTTTATAATTACACATGGAATTTTTTCTGCAGAATATGATTATCTAGATCATTTAAATCGTTTTGATTCAAACATTGGTAAATTTGGTAAAGGTGTAAATGTAACATTTAAAGAAAATGGTATTGAATTATTTGAAATGAAATCACCATGTGCACCGTCTATTGTAATTCACGGAGATGGAAAAACAAGAGATGGTACACGATTTAGTTTTGGTAATGTTACTATTTATGATTTTAATCAAAAATTAATTAGACATACGTGTATTGGTTCAGATCCACATCATGATATTCAACGTGTGAATGATAAATATGCAATTTCAACATCTATAGAAGTATGTACACATACACAATTTTTTGGATTTATTGATTTAGATTTATTTTTTAATCAAACAGGTGAAGAAGAACAAATTCGGCCGTATGATAATGCAAGAGTATATGTACCACTTTATAGAGATGACGTAATTGGTGTAACATGTGCTGATCCAGATGGTTTTGTTCTATCTAATGGTGTAATTTTACCATATGAATCTGCCGAAGAATATGATTTTTCTAATGGTGAAGGATATGTTGAATTAGATTTTCGAAAAATTGGTTTTAGTGATGAACAATATACAGCAATTAATTCAATGTTATTGAAGGGCCAAACGGTATCAATTCCTTTAACATAAAATAATTGATTATTTATTTTTTTTATTTATAAATTTTATTAAATTATGTGTATTCGAGTTTTAATTAACGATGTTGATAATATTGATTTGATTGATTTAATGAATGAATATTTGAAATTAAAAATTAAATATTGGACTATAGATTTTGTAAAATTAACGTTAGATATAGATTATGTTTATGTTGAAAACGATGTAATGTTAAATATAGTGTCACATGATATATTTAGTTCTGAATTAGTATTTAATGAATTGAGTAATATATGTAAGTTTTTTGATAATCATAAAATTAAAATTAATGGATCAATAGAGAAAAAGATTGATAAAAGTATATGTGATTTTATCATTATAAATTATGAAATTTTTATGGATACATTAATTTATAAAATGAAAAAATTTTGTCATAATTCTAAAATTGATGAAAAGAATATAATGAAATACATTAAATAAAAATTGAAAATTAAAATATATTACCATCTTCATATATTTTATATAATTAACTTTTAAAATGTCTCAATCAACGACATCTACGTACATATCACCAATTCAGGTGAAATTCAATGTAAATTACAATCGTGGAAAGATAGTTCGTGTGACTATGAAAGATAAGGGCAATACTGTCCGCATCACTCCTTTTCGTGGGAGTGTCAGTGGAGGTATTGGTAAGATGAAATTACGTCGTGCCGGTGGCATTACTTGTAAGAAATCTGACATTGCATCTGGTTTGCAAGTTACAATCACATACCGGTGTAAATCCAGTGACAAGCGGGATCACAATCGCGCTTGGACTCAAACATCCAATTCCTCTACTGAGGAAAATGCCATTCTTCTGACTCAGATCAGTCCTACTGTGTTTGAGTTTGTCCCTGAACAGGATGGACAAATGCCGGTTGAGGGACAGATGCCGGAGAATGAGCAGCCACATGAGCAGGTGTTGCCAGATGAACAGGTGTTGCCAGATGAACAGGTGTTGCCAGATGAACAGGTGTTGCCAGATGAACAGGTGTTGCCAGATGAGCAGGTGTTGCCAGATGAACAGGTGTTGCCAGATGAGCAGGTGTTGCCAGATGAACAGCCAGGTAGACAGGTTGTACATCCAAGTGAGTCAGAACTGCTTCGTGCAGAACGGCACAATTGGTACGACATTGAAATGCCATCTCTCATTTCGCGCGATATTGGTCTATACCATCATATTCGTCGTGGTAGGGACAATTGGATCCGGCGAGGACGCCGATTCAAGACACTGCCATTGCGGGTAAGGAATACAATCTTGGAGAGATTTGACTTGCGATGAGTGGTAAAGAATGAGTGAGTGGTGAAGGGTTGTGAGTGGTGAAGGGTTGTGAGTGGTGAATAGTAAGTAGTAGTAATTATATATTTTTTTATTTAATAAATAAAAAACTGAAATTTTTTCGGTAAGTTACTTTATTTTATTTATTATTTTATTATAATATTAAAATGGAATCATATTCAGATAAATTTATGTGTGAAATACAGCAAAGTGGTTGTTGTGATGGCAATGGTTATGTTAAACTATATGATCCAACTAATGATTATTTTTATTATAAAAAAGTATCAAGTGTTCAAAAAGATGATAAAATTTATAATCCAAAAACGAATAAAAAATATAATACAGTTGAATGCGTAATCAAGGTTAAAGTTTCTAAACCTATAAAATTAACAAGTATTAATGGATTATTTTTAACACCATACCATCCTATTCTATATGAAAATAAATGGAAATTTCCAAAAGATGTTGCATCAACAATGATTAAAGATATTGAATATTTATATAATTTTGTTCTGGATTCGGGACATATTGTTACAATTAATGATATTGAAATATTAACACTTGGGCATGGATTTACTTTCAATGATGTTGTTCGACACGAGTATTTTGGTTCAGCAATTATTAATGATTTAAGAAAATATATTGGTTGGTATTCAGGATTAATCAATATCAATATAAATGATTTTATGTATGATGAAAATATCCTTTAACCAGTTTAGAAAATGATAAAAAAGATGAAGGAGTGTTAAATGGTGTCAGTGTTAAAACATCTATAAACCATTTAACGGATAGAAAGAATCAATAGTTTCCGATAAAAAATTGATTTAAAAAGGACATATGATATAAAGTTTTATTTATAATAATAATTATAACAATATGCCTTCTAAATCTAAAGTATCTAAATCAGAATCTGAACAAGTTGAGAAAGTTGAGAAAGTAGAAAAGAAAACTGAAAAGAAAACTGAAAAGAAAACTGAAAAGAAAACTGAAAAGAAAACTGAAAAGAAAGATAAAAAAGTTGAGAAAAAACCGAAGAAAGATGAAAGTGACACTGAAGAAGATAAAGAAACAAAGAAAAATAAAGCTACGATGAAAGTTGGTCTAGAACTTAATGTTAATCCATTCAAACGTTGGCTAAAAACATATTTTGAAAATACAAATACAACAAAGATTCTTAACGCACATTATGTACTAGCAACTGTTAATGAGGTAATGCTCTTTAACATTCTTACAGGAGTTTCTGATAAATTTTCAAAATCTAAAAATGGTCTTGAAGATCTAACAGTTGATCGTTTTGTATCTTATATCAAAGATACAGATTATACTGCTAGCACATTCACATATGATTTAACTAAGTATAATCCAGACTTTGATTATTCTAAACAACTCTGTGTAACACAAAAAGAATTGACTGATTTTGTCGAGAAGAAATGTTTTCATAATAATGGAAATGTTTCAATAAATAAAGAAACATTAAATGTATTATATTATCTACTCGCAACGGTCAATACTAAACTTGCAAATATTACTGCAACATTTGCAAAATTTGCCAAGAAAACAACAATTTCGGGTGATGGTGTAGCAGCAGCAGTTGAAATTCTATTTACAGGAAAACTTCTTAAAGATTTACAAAAGAAAATTGGAGAAGTACAAACTATTCTCAAGAATAAGCCAAAGAAAGATTCTGATAAGAATGATGCAAATGATGATGAAAATGATGCAAATGATGATGAAAATGATGCAAATGATGATGAAAATGATGACGCTGATGATGATGATAATGATGAGAATGATGATAATGAAGACGACGAGTAAAAAAATTTGATATTATTTTATTAACTTTATTTATTTTATAAATGCTTTATAAACTTTTATTACTTTTATATAACTATGGAAATGGATATAAATTCACATCTAATTGATGCCAATTTAATAAAAGAATTAGCACAAATAATATTTGATATTGAACAACAGCCAATAAAAGATATCTCATTTGAATTTACTTTGTCAGACATTAAAAAATTCATTGATATAATAAATCTAAGAGGTACATATGAATTGAAATCTAAACTTGTTGAATTTAATTTATATTTAAAATTAGAAAATTTTTTACTTATAATCAATGAAGAAAAAATAATAAAAAAATTAAAAATAAGTGAATATGAATTAACACTTGATCAATCTTTGATGTTAGAATTATTTGGAAAATTCTTAATTTCATCCATAAATATATTTGGATTATATGGTTATGCAGGTACGGGTAAGACAACTATGATTATACAAATAGTAATAAATCTAATTAAAGCAAAAATATTTAAGAAAATAGCAATAGTTGCACCAACTAATAAAGCAGTATCAGTATTAAAAAATAAATTTAATCCAAATATTCATAAGATATTTAATAAATTTAATTTTCCAATATTTCATTCTTCATTAGATCTCAATCTTGAATATCTTCGATCTAAAAATATTATATTAGATTTTATAACTATCCATAATTTATTACAATTAAAAATAGACTATGATGATCTTGGCGAACTTGTATATGTAAATAATAAAAATACATTAATTAATGATTATGATTTAATTATTATAGATGAGGCATCTATGGTTACTACAAGTATGATAGATCATATATTAAATCAAACCAAGACAAAATTAGTATTCGCTGGAGATCCAGCCCAATTACCACCAATTAATGAAAAAATTTGTGCAATATTTTTAAAAGATTATGAAGATTTTACTTTTCATAGATTCAAAGATATTATTAATAGGGATCGGAATAAAAATTTGGATGTGTATACGAAGACTGTTATGGATCAACAATTGAAAATGCGTTATGATAATTTTATAGAAAATCTTAAAAATATAGAAACATATACGTTAACTCAAGTAATGAGAACAAAAAATAAAAATATTATAAAAACATGTATGTTAATTAGATATTGGATCGAGGATAGATGTGAATTACCTGCTTTTGAGAAATGCAATGGTCGAAAAGGTGTTAAATTTTACAATTATCAAGGGTTAAATAAGTTTGATGAAGAATGGTTTAAACTTATTTTAAATGATATTAAAAATGTAAATCAAAATAGTATTATTTTAACATGGACAAATTCACAAGCAAATGAATATAATCAAATGATACGGAATGAAATTTATGGTAAAAAAAAATTAAAACGTTTTGAAATTGGTGATGCATTAGTTTTGAACGATTATTATAATTTCAAATCACAAATAAATAAAATATCAACATCAGAATTAATGAAAGTTGATTCTATAAAAATAATTAAATATAAACCCATACTATTTGCAGATGTAATAGATACAATTAATTTTGATAAACTTAAAAACCCAGTGAGTCTCAAAAAAAAGATAGAAACATTTATTACAACAAATCGTAAAATATTTGAAATTGAATATGTAGTATATGAATTGTTAGTTCATAATTTATCAGATAATGAAAAAATACAATTGAAAATATTAGTATTAGATACAGATTATGAGTTAAAACATTCAGGAATAGTTAAAGAATTACAAAATTTAATTAAAAAATTTCTAACAAAATTAACAACTAATGGATATTCTAATTTACAAATTGATTTAATATCTAGACCTTTATGGAAAAATCTACATGAACATTTAATAGAACCATTTGCATCTGTATCTTATGGTTATGCTATAACATGTCATAAAGCTCAAGGATCAAACTTTTATAATGTATATATTGATTGTAATGACATTATGAAAAATACAAAAGAGAATGAAATGAAAAGATGTTTATACACTGCATTTACTCGAACAATGAATAAATTAGCTATATTAATTTAATTTGTTTTAATGGATTTAATTTGTTTTAATGGATTTAATTTGTTTTAATGGATTTTTGAAATATTCAATATTCAAATATTCATCAATATTAATTGTTTCATCCAGCTTAAATTCAGCAAATTTAAGATAATTTTGTTTAAATAAAAATACTAAACGAGTAATATAAAATAATGTATGTAATTTTATATTTTTTTGTTTAGCATATGATTTTTGTTTTTTAAATAACTTTGATAAATATAAAACATCATATAATGCATATTGTGCCTCATTATTGGTTAATTTACTTGCATCCCAATGTATCCTCCATATTTTTCCTAATTTTGATTCAATATTTTTTAATGCTTCTAAACGTTTATTATCAATTAAATTAAAATTTATCAACGATTGATATATATTACAACGTGGAAAATTTAAAAATGCACATATAAATCTAGTATCATATAAATGATTTGTAAACTTTATAATCCAATCAATTTTTCCTTTCAATAATTGATTGTAGATATATGGAATATCTAAAGATTCAGAACCATGCAAAATCTTATCATTTGATGATATAAATATTTTTTGAATTAATTTTTCTTTGTTTAATGAGGTAAATGTTTCTGGACTCAATAAATATATTACATTAAGTTTTGTTATATACAATTGCATTAAACCACAGTTTTTATTATTAAATTCAAAATCTATACAAAATCTTATTTTTTTATCATTTTCATCTATATTTGATATATAGTTAATCATTTCATTTTCATCTTGAATATTTTTAATAATTTTTATTGTTATTATCATTTATATAATTATGAGTTGAAATTATAATTATTTAACCTAACATTATATTAAATATAAGAATGAGTAGAATCGAGAGATATCAAGATGGGATAAATACATTTGTTACAAATAGAATGAATATTGACGACCATTATAAAAAATACATATTAGATTCAGATCATTTACTTGGTATCATAATATCATCGATAATAAATTTTAATGTTAAAAAAACAAATATAAAAATTCATGGATATTATATTGCAGCAGCAATAGATTTGATATTATTAAATATTAATAAAAATGATATTGATATATTAAATGAAATATATTCATTATTTCATACTAATTTAGATATTATTAAATTTTCACAAATAAATGAAAATTCAATAAAGATATTTAAATTCTCAGTAACATACTTTTCAAATCAAATAAAATTAATATTTACAAAATTAAAATTGCAAGAACAAAAAAGAACAAATAAAACTGATGTTGGTAATTTAAATTTTAAAAAACAGGAATTAAAAAATAAAATTAAATCAATAAATCTTATCAAACAAGAAGATTATGAATCATATATTAATAATAAATATAAAACACTTGGAGAATTAATATTTGTTATGGGATGGGTCATGGGTGGGGGTGAGGTTAAAGTTGAATTTATGAAAGAGTTACAAATTATTGGAGGTAAATTAGGAGTTATATATAAAATTACTTCAGATTTTGAAACTATAGAATCAGATATTGATGACAATGTTAATACCAATATATTATTAAATTATGGTATACAAGAATCATTTACAATGTTTTTAGATTTAAAAACAGAATTTCTTGAATTACTCTTTAAACATAATCTGTATACACACACTATAAAAGAAGTATTAGATTTACTTGAGAACAAAATTGACTATACTTTAAAAAAATCAAATATCGATATGAAATCTACTTATTCCACATATTCATCTAAAACTAATTGATAATTCCTTTATGGAATAAAAATTGAATGAATATTTTATTTATAATGTAAATTACACCTTTTTCACTGAAAAATGGGTTGCTACTAGGTTGCCATCTTTTATTATTTTTTTCTTTACTAATCTACATGCTTGAATATTAAATATCTCATTCTAAAACTTTTTTTATCTTGAATTATAAATATATGAAAGGAAAAAAGTTAGCTATTGATATTTTAATATCAATTCCGATTATATTTTTATATTTATTATTTATTTATAAATTAATAGAAATGCTAACATTAAAATCAAAACCAGATGACAAAATAAAAAAAACTATAATATTAGCATTTATATTTGGTTTAGTTAGTTTAGCAATTGGTTATTATGTTTTTGGCAAATCCGGATTAAAAAATAGACCAATGAAAATTAGTCTTATTATCGGATCATTAATATTAATTGGTCATACTTTGATTTATAATTGGGATAAATTACAGCATGATGTTAGATTAATTATAATTGGTATTACATTAGGTGTTGGTGTAGTTGCTACATATTTTCTTAAATCAACATAATTTATTGCTTTTTATCTTTTTTCATATTTTTATAAAATGGTTTCTATTTAAAAATAAAATTAATAATTAATTATCAGATAAATAAATTTATGGGTATAGAAAAATTTTTTAACATCTTAAAATCAAACAAAGATTTAAATAAAAATATAAATATTAAGAATTCAAATAATTTTGATTTTGTATACATTGATTTTAATTCAATTATTCATACATCAATTGAAATGGCAGAAACAAAATTAAATTATATTCAATATGAATTGATTTCTAAAAAATACAATAATGATTTTATTTTAAGTGACAATTCATTGGATATTAATTTATCAAATTTGGATCTTAATTTATCAAATTTGAATCATACAACTATATTAAAAGAAAAAATATTTGAAAATCTAAACTTTATTTTTGATGAATGTGATAAAACAATTATAAAACGATTATACATATCATATGATGGAATACCAACAATGTCTAAAATTGCTGAACAACGTAGAAGAAAATATTCCAAATATATATTTGATGAAATTAAAGCTAAAATTTATAAAAAATATGAATCAACAATTGATCCTATTAGAAAGGAATATGAAAGTAAAAAAATCAATATAACTTTAACAACAGAATTAAATGATTATCTGAATAGTGAAAAATTTATTGATGATATTAAAAAATTAATTAATGAAAAATTAGAAATCATAGTTTCAGATAAATCAAAAATTGGTGAAGGAGAGAAAAAAATATTTGAACATATAACTTCCAACTACAAAAATGGTTCGTATCTTATTGTTAGTCCAGATTCAGATGTTATTGTTTTGTCATTGCTACATCAAAATCTAATGAAAATTTTAAATATTGAAGCTGATTTTTTGATTATTAAATTATCGAATGAAAAAGAATATTATTCAATTAATAATTTAAGAACAAATATAATCGAATATACTAAACAAAAAATAGATGTATTAAAAATAGAAGAACGAGATTTTTTTCCAAATTATACTCACATTGTTAATGATATAATATTTTTATTACAATTTTTAGGAAATGATTTTTTACCAAGATTAAAAGGATTCTCAAACAAAAATAATTTACAAATTATAATAGAATTGTATTTGAGACAAATATGTAGAACAAAAAATAGATTTAAATATTTAATATTTAATGAAAATAATGTTTTTAAATTAAATTATGATAATTTAAATTCTATTTTTTACAAGTTGTATCAAAATGAAGATAAGATGTTATATGAAACTTTTATAAATTATAATTATAAAAATCATAATTATTTATCATCCATATTTGATTTAAATAAAGAATCTCCATTTTTATATGACAAACTTTTATCATATATTAATGGTTATAATAAAATTATATCAACTATTATTAAGAATAAATCTAGTAAATCAAATAATATTAATGGAAAATATATTTATGATAATGTAATTGAAAAATATAAAGATAAAGATATTTTTATCAAAGAATTTTTATTAATTGAATCTGATGTAAACTATCCTCCAACTGATTTGATTACAAATAAAACAGATAATGATTTAATTTTAGATACAATTAATTTGATTGATAAAATAATCTCTACAATTTTGTCAAATAAAATATACAAAGGTAAATTAAAATTTATTAAATATTCTACATCAGTAAATGATCAATATCATTTGAATCAAATTACATCAAAATTAGAGCATCCTAAAATGATATTAACCGAATATGATAAAAATTTTTATAAATTTGATAAAAAATTAGATGAATATTATTTAATGTTTAATTCAGATAATGATCTAAATCTTGGATATATTGATGTTTATAGTAAGAATAATTTTTATAAATTGTCTATAAATAATAATTTAGATGAACAAAAAAAAACATATTACTTAGAAAAAGTAAAGAATAATAATGAATCTAAAATTAAATCTATTTGTAATTCATATTTATTAGGATTATTTTGGAATTTTGATTTTTATTTTAATAAAAATAATCATGACATGAATAGTAAATATATTTCAACTTGGTTCTATGATCAAGATATAACACCATTTATTTCAGATTTATATGAGTTTTTTAAAAATATTAATTATAAAAATAGTATGGGAAATCAAATGTTCTATATTATTTCAAATACATCGTCACCATATTTTATTATGAAAGATAAATTTATAAATGATTATGAACATTATCTTTATATTACACCTAATGAAAGAATAAATAAGAAAATAATAAATAAATATGAAACAATTCTTGAAAATAAAAAAATATTTCCTGAAATAAGAAAAATAACTGAGGATATATTAGATGGCAACATATTGTCACATATTGATTCATATAATTCATTATATATAAATAAGTCTAGGATTCTCGGATTAAATAATTTTTCATATAAAGATATTGAAAAATTATTCTTAGAAGTAAGAATTAAAGAATAATTCTTAAAGTAAGAATTAAAGAATAATTCTTAAAGTGTAAATTAAAGAACAATTGATGTTAAAGCAAGTGTACTTAATTCAGGTGTTAATAATGCTGCACAGTCATGATAATTACGTTTACTACATTCTGTAATACCCCAACCAATACGATATAGTGTAAAGTAAATGATAAGAGCTATTAATATTACAATTAATGAGAATTTAATAAAACCCCATACACTGCGTTTAGGTTTATATTTTTGTGTAACTTGAGTTGGTTGTGCGACTTGAGTTGGTTGTGCGACTTGAGGTTGTAAAACTTGTGGTTGTGTGATTTGTGATTGTTCTTTTACTATTTTAGCATCGTTACCTGTAACAACTGGACGTGCAACTTCTGATTTAGGACGTTCAACACCATTATCATAAGCAACAAATGGAGCAAGATTAGTTTCACCCCAATGTGTTTGATCCCATTGTGGTGTGCTATTTTCAACATCTGTAATTAATGAATCATTTTCTAACGATGCGTATAAATTTTTATTTGATAAATCAATTCCGTTCATTATTAATAATATTAGTTTATATAATTTATATTATTATTATATAAAATGTCTAAAATATATTGCGGAAGCGGTAAATTACCAAAAGGTCATAGGTTAGGAAGCATGATTGAATGTTTAGAAAAAGGAAAAGTAAATTTATATGGATTATATAAGATTGATTCAAAATTAATTAAACAAAAAGTAATGTCTAAAAAAAAAGCATCAAAAAAAGAAAAACCATTAAAAGAAATGGAAGTTAGAATAAAACAAGCTGGTTTGATGGGTAAATTAACTACATTAAATAACGATTTAAAAAAATTAGAATCCAGTGGTAAAGATGATAATGAAACAAACAATTTAATAAAAAATATAAAAAAACATATTACATTCATTCAAAATGAGAGTAAAAAATTAAGTGAAATGATTAAAAAAATTAAAGATGGAAAAGAAATAATAATGGATCTATTAACTGTAGATAAATCTATATTAGAATTTGAAAAAGAAAATAAATTAAATAAAATTACACCTAAAAAACCAACTAAAAAAACATCTAAAAAGCCAACTAAAAAGAGAGCAACTCGTAAATAATTAACCTTCATTACTTAAATAAATTAATTTTCTAAATTCTTCGTCATGTATTTTGAGTAATTTATTAATAGCAGCCATATATCCATCAACTTGTTCATCTTTAGTTGCATCATCTGTTGACATAATCTGAAAACATTTCTCATATAAATCAGTAATTTTTTGTAATTTTTTACCATACCATAATTGTTTGATCTTATCATAATCTAAAAATGTCTTTGATTCACCTTCTACCATACAACGTGGTAAAATCTCTTTTGAATATGTACCTTCTAAACTAGCTTTTAAAATTGTAATAAAATATTGTGTGGCCAAAATAACATTTGTTGGTACCGGGCCAGAATGATAAGTAAATTGTAACCGATCAAAAGCCATACATACAAATTTAATCATTTTCTCTAAACATATCCAAAATATTTTTAAATCTTCTGGTGTTAGATTATCAAAATAATCATCATTGCAAATTATATTACCCGAAACATCTTTATATTTTTCACTTAATGGGATAATATACCATTCAATTATTCGAATAACAATATTATAAAGTAAACTAATATTTTCTCGATTATCACCATACCAATAACGTTCAAACCATTGTAGACAAGTTGATTCTTGAATAACTACTGCATGATTTGAAATACCAATCTTTGTATTTAATGGTTTAAAAGTTAAAGAAATTATGTGACACATAGTACCAATAGGATCTAATAGTTGTCTTTTATTATGAGTACCATTCAACATTTATATTATATATGTATATATTAAATTTGTAAGGTTTTAAGTGTTTTTTTAATTGTATCAACATTTGAAATTAATTTATTTCTATTTTTATTATAATTATAAGATATATCAGCATCATAAATAACTATACTACAAAAATTATTTTGTTTATGAATGTAGAATTGCAGAACAAAATCACCACATATGTCAATGTTTGATTTAAAATTTGTAATGGGAGGATAATATTTAATTATATTTTTAATGAAATCATCATTTGTTTTGGTTGTTATTGTCTCATATGAAGAATTATATGCTGGTATTAATCTAGCTTGAGATTGATTGGATAAAAAGTTAATTTTTACATTTAGATTTGAAGTTGATATGGGTCTCAATCTTAATTTTTCTTTTCCATCTTCAATTAATTGCAATTTTAATTTATCTATGTGTGATCTTAATGCTAATAATTCTTGTGAATATATTCTTATTCCATCTTTATTAAATGTTAGATCAATTTTGACCGTTGATACTTTTACATAGAGTGTACTTACTCCAATATCTCCACCATAATTATATAATATTTTTCCATTTTTTAATGAAATTTTATTATGATCAATAGTTTCAATTTCAACAATTGGAATGTATGGATTCATTATGTACATTATAATAATAATATTAATGATTAATAAAAAAATAAATCAATTTTTACATAATTTTTATTTTTCAAATATATTTCCATATCTTTTTTATTTTTATTTTCAAATATATATGAAAAATTTATTTCAAATAAAAATCGATAATATATTTTCCATATCTTTTTTATTTTTATTTTCAAATAAATTTGAAAAATTTATT
>Ga0164295_10000625_pt1 | contig 29734 bp, 29 predicted proteins | sample GEODES006metaG_FD_111798 | JGI IMG/M metagenome (GOLD analysis project Ga0164295, IMG submission 111798) | Oligotrophic lake water microbial communities from Sparkling Lake, Wisconsin, USA - GEODES006 metaG | ecosystem: Environmental > Aquatic > Freshwater > Lake | place: USA: Sparkling Lake... | reverse complement strand
CGGCCTGGGCGGCGGCGATGGTGTCGATGAGCATCGCGAGGACGACGCGTTCGCGTGCATCCGCCGAGAAAAGAGTTGCCAGTCGGGTCTTGGCCGCAGAGAGGCGTTTGACGGCGATGATCAGGCCGACATCAGGCTCACCGCTCATGGTCGCCATCCTGCCAGCGCCACCGTGATTAGGTTGACGGGCGTCCCTGTCGATAGCGCATTTATCGACAAGGGCCAGGGATGGCCGCGCAGAGGTGGAGTGTGAGATGAGTGGCTCGCTGGGAACGGCGGCGGTTATGGGTGCCGGCGCATGGGGCACCGCCGTGGCCAAGGTGCTGGCCGACGCCGGAAGCGACGTCAGGCTGTGGACCCGCCGGCCGGAGGTGGCCGACGAGATCAACACCTCCCGGGTCAACGGCGGTTACCTGCCCGGTGTTCTGCTGCCATCCTCGATCCGGGCCACCGCTGACCCGGCTCAGGCACTCGACGGGATGAGAACTGTGCTGCTGGCTGTGCCATCGCAGACGATGCGGGGACACCTCGAGGTATGGCGGGGGGATATCGCGACCGGAGCGACATTGGTCAGCCTGGCCAAGGGCATTGAACTCGGCACATGTCTTCGGATGAGCGAGGTGATCGTCGCGGTGACGGGTGTGGAATCAGGTCAGGTCGCGGTGGTGTCCGGACCGAATCTGGCCGGCGAAGTCGCCGCAGAGCAACCCACTGCGACGGTGGTTGCGTGCGCGGACCCCGGCCGGGCAGTTGCTTTGCAACGTGCGCTGGACACCGGATATCTGCGGCCCTACACCAACTCGGACGTGGTGGGCACCGAGATTGGCGGGGCATGCAAGAACGTCATCGCGCTTGCTTGCGGGATGGCCGCGGGGGCGGGCTTGGGCGAGAACACCGCCGCAGCCATCATCACGCGTGGGTTGGCAGAGATCATGCGGTTGGGAATTGCGTTGGGCGCCAAAGTTACAACACTCGCCGGACTCGCCGGGGTGGGTGACCTAGTGGCCACCTGCACCTCGATCCAGTCGCGCAATCGCGCCTTCGGTTACCGGCTCGGCCGCGGCGATGACGTGGCGGCGGTGATACAGGCCACCGAAGCCCATGTCGCCGAGGGTTTCACCTCGTGTACGTCGATCCTGGAATTGGCATCCCGCTATGACGTTGAGATGCCGCTGACCGATGCTGTGAACCAGGTATGCCACAAAGGTTTGTCCGTCGACGAGGCGGTGGCATTGCTTTTAGGCCGCAGAACCAAAGCAGAGTGAGACGATGATCCAGGGTGATGGCATTCAGCGCTACGGCGATTCCACGCGCACCGTCAAAGCGGTTGATAGCGAGGCGATTCCGGGTCAGCCGCTGAGCCCGATCCCGGTGCCGGCATCGGCCTATCACCTCTCCGATGATGAGGGCTCCGAGCCGCACGTATACGGTCGTTACTCCAATCCCACCTGGAGCCGGCTGGAGTCGGCACTGGCGGACCTGGAAGCGGCGCGCTCAGCACTGGTCTTCGGTTCCGGAATGGCCGCGATCACAGCGACCCTGCGCGTCCTGGCCAGACCGGGCTCGGTGCTTGTCGTTCCCGCCGACGGCTACTACCAGGTACGTCGTTATGCGCGGGAAAGTCTTGCTCCCCTGGGTGTTACGGTGCGCGAGGCGACGGCCGCACAGTTGTGCGAGGCTGCCGAGACCGCTGACGTGGTGCTGGCCGAGACGCCGACGAATCCGGCGCTGGATGTGGTGGATCTGGGCCGGCTCGCCGGAATCTGTCGTAGTCGCGGGAGTCGACTGGTGGTGGACAACACCACCGCGACCCCGCTTGGGCAGCAGCCATTGTCGCTCGGTGCCGATCTGGTGGTGGCCAGCGCCACCAAAGCGCTTGCCGGACACAGTGATCTGCTCGCCGGGTACGTCGCCGGCGGTGAGCCCGACCTGATGGCGGCGATCGAACGGGAGCGGTTGCTGGCCGGGCCGATTCTCGGTGCATTTGAGGCCTGGCTGCTGATGCGCAGTATCGGCAGCCTCGGGTTGCGCTTCGATCGGCAGTGCCAGAATGCACTGGCATTGGCCGTGGAACTCGCAAGCCACCCGCGGGTGCGTACGGTGCGTTATCCGGGATTGCCCACTGATCCGTCCTATCCGATCGCCATCACCCAGATGTATCGATTCGGCGGCCTGGTGTCGATTGAACTCGCTGATGCCGGGGCCGTGCAGGCGCTGGTTCGACACAGTGACCTGCTGGTGGCGGCAACCAGTTTCGGCGGCATCCACACCTGCGTGGATCGCAGGGAACGGTGGGGCGACGAGGTGCCCAGCGGATTCGCCCGGATCTCAGCGGGAATCGAGGACACCGCCGATCTGGTGGCCGACGTCCGGCGGGCGCTGGACGCGCGCTGAGGCGACAGCTACCTGGGAACGGCGAAGTTGCCGTGCGAGACCAGGTGCCATTCGCCGTCCACGCGGATAAACGTACTCAGGAAAGGGCTGGGCGTTGCGGGGAACTTCTGACCGTCCACGCGCAGGTCGGTACTCGCGGTATAGGTAGCGGTCAAGGTGTCTCCGAACCGCCAGCCCGTGATGGGGTCGAGCTTATAGCCATTGAGGTCCGGCAGTCCGGCGATGAAAGTGTCGCGATCCAGGCCACCACCGGTGGTGCGTTGGAGCACGAAGTTGGGTGCGAGGAACTTCTTCAGATCCGCCTGATTCTTTTTGAGCACGCCTTCGAAAAGACGCGTGACCTGGGTGGTGGCCTCGGCATTGCTGGGGATGGCCGGTGCGGAATGGTCATAGGTGGCCGGTTTCGAACACCCGACCACCACCGCTCCGAAAATCACGACGGCGGCAAACGCGGGTGCGAATGTGCGTGACAGCAGCAGGCTGGAGCGCGAGGGCTGGATTTTCATAACGCACACCGTAGCCAACGCGTTCTGTTGCATCGCTAACCGGATGCCGCTGTAGCCTCTCTAGTTTGTGACAGCCCGCCGCCACCGAGCTCGGATCCGCGTCGCCGTCGTCTACGGCGGTCGTAGCTCCGAGCACGCCATATCGTGTGTATCGGCCGGCAGCATCCTGCGCCACCTCGACCCGCAGCGCTTCGAAGTGATTCCGGTCGGCATCACCTCCGACGGGATCTGGCTGCGCACCGATGCGCGCCCCGAGGATCTGGCCATCACCAACCGGCGACTGCCCGCAGTCACCGGTCGATCAGAGACACCGCTCGCTCTGGCCGCCGAGATTCTGGCTTCGGTGGACGTCGTTTTTCCGATCCTGCACGGACCCTATGGGGAGGACGGCACCATCCAGGGATTGTTAGAGCTTGCCAATGTTCCCTACGTCGGCGCCGGGGTATTCGCCAGTGCGGCCGGGATGGACAAGGAGTTCTCCAAGAAGCTGTGCGCTGGCGCAGGCCTGCCGATCGGTGATTACGTCGTGCTGCGTTCCCGGCAGGATGGTCCGACCGCGGAAGACGTTGAGCGCCTAGGCTTTCCGCTATTTGTGAAACCGGCTCGCGGTGGTTCCTCGATCGGGGTCAGCCGGGTCACCTCGACGGGTGAGCTTCAGTCGGCGATCGCTGAGGCCCGTCGGCACGACCCGAAAGTCATCATCGAAGCTGCGATCGACGGCCGTGAATTGGAATGCGGAGTCCTGGAGTTCCCGGATGGCTCGGTGAAGGCCAGTACCATCGGCGAGATCAAGGTGCCCGGAGTTGGCGTCTACGACTTCGATACGAAATATCTTGATGACGCCGCCGAACTTGACGTACCGGCCGTCCTGGATGGCGCGATCGCTGACGAGTTGCGGCACCTAGCGATTCGTACTTTCACCGCGCTGGACTGCCAGGGCCTGGCCAGGGTCGATTTCTTTCTGACCGAGCAGGGTCCGATTGTCAACGAGATCAACACCATGCCGGGGTTCACCACGATCTCGATGTACCCGCGCATGTGGGGCGCCAGCGGGGTGGACTACCCGACTCTGCTGGGGACCATGGTGGAAACCGCACTCGCCCGCGGCACCGGTCTGCGCTGAGGTCCGTCAGGCCGGTGGTCCGGGCCGTACCGGTAGGGCCGGCATCGTGCGCGCGATTGCCCCGGACATGGTCTGGATCGGCGTTGGTCCCGAATCGGCCGGCAGGGTCAGGGCGATGTACACCGGCCGATCCACGCTGACCCAGGTACTGCGCTGGGTGTCGCTGTCATCGATTCGGAACCATCCGACCTCATCCACCATCTGGATGGGTCTGCCGACGACGAACTCCGCGGGCCGGTCCAGTCCGCAGCGCAGGATGACCGGTTCGCCGTCGCCGCGCCATGCGGCGGTGCCGGCCGGCGTGGGCTGGGCGGTTTCGGCGCGTCGGAGGTCGCCGAGGGAATCGGGAAGTGTGGCCAGCAGCGCCTGACATTCGGGTGTTTGCGCCGCAGGCGCCGGCACGGCTGCGATGGCGACCGGTGTGGTCGCTGGGTGCCGGGTCGCGGCGATCGCGAGGATCGTGCCGATCGCCACGACTGCGAGCGTGAGCGCGGCGATCAGTAGAGCGCGAGACGGACCGGCGCTGTCGGAATCAACGGGCGAGCCCTGCACAGTCTCAGGATGCACGTCAGGCTCAGCATGCTCATCCGCGGTATCGCCGGGCACCTCGTCTCCTCGATGTCGCGACTGCTGGTCCTAGACTGACGTGCTCAAGGTAGCGCAGGGCTCGTGACGGGGCTTCGACGAGGAGATGCGGTGGCAGACGGGTCCGATCCCACGCTGAAACAACTGGGGGAGTTCGCTGTTCTGGACCGTCTCATCGCCGGGCGACCGAACGCGGTCGGAGTCACTGTCGGACCCGGTGATGACGCCGCCGTGATCGACGCGCCGGATGGGCGGGTGGCCGTCAGCACGGACATGCTCGTCGAGGGCCGCCATTTCCGGCTGGACTGGTCTACCGCGCATGACGTGGGACGCAAGGCGATCGCGCAGAACGCCGCCGATATCGAGGCGATGGGTGGGCGCGTCACAGCCTTTGTCGTCGGATTCGGTGCGCCCGCGAGCACGTCGGCGGCGCGAGTGGCTGAACTCGGCGACGGCATGTGGGCCGAGGCCGCAGTACTCGGTGCGGGCATCATCGGCGGAGATCTTGTCGCAAGCCCGCAGTGGGTGGTTTCGGTGACGGTGCTGGGCGATCTGGGCGGCCGTGCTCCGGTGTTACGTCGCGGTGCGAAGGCCGGTGCGGTGATCGCGGTGGCCGGTGAGTTAGGTCTATCTGCCGCGGGACTTGCTCTGTGGGACAAGGGAATCAATGACTTCGAGGATCTGCGGCGTCGTCATCTGGTGCCGCGACCGCCGTATGGTCAGGGCGTGGCCGCCGCCGAGGCGGGAGCGCAGGCCATGACCGACGTCTCCGACGGTCTCCTGGCAGACCTGGGTCATATCGCGATAGCCTCCGGCGTCACGATGGACCTTGATCCCGCGGCACTGCGCTCCGACGTCGATGCGGTGACGGCGGCCGCACAGGTGGTCGGGGCAGAGCCGTGGTCGCTGGTGCTGGGCGGCGGTGAGGACCACGCACTGGTGGCCTGCTTTCCGGATGCGGCGCCGCCAGGTTGGCGGGTCATCGGAACCGTCAGGAATGGTCCCGGGGATGGCATAGGCGAGGTCCTGCTCGACGGGGTGCGGTGGTCAGGTGCGGCGGGTTGGCAGTCGTTCGACTGACCGGTGCGGTCAGGCCGGGTCTACTGGCCCGCGTTGTGGGCGAGTTCCAAGGCCCACTGGCTGACGAAGCGCCCCGCCGGCGGCTCCCCGCGGTTGCATGATCCATCGGACTCACCGACCCGTTTAACCCACAGATAGGCGTCAGCGTGCGCTCCCGCGGTGGCCGTGGTGGGGCGTACGCCCAGTGCGCGGCCGCCGGGGTTGCACCACATCAGCGGGGAATCCGGCGCAGGGCCGGCGCCGTTGCGCGAGGTGTCGATCACATAGTGGGAACCATTGGTGAGTGCCGATACCGCCTCGCCGTACCCGATCTCTTCCTCGGTGGTGAAGTAGTTCGTTGTATTGAGACTGAAGCCCCGCGCGCGCTCGACCCCGACCAGGTTGAGGCGGGCGGCGATTTCTTCGGCGCTCAACCACCTCGAGTGCCCACCGTCGATGTACACGGCCGCGGCTGGGTCCCGGGTCAGCGTCTCGACTGCCGAGCGGATCAGGCCGTAGCGTTCCTGGCGCTGGTCAGCGGATAGGCAGTCGGCCATGTCCAGTGCGTCGGGCTCCAGGATGATCGCCGCGGGCATTGAGCCCAGGCCGGCGGCGACAGCGCTGATCCACCGGCTGTAGTCGGCGCCCGAGGCGAATCCGCCTGCCGCGAAGCTTCCGCAGTCCCGGTGGGGGATCGCGTAAAGAACCAGCAGCGGCATGCTTCCGGCGGCCTGGGCGGCACCGACGTACCTCGACACCGTGCTGGTGACCGTGGCGGTGGGAAATGCTTGGTCGAGCCAGTACGCCTGGGGCGTGTTGGCGATGGCGGTCAGCGTGGGATTCGGCGGGTTGGCGTTCTTCGCGGCGACCATGGACGCCGAGATGGGATCGACGTAGAAAGGCTTTCCGGCCAGCGGGTTGGACTCGGAGACCAGACGCAGCGCCGGGGCGGGACCGGGCTGTACCGCTTCGAGCGAGCACACGGTGCTCATGACGGCCGCAATCGCTATGGCGGGGGAGATCCACCGCGCGACGGCGCGGGCTGTTGAGGAGATCACCTGGCATAACTTAGTGCACGTCGAAAAAGGCGGCACGCTAGTTTGTCAATCGTGGGTGCCCGGCCGCTGAGCGAGCTCGTGGAGGCCGGCTGGGCGACGGCTCTGGCGCCGGTGTCCGACCAGGTCGCGCAGATGGGTGAGTTCCTGCGCGCCGAGATCGCCGCCGATCGGGGCTACCTACCGGCGGGCCCTAATGTGCTGCGGGCCTTCACCTTTCCCTTCGAGGCGGTCCGGGTGCTCATCGTCGGCCAGGATCCCTATCCCACACCGGGACACGCGGTGGGACTGAGTTTCTCGGTCGCCCCCGACGTCCGGCCACTGCCGCGGAGTCTGTCGAACATTTTCACCGAGTACAGCGCTGACCTGGGCTATCCGGCCCCCGCCAACGGTGATCTCATGCCGTGGGCGCAGCGCGGCGTCATGCTGCTCAATCGGGTGCTGACAGTGCGTGCGGGCACCCCGGCCTCGCATCGCGGAAAGGGGTGGGAGGTGGTCACCGAATGCGCGATCCGGGCACTGGCCGCCCGAGACGAGCCGATGGTGGCGATCCTCTGGGGCCGCGATGCGGCCACCCTCAGACCGTTATTGGCCGAGGGTGGGTGCGCGGTGATCGAGTCAGCCCATCCCTCACCGCTGTCGGCGAGCCGGGGATTCTTCGGGTCGCGACCGTTCAGTCGAGCCAACGAATTGCTGGCCGGGATGGGCGTCCAGGCTGTGGACTGGCGCCTGCCGATAAGTGGCGACCAGTCGAAAACCGCTGCTAGCCGCGGGTGACCTTGCCGGCTTTCAGGCAGGAGGTGCAGACGTTCACCCGGTGCTTGTTGCCGCCGGGGCGATCGGTGGCGCGGACGGTCTGGATGTTGGGGTTCCAGCGTCGGTTGGTCCGGCGATGCGAATGCGACACGGCTTTGCCGAAGCCGGGGCCTTTCCCGCAGACGTCGCAAACGGCAGCCATCTCGAACTCCTCAGATCTTGAGTAAAGGCCAACAACCGCGAAGCGGGTGACCCGACAACTCACTCAGGATACCGGGGTGGGGAGATCAACGCCAAAACGGGTGCCGGATCGCTGGTCACCTCGCTGACCTGGGTCCGGCGCCGCCGCCCCCAGGGTGACGTCGACTGTCGGGTGATCTGGCTAGGCTGACGCGAAACGCCGAGGGTGCCAGGGATCAGGAGGTGTCGATGCCGGACCGGCGGCTGGACGCATCAGCCCTGCATGACTGGGCGCATTCCGCCGTGGGTGACCTGCTGCGCCACGCCGACGAGATCAACCGGCTCAACGTCTTCCCGGTGGCCGACTCCGATACGGGCACCAACATGCTGTTCACCATGCGCTCGGCGCTGGCCGAGGCGGATCCGGCCGCCGCCTCCGGCGATGTCGCGAAGGTTGCCGCGGCGCTGGCCCGCGGCGCCTCCGACGGCGCGCGCGGTAACTCCGGGGTGATTCTGTCGCAGATCCTGCGTGCGCTGGCCGAGGTGACGGCGGAGGCGAAGACCGATACCGATCTGGCCGACACCGGCCTCGCCGATGTCGACGCGGCGCTACTCGCCGCGACGCTGCGGCATGCGGTCTTGCTGGTGGTGTCGGCGATGGGCGGTGAGGTGGTGGCCGGCACCGTGGTGTCGGTGCTGCAGGCCGCCGCGGATGCGGTCGAACAGGGTGCTACCGAGGGCGCGGGTCTGGCACTGGTGCTCACCGGCACCGGTGAGGCCGCCGCGACCGCACTCGAGCGCACCCCCGACCAACTCCCGGTGCTCGCCGCGGCGGGCGTGGTGGACGCCGGCGGGCGCGGACTGCTGGTGTTGCTCGATGCGCTCACCGCAACGATCACCGGTCACGCGCCGCATCGGCGCGCCTACCAACCCGGGCCCGCCACAGCCGGCCACGTCGTCGCCGCGACCGGACCGCCCCAATTCGAGGTCATGTATCTGGTCGGTGACTGTGACGCCGAGGGGTTGGATCGACTGCGCGGCGCACTCGCGCGGTTGGGCGACTCCATAGCCCTGGCACCGTCAACCGCAGACCGGCATTCGGTGCATGTGCACACCGATGACGCGGGTGCGGCGGTCGAGGCGGGCCTGGCCGCCGGAGCGGTGAGCAAGATCCGCATCTCGGCACTGGCCGGGGGCCGGGTGTCGCCGGGCGCCTGGAGCAGACAGCGCGCGGTGCTGGCGGTCATCGACGGGGACGGCGCCGAGGAACTGTTCCGTGCGGAGGGGGCGACCGTGGTGCGCCCGGCCGCCGACCTGATCGATCCGGACGACGGCGTCAGCGCCGAGGAACTCCTCCGGGCCCTGATCGACACCGGTGCCGCCCAGGTGATGGTGCTACCCAACGGCTACGTATCGGCTGAGGACCTGGTGGCCGGCTGCACCGCCGCAATCGGGTGGGGTGTTGACGTGGTGGCCTTGCCGGCCGGGTCGATGGTGCAGGGCCTGGCTGCGCTGGCCGTGCATGAACCGTCCCACCAGGCCGTGGACGACGGCTACACCATGGCCCGGGCGGCAGCCGGGTGCCGGCACGGATCGGTGCGCCTGGCCAGCCAGAAGGCACTGACCTGGGCCGGCGCCTGCGAACCCGGTGACGGTCTCGGTATCGCCGGCGACGAAGTCGTGGTGGTGGCAGCAGACCTCGGAGCCGCGGCAGTCCGGCTGATCGACCTGCTGATGGGCTCCGGCGGCGAACTGGTCACCGTCCTGATCGGTGCGGGCGCCGGATCGGCCGGCGACGATATTGCGGGCGCACTGGCCGAGCACGTCCGTCGCCATCACCCGGGCACCGAGTTCACCAGCTACCGCACCGCGCACCGGGGCGACACCCTGCTGATCGGGGTCGAATAGCCGTGGTGTCGCTGACCGATCGACTCGACGCCATCCTGGGCGAGAAGGCATCCCGGGCACTTGATGACGTCTTCGGCATCCGCACCGTCGATGATCTGCTCCGCCACTACCCGCGCAAGTACAGCCAGGGTATGACCGTTCTCGGTGAGGACGACGAAGCGCCCGAGGAAGGCGATCACATCACCTTCATCGATCAGATCGCGAAGGCCGAAGTCCGCTGGACCAACCGCACGCCCCGCCGGGAGTACCTTGTCGTCACACTCGCGCAGCGACGACCGAAGGTCACCGCCACCTTCTTCAACGCCAAGTACATCAAGAAGGATCTTGTCGAGGGGGCACGGGTGATGCTCTCGGGGGAGGTGGGCTACTACAAGACGGCGATGCAGCTCACCCATCCAGATTTTCTGGTACTCAACTCCCCGAAGAAACGCACCGTTGGCACCAAATCGCTGAAGACCATCGCTGAGACCGGCAAGGGAGATAGCGGCGAGTTCTCGATGTCGGTGTTCGAGCGGGACTTCTTCCCGATCTACCCGGCCGGTGCGAAACTGCAGAGCTGGGACATCTATGCCTGTGTGCGACAGGTCCTGGATGTGCTGGACCCGGTCCCGGAACCATTTCCGGAAACCTTTGTCCAGCAACATAATCTGATGTCGGAGGATGCCGCGCTGAGGGCGATTCACCTGGCCGAAAACGAGATCGAACGTCAGCGGGCCCGGCGGCGGCTCACCTTTGATGAGGCAGCCGGAATGCAGTGGGCCCTGGCGCAACGTCGCCACAGCGAACTTGCCGGCTCCGGACCACCGGCACAGAAGCGATCCGACGGCCTGTTCGCCGCGCTGTCGGCGCGGCTGCCGTTCGAGCTGACCGCGGGCCAGATCGAAGTGCTCGGCGTGCTGGATTCGGAGCTGTCCGGAACCAAACCGATGAATCGGCTCCTGCAGGGTGAAGTCGGGTCCGGCAAGACCATCGTGTCGGTGCTGGCGATGCTGCAGATGGTGGACGCCGGCTATCAGTGCGCGCTGCTGGCGCCCACGGAAGTCCTTGCCGCCCAACATGCCCGGTCGATCCGGGATGTTCTGGGTCCGCTCGCCATGGCCGGGCAACTCGGCGGAGAGGAGAGCGCCACCCGGGTGGCACTGTTGACCGGGTCGATGTCGGCCGCGCAGAAGCGTCAGGTGCGCGACGAGGTCGCGACGGGGCAGGCCGGCATCGTGATCGGTACCCATGCGCTGCTGTCGGAGGCGGTCGAGTTCTCCCGCCTCGGACTCGTCGTGGTTGACGAACAACACCGTTTCGGGGTCGAACAACGCGATCGCCTGCGCGCCAAAGCCCCCGATGGTCTGACACCGCATCTTCTGGTGATGACCGCAACACCGATTCCACGTACCGTCGCGCTCACCGTCTTCGGCGATCTGGAGACTTCGACCATGCGCGAACTTCCGCGGGGCCGCCAGGTGATCGCCACCAACACCATTTTCGCAAACGAGAAACCACAGTGGCTGACGCGAGCCTGGCAGCGCATCGCCGAGGAGGTTGCGGCCGGGCGACAGGCCTACGTCGTCGCCTCGCGGATCGACGCGAGTGACAAGGCGCCCGATGAGGACAAGGGCCCACCACCGGTCCCCGTCACCACCCTGTACGAACAGTTGAGTCGTGGTTCGCTGTCCGGGCTGCGACTCGGTCTTATGCACGGTCGGTTGCCCGCCGAGGAAAAGGATGCGGTGATGGCCGCCTTCCGCGCCGGGGAGATCGACGTTCTGGTCTGCACCACCGTGATCGAGGTCGGCGTGGACGTGCCGAACGCGACGGTGATGGTGGTGATGGATGCCGATCGGTTCGGCATCAGCCAACTGCACCAGTTGCGCGGGCGAATCGGGCGGGGCGCATACCCGAGCCTGTGTCTGCTGGTGACCCGACTGCCGGAGGTTTCCAAGGTCGGTGAGCGACTCAAGGCGGTGGCTGGGACGCTGGACGGGTTCGTCCTGGCTGATCTGGATCTTGCCGAGCGTCGCGAGGGAGATGTGCTGGGGCGCAACCAATCCGGACGGGCAATGACGTTGCGGTTCCTGTCTCTGGCTGAACATCTCGAGGTGATCCTCGCCGCGCGTGAACTCTGCGATGACCTCTATACCGCTGATCCCGCCAACCCCGGAATGGCCGTGCTGGCCAGACAGTTCACCGGTGGTGACCGGATGGAATATCTGGACAAGTCGTGAAGCGTGGTCCGCTGCTGTGGCTGGCGGTGTTCGCAGCCCTGGCTGTGATTGTCGCCGCTGAGGTGATCTCCGCGTCGGGGCGCGCGGATCTGACCGCCCGTGCCGATGCGCCGACTGTCGCGCCGGGGGCCGACGTGCTCGCCGGACTGACCGTGGTCCCGGAACGCGTTCGGGGCTATGACTACCGGCGGGCGGCCTTCGGGGACGCCTGGGATGACGACAACGACGCACTGGGCGGACACAACGGCTGTGACACTCGTGATGACATTCTCGATCGCGACCTGACCGATAAGACCTACGTGGCCACTAAACGCTGCCCGCAGGCAGTCGCTGCCGGCACGCTGCGCGATCCGTACACCAACGCCACGGTGGCATTCGTCCGCGGCACGCAGGTGGGTGCCTCAGTGCAGATCGACCATCTGGTGCCGTTGGCGTTCGCCTGGGATATGGGTGCGCGAAACTGGACCGACGAGATGCGGATCCGCTTCGCCAACGATCCGGCCAACCTGCTTGCCGTCGCCGGGGAGGCCAACCAGGACAAGGGAGATTCTCCGCCGGGCACCTGGATGCCAGCCAACGCTGCGTTCTGGTGCCAGTACGCGATCGGTTTCATCGCGGTGCTGCGCGGCTACAACCTGCCGGTTGACGAGATTTCAGCGCAGGAATTGCGGCGGGCCGCGGTGACCTGCCCCGCGGGTTGAACCGACCGGACGAAATCAGCCGTCGCCACGGAGGTGCAGGTCGGCAGCCTTCTTGACGTCATGGGCGGCAAAGTATTGCGACTCATGTTGCTGCCAGCGCAGGAGGTCGGCACGCAGCTGCTCACCGTCGCGATCGAGGACCCGATCCACCAATGACTCCGAATCAGATTCAATCCAGATCGCGAGTGCGACGCACTCACGTAGCAACGGATTCCCCGATCCGACGCCGTCAAGGATCACGTACTGCGAGCGAGGCACCGTGACGAGGTCGGTGAAGGCCTGAACGTGCCAGTCGTACTTCCGGTACTGCGGCGCTGAACCGCGACGTAAGGGAGTCAAGATCGAGGTCTCGATGCGCTCGGCGAGTTCGCGATCCAGATCCTGAGACCAGCCGTCGTACAAGTCGTCCATGTGAATAATCTGGCAGTCGACCAACGCGGCGGCAAGGGACGCCGAGAGGGTTGTCTTGCCCGAACCTGCCGGACCGTCAATCGTGATGACGCGGGTTGACCCGCAGACGACCTCGGCTGCGCGCACCTGATCGACAATGTCGCCCACGGTGTAGCGCGGCATCACTTCATCGAAATCAATTCGGTGTTGAGTTCCGATTTCCATCGAACCCAACCGCGAACCGCGATCGCGGTGAAGAGCGAATACAGGATCGCCGTGAAGTACAGCCCGTTGTAGGCGTACTCCACGGTGTAGACGGCATCGACCACGAACCACACCGCCCAGCTCTCGCGGTATTCGCGGACCATGAGGATCTGGGCGACGATGCTGAACACCAAGCCGAAGGAATCCGGCCATGTGGTCGCCGCACCGATCGAGGCGAACCATGGCGCGAGGACCGCGGTGGCGGCTGCTCCGATAACTCCGACAGCGATCCGTTGGCCGGTTGTCGCGGCGCGCGGTTGAGCACCCTGAGATGGCCACCCGAACCAACCCCATATCGCCGCGGCGATGAAGACCAGTTGCAAAGCGGCACTGGCCAACAGATCCCAGTGGTAGAACAGCCACCCGTACAGGGCACTGCTTAAGGCCCACCACGGCCAGGTGATCTTCTTGCCGGTGGTGCCGAGCCATACCCCGGTCAGCGATGTCACCACGGCTACGAATTCAAGCCAGGTCAGTTCATAGGACAGAACCGTGACCATGGTTTGGGTGGCGACATGGTCGATCGCCGTGAGGATATTGATGGCGCTGTACTTTCTATAGATTCGGGTTGGGCCAGAACCGGGTATCGTCGTCTAGGCCGTTGATGGCCTCCATCTCAGCTGACGTCAGTTCGAAGTCGAAGACGTCGATGTTCTCAGCGATCCGGGCCGGCTCCGATGAGCCGGGGATCACCACGTTGCCCAACTGGATGCTCCACCGGATCAGCACTTGCGCGGGTGTCTTTCGGTGTGCCGCGGCCACCGTCGCGATCGCCGGGTGGTCCAGCAGCGCACCCATACCCAGCGGCCCGTAGGCCGCGGTGACAATGGAATACCCGGCATCAACCGCCCGCATGGCGGCCTGATTGCACAGCGGATGCAGTTCGAGTTGGTTGACCACCGGCGTGACGAATGACAGGTCGATCATGTCGGTCAGTTGCTCTGCACCGAAATTGCCGACGCCGATCGAGCGGGTGTCACCGACCTGCTGGGCCTTCATCAGCCCGCCCCACGCGTCGATGTACACACCGTTCTGTTCCACGGGCCAGTCGAGCAGGCACAGATCGATGTAGTCCAGGCCGAGCCGGGCCAGGCTGGCCTTGCAGGCGTCCTGCGCGCCCTGGAAACCCTGGTCGGCGTTCCTCAGCTTGGCGGTGATGAAAAGCTCGTCTCGCACGACGCCGGAATTGGCGATGGCCCGGCCGACTGCTTCCTCGATGCCAGGGACGGTGTCGATCAGGCGGTAACCGGCCGCCAGCCCCTCGGTCACCGCGGCTTCAGCCGCGGCCGCCGGCAACTCGGCGACGCTGAGTCCGAGCACCGGCATGCTGTGGTCGTCGCTGAGCACAAGGGTGGGAATCCCCGCCGTGGGCGTCATGTCACCTGCCTGTGCCTTGAAGTTCTCCGGTGGACCACAGATCACCGGCTTCGGCTGAGAATAGTACGCAGCGCCCGCAGCGATTCGGCCAGTGCTGCGTGACCGCGTCAGAGTCGGTTGAGCGTGGTGGGCGTAAGCTGCCCGCGAGGTCAGGCGCGCGGCGCCGCCGAGCGTCAACGAGGAGGCAGCCATGACAGTAGGCGTGGTCGGCGCACCCCGGCGCCGCGCCGTCAAGGAGCGGGCTCTGATCGCGGGAAACCGATTGGGTGTCAAGCTGATTCCGCGCCTGCCCAACGGGCTCAAGCGACTGCTCTCCGGTGGCCGGGCTGTCACGATCGACGGCAATACGCTGGACCCTTCACTGCAGATGATGCTGGCCGCGCAGCGCGCACTCGGTGTCGAAAGCCTGGTGGTGGCCGACAACGTCGCCGCCACCCGGGCCGGCAACCGCGACCTCACCCAGACCCTTGACGAGCCCGACGTTCGGGTAGCCGGGATCCGGTCGGTGTCCATCCCGGGCCCGGCCGGTGTCATCCCGGCCCGGCACTACCGCCCCGCGGCCGGTGGCGAGCCGACGCCACTGGTGGTCTTCTACCACGGTGGCGGGTTCGTTTTCGGCGACCTCGACACCCACGACGCGGCCTGCCGCCTGATCTGCCGTGACGCGGGCGTGCACGTACTCGCCATCGACTACCGTCTGGCTCCCGAGCACAAGGCGCCGGCCGCCGTTGACGACGCCTACGCCGCCTACCGGTGGGCCCGGGAGCATGCCGGCGAACTGGGCGCCGATCCCCGACGGGTCGCGGTGGCTGGCGATAGCGCCGGCGGATGCCTGGCGGCTGTGGTCACCCAGCAGGCCCGTGACGCCGGCGATCCACTGCCGTCGTTGCAGTGGCTGATCTACCCGGTCACCGACTTTCGGGGCCTCGCCCACTCGCGAATCCTGTTGGGCGACGGGTTCCTGCTGACCAAGCACGATATGGATTGGTTCCGAGAGGCCTATATCGACGGTTCGGGTCTGGAAGTCACCGACCCCCGGGTCTCCCCGCTGCTGGCCGACGACCTGTCCGGGCTGTCCCCGGCACTGGTGGTGACCGGCGGATTCGACCCACTGCGTGACGAAGGCGAGCAGTACGCGGCCAGACTCCGGGAGGCCGGGGTCGCGGTGGATCACCGGCGAATGGGCTCGATGATCCATGCTTTCCTCAATCTCAACGTGCTCGGCGGCGGAGTCAGCCGGGCCAACGCGGAGATGATCTCTGCTCTGCGGGCCCACCTGCTCCACGATTGATTCCGGCGCGCCGGGCACCGCCGGTACTCTGGAAGCGCCAACCCGACGTCATCGACAGCGAGGATTAAGCCGCACCGTGGCCACCAATAAGAAAAGCTCGCCCCGCTACGACCTCAACGCTCAGGACCGCAGGCGTGACCTTGCCATCCGGCTGGGGTTGACCGCGCTGGTCATTGTGTTCGCCGTCGGACTGGTGTTCTACATCGTGAAGGGCAAGGAAAACAAGCCCGGCAGCGAGGCCCAGTCGGTCCGGATCACCTCGAGTGCCCTGATCAAGAAGGACGGCACCGACGAGCCCAAGGCCGTGCTGTCGATCTACGAGGACTTCCAGTGCCCACACTGCCGGGACTTCGAAAAGACCTTCAGCTCGTCGCTGAACAAGATCGTCGAGAGCGGCGCCGCGGCAATCGACTTCAACCTGGTGTCGATCCTCAACGCGACCAACAAGGGTTATTCGATGCGGGCGGCCAACGCCGCCTACTGCGTCGCCGATGAGAGCAAGGATGCCTTCGTCCGGTTCCATTCGGCGTTGTTCGCCAACCAGCCGGCTGAGGGCTCGGGCACCGGACCCGATAACGCGTCGCTGATCGAGACCGCGCGGCAGTCCGGAGCCGTCGGCGGAGTGCCCGCGTGCATCGACAGCGGCAAGTACAACAACATGGTGAAGGGCCTGGCCGCCGCCGCGAAGATCAACGCCACCCCGACGATCCGACTCAACGGTCAGGACATCAGCCCGGCCACGCCCGAAGAGCTGATCGCCAAGGTCAGCCAGATCGTGGGACCGGTTCCCGCGCTCGCGCCGACCCCGGCGCCCACCGGTCCCGCGTCGTCCCCGGCCGCGCCGGCGCAATGAGCCTGACCACGGCGGAATCGGTGCAGCCCGCCGGAGCCCCGACCGACACGCCAGCCGGCGCCGCGGTGAAGGTTGGCCGCGCCAGCGCAGGGTGGGTCCTCATCGCCGGCGTGATCGGGCTGATCGCGGCGGCCACCCTGTTGATCGAGAAGATCGAGATGCTCAAGGACCCGGCCTACGTGCCGAGCTGCAGCATCAACCCGGTGCTGTCCTGCGGGTCGATAATGCTGCGCCCGGAAGCGTCGGCGTTCGGTTTCCCCAACCCGCTGATCGGTGTGGTCTCGTTCACCCTGGTGATCGTGACCGGCGTGCTGTCTGTCGCGGGGGTCGGCCTGCCTCGGTGGTACTGGGTCGGCCTGATGACCGGCGTCGGAATCGGTGTCGTGTTCGTGCACTGGCTGATCTTCGAGAGCCTCTACGACATCGGCGCGCTATGCCCGTACTGCATGGTGGTCTGGTCGGTGACCGTCCCGCTTCTCGTGGTGGTCTCCTCGATCGCACTTCGGCCGCTGGCCGGCAACCCGGTGGCCCGGTTCCTCTACCACTGGCGCTGGCCGCTGGTGGCGCTGTGGTTCACCGCGGTCGTCTTGGCGATCCTGGTCCGTTTCTGGGACTACTGGTCCACCCTGATCTAGGCCGGTGAGTAGGTGACCCGGATCGTCGCCGGTGCGGCGGGGGGCCGTCGGCTGGCGGTTCCGCCGCGTGGAACCAGGCCGACCACCGATCGGGTGCGCGAAGCACTGTTCAACGTGCTGACCGTGCGTCGTGACTTTGACGGATTGCGAGTGCTCGACCTGTACGCGGGTTCGGGTGCACTGGGCCTCGAGGCGCTCTCCCGCGGGGCGGCCTCGGTGCTGTTCGTCGATAGCGACCGGCGCGCTGCTGAGGTGATCGGACGCAATATCGAGGTGGTCGGCCTTCCGGGGGCGACGGTGCGTCGGGGCATGGTGGCGACGGTGCTCGCGGCAGGCGCCCCGGAGTCGGTGGACCTGGTGCTGGCCGACCCGCCCTACGAGGTGTCGGCCGACGAGGTGGATCAGGTTCTGGTCAGCCTGTGCCGCGGTGGCTGGGTGGATGCAGGCAGTGTTGTGGTGGTGGAGCGCCCGTATTCCTCGCCGGCCCTGACCTGGCCGGAAGGTTGGACGGTCTGGCCGCCGCGGCGTTACGGCGACTCTCGACTCGACGGGGCCGAAGTCGGCCCCGAAACGAACTCCGGATCCGGCCATCGGGACTGCTAGCGTCATCACCCATGAGCGGCGCGGTCTGCCCCGGATCCTTCGACCCGGTCACCCTGGGACATATCGACGTGTTCGAACGAGCCGCCGCGCAGTTCGACGAGCTGATTGTCGCGGTGCTGGTGAACCCCAAGAAATCCGGCATGTTCGACGTCGACGAGCGGATCGCGATGATCACCGAGGCATGCACCCACTTGCCGAACCTGCGGGTCGAGGCCGGACACGGTCTGGTGGTCGACTTCGTCAAGGCTCGGGGGTTCACCGCGATCGTCAAGGGCCTACGCACCGGGACCGACTTCGAGTACGAGTTGCAGATGGCCCAGATGAACACTCATATCGCCGGGGTGGACACGTTCTTCGTCGCCACCAAGCCGCAGTACTCGTTCGTCTCGTCCTCGTTGGCCAAGGAAGTGGCAGGTCTTGGCGGGGATGTCTCGGCCCTGCTGCCCGATTCGGTGAATCGCCGCCTGCAGGCCAAGCTCACAGGCTCCTGAGGGGTCATTTATCCGTCTGTTTGGCGACACACCGTATCGGCACCGCAGTCACAGGCGTAACACCAGGCACACTGGTCACTACCAACAAGCTGGAGGGTGGCGCCGTGTACCGAGTATTTGAAGCGCTCGACGAACTGAGCGCAATAGTCGAAGAGGCCCGCGGTGTGCCGATGACCGCCGGCTGTGTCGTCCCTCGCGGCGATGTGCTGGAACTCGTCGACGACATCAAGGACGCCATCCCCGGCGAACTCGACGATGCCCAGGATGTGCTGGACGCGCGCGACTCGCTACTCAACGAGGCCAAGGAACACGCCGACTCCGCGGTGGCCAATGCCAATGCCGAAGCCGAGTCCGTGCTCAGCCATGCCCGCGGCGAGGCGGACCGCATGGTTTCCGATGCCAAATCCCAGGCTGATCGGATGGTCTCGGAAGCCCGCGCGCACAGCGAGCGCATGGTCGGCGAGGCTCGCGAGGAGTCAGTCCGGTTGGTCACAACAGCCAAGCGTGATTACGAGGCGGCGACCATGCGGGCCAAGGCCGAGGCCGATCGTCTGGTTGAGAGCGGCAATATCTCCTACGAGAACGCCGTCCAGGAAGGCATCAAGGAACAGCAGCGGATGGTGTCGGCGACCGAGGTGGTTCAGGCCGCCCATGGCGAAGCCACCCGGCTCATTGACGCCGCCCACGCTGAGGCTGACCGACTGCGCGGCGAGTGCGATATCTACGTCGACAACAAGCTGGCGCAATTCGAGGACTACCTCAATGGCACCCTTCGCTCGGTGAGCCGCGGCCGCCATCAATTGCGAACCGCCGCCGGAACCCACGATTACGTCCAGCACTGACCGGTTCCCGGTCGAGGTCCAGCACTGACCGGCTCCCGGAGCCGACGCAGGTAGTCGCACCGCGCGATTGAGCGTATCGACGCGTCGATAGGATCGGCCTATGGCGTCGCGCAAGAAATCGGGACCGCACCCGGATCTGAACTCGCCACTGGTTATTGACGTGTCGCGGCTCGGGCGGCGCCCCGGCTCGATGATGACCGTCGACCAGAGGGTTCCCAGTCCGGTGCGAATCGGGTTGGACCTCATCGCGATCGAGCCGGGCGTGGAGATGGATCTGGACCTTCGGTTCGAAGCGGTGTCCGAAGGCGTGCTGGTGTCGGGCACCGTATTCGCGCCGACCCGGGGCGAGTGCGCACGGTGCCTGGGTCCGATCACCGGTGACGTTGAGATCGCCCTCACCGAGTTGTTCGCCTACCCCGACAGCATCACCGAGTCGACTACCGAATCCGATGAGGTGGGTCGGGTCATCGACCAGACCGTCGACCTGGCACAGCCGATCATCGACGCGGTGGGCTTGGCGCTGCCTTTTGTCCCGGTGTGCGCGCAGGACTGCCCCGGACTGTGTCCACAATGCGGCGCGGCGATGGCGACTGCCGAAGCGGGCCATCATCACGAGCTGATCGACCCGCGCTGGGCCAAGCTCGCCGCTATGCGCCCCCAAGAGCCGGGCGGGACTGAACCCGACGGGACGGTCTCGTGACACCGCCACGCCAGAATCTGGTGCGTGCCCTGGGCATCGACCTGCCTGAGGATCTGCTGACACTGGCGCTGACCCATCGAAGCTACGCCTATGAGAACGGCGGTCTGCCCACCAACGAACGCCTGGAATTGCTCGGCGACGCCGTGCTCGGTCTGGTGATCGTGGCGGAACTGTTCCGGCGCCATCCCGACCACGCCGAAGGCGATCTGGCCAAGTTGCGCAACAGCATCGTCAACAGTCATGCACTGGCCGGGGTGGCCCGAGACCTAACTGACGAGGGACTCGGTGAGTATCTGCTGCTGGGCCGCGGCGAGACCATCACCGGTGGTCATGCCAAATCGAGCATCCTGGCCGACACGGTGGAGTCCTTGATTGGCGCGGTGTACCTGGAACACGGCTTACCGGGTGCGCAGCAGGTAATCCTGCGACTGTTCGAGGATCTGCTGGACACCGCTCCGACACTCGGTGCGGCCCTGGAGTGGAAGTCCAGCCTTCAGGAACTCACGGCGGCCCGCGGACTGGGCGTCCCCCGTTACGAGGTCACCTCCGAAGGGCCCGACCACGAACGGCAGTTCTCGGCAGCGGTCTATGTCGGAGGTGACGTATGCGGCCGGGGCGTTGGGCAGTCGAAGAAGGTGGCGGAGACCAACGCCGCGGCGCAAGCCTGGACCGCATTAGACGCCGACTCCGAACCGGTAGTCGCCGACCCGGATGCCTGAGCTTCCCGAAGTCGAGGTCGTACGGCGCGGATTGCAGGCACACATTGCCGGCCGGACGATCACCGCGATTCAGGTGCATCATCCGCGGGCGGTCCGCCGACATGAACCCGGTGCCGCAGACCTCACCGCCCGACTGCTGGGTGCGCGCATCACCGGGACGGGCCGGCGCGGAAAGTACCTGTGGCTCACGCTCGGTTTCGACACCGAGGACGACGGTGACGGCGCCGCCCTGGTGGTGCATCTGGGAATGAGCGGTCAGATGCTGCTGGGTTCGATCGAACGAACCGAACACTTGCGGATCGGTGCGGTGCTCGATGACGGCACCGCGTTGAGCTTCGTCGATCAACGTACCTTCGGCGGCTGGCAACTGGCCGATCTGGTGAGCGTGGACGGCAGCAGCGTTCCTGAACCCGTCGCGCATATCGCACGCGACCTCCTGGATCCGTGCTTCGACCGCGATGCTGTCGTTACGGTGTTGCGCCGCAAGCACTCTGAGATCAAACGCCAGCTACTTGATCAGACGGTGGTGTCGGGTATCGGCAATATCTACGCCGATGAGGCGCTGTGGCGGGCCGGCGTCAACGGTGCGCGCATCGCCGAAAAAATCACCCGCCGACAGTTGGGGGAGCTGCTCGACGCGGCAGCCGAGGTCATGGGCGAAGCGCTCGGTGTGGGTGGCACCTCGTTCGACTCGCTGTATGTCAACGTCAACGGCGAATCCGGATATTTCGACCGCTCGCTGAACGTCTACGGTCGCGAGGGCCGACACTGCCATCGTTGTGGCGCGGTGATCCGGCGGGAGAAGTTCATGAATCGCTCCTCATTCTATTGTCCGCGGTGCCAGCCGCGGCCGCGTTTTCATGCCCGAGGCGCCAGCCGCGGCCGCGCGCACGGTAGAACACTCATATGACAGAGCTTTGGGTGGAACGCACGGGGATCCGCCGCTACACCGGCCGTAGCAGCCGAGGGGCGGAGGTGTTGCTCGGTTCGGAAAGCGACGAGGGCGTCTTCACCCCCGGAGAGCTGTTGAAGATCGCCCTGGCCGGCTGTAGCGGACTGAGCAGCGATCAGCCGCTGCGCCGCCGTCTGGGTGACGACTACCGGGCCGTCATCAAGGTCTCCGGGCCCGTCGACCGTGAACAGGAGCGATACCCGAGGCTGGCCGAGACCCTCGAGATCGACCTGTCCGGACTGTCGGTGGAGGACACCGAACGGCTGCTGCTGGTGGTCCACCGCGCCATCGATCAGGTGTGCACGGTCGGGCGCACGCTGAAGGCGAGTGCCGAGATCTCCTTCGAGGTTGCCGACACCCGGCCGTGACCGATGCCGAGCCCGTCCGCCTGACCGCCTGGGTGCACGGGCACGTCCAGGGCGTGGGCTTTCGCTGGTGGACTCGCTCACAGGCCCTGGAACTGGGGCTGAACGGCTACGCGAGCAATCAGCCGGACGGCCGGGTCCTCGTGGTGGCGCAGGGGCCGCGCCCGGCCTGTGAGCGACTCCTGGCACTGCTGCGCGGGGGCACGACACCCGGATCGGTGCAGACCGTTGTCGCCGATTTCGACTCACCGGGGGAACTGGAGTCGGGCTTCCGCGAGCGCTGAACTCCTCGCCGGTAGGCTCGCACGACGTGTACCTCAAGAGTCTGACGCTCAAGGGCTTCAAGTCCTTCGCATCGCCGACGACTTTGCGTTTCGAACCGGGTATCACCTGCGTGGTCGGGCCCAACGGCTCCGGTAAATCCAATGTGGTCGACGCTCTGGCCTGGGTGATGGGGGAGCAGGGCGCCAAGACACTGCGTGGCGGCAAGATGGAAGATGTCATCTTCGCCGGCACGTCTTCGCGGGCCCCCCTGGGGCGTGCTGAGGTCACTTTGACCATCGACAACTCCGACAACGCCCTGCCGATCGAGTACTCCGAGGTCTCTATCACCCGCCGGATGTTCCGGGACGGCGCCGGCGAGTACGAGATCAACGGCAACCCGTGCCGGCTGCTGGACATCCAGGAACTGCTCTCCGACTCCGGTATCGGCCGCGAGATGCACGTGATCGTGGGCCAGGGCAGGCTCGCGCAGATCCTCGAATCGCGGCCGGAGGACCGGCGCGCCTTCATCGAGGAAGCCGCCGGCGTACTCAAGCACCGCAAGCGCAAGGAGAAGGCGCTCCGCAAGCTCGATGCCACCGCGGCCAACCTGGCCCGGCTCACCGACCTGACCACTGAACTGCGCCGCCAACTCAAGCCGCTGGGCCGTCAGGCGGAGATGGCGCGGCGCGCCCAGACCATCCAGGCCGACGTGCGCGACGCCCGGCTGCGGCTGGCCGCCGACGATCTGGTGATCCGGCGTGCGGAATTCTCCGGCGCCGACGAGATCGAGACGACGCTGCGCCGCGAGCATGAGGAGGCCGCTGCCCGGCTGGCGGAGGCCGCCGAGCAGCTCGCCGCCGACGAAGCCGCGGTCGCCTCGCTGTCGACGCGGACCGAGGCCGCTCAGCAGACGTGGTTCCGGCTTTCGGCACTTGCCGAACGGGTGAGCGCGACGGTGCGCATCGCCAGCGAGCGGGAGCAGTTTCTGGAGTCCGAACCGGCCGCCAGCAATGGCCCGGATCCCGATGCGCTCGACGCCGAGGCCGAAGTGATCGCCGAACAGGAGCGCCAACTGCTCACTGAGCTCGCTGAGGCGCGGTCCAGGCTGGAGGCCGCCCGGGTCGAGCTCAGCGAGAAGGAGAGCGCGGCCACCGAAGCGGAGCGGGGGCATCTTGCCGCCGTGCAGGCCGAGGCCGACCGGCGTGAGGGCCTAGCCAGGCTGACCGGTCAGGTGGAGACCGGACGCGCCCGGGTGGAGTCCATCGACGACGGCGTGGCCCGGCTGACCGCCGCCATCGACGAGGCCGCCGCCCGCACCCAGGCGGCCCGCGCCGAGTTCGAGACCGTGCAGAGCGGGGTCGACGAACTCGACCAGGGCGAGGTGGGTCTCGACGAGCACCACGACCGCACCGTGGCCTCGATGCGGGTCGCCGATGAGCGGGTGGCTGAACTCCAGGGAGCCGAGCGCGCCGCTGAACGCCAGGTGGCCTCGTTGCAGGCCCGGATCGATGCGCTCGCGGTGGGCCTGGAGCGCAGGGACGGTGCCGCCTGGCTGGTGGAAAACCGCAGTGGCGCAGGGCTTTTCGGAACCGTTGCCAAGCTGGTGAAGGTGCAGTCCGGCTACGAGACACCGCTGGCGGCGGTGCTGGGCTCGGCAGCCGACGCGGTGGCGGCCGATGACTTCGGCGCGGCCCAATCTGCGGTGCGGGCACTCAAGGAGGTTGACGGCGGACGCGCGGCGATCGTGTTGGCCGATTGGCCGACCCCGGCGCGCCAGGAGGCCGGTGTACTTCCGGCCGGTGCACGTTGGGCCATTGACCTGATCGAGGCGCCGCCGCGACTGCAGGGTGCGATGGCGGCGATCCTGTCCGGAGTCGCCGTCGTCGACGATATCGGTGCCGCACTTGATCTGGTCTCCTCCCGTCCGGGGCTGCGTGCGGTGACGCGCGACGGCGATCTGGTCGGCGCAGGCTGGGTGGACGGCGGGTCGGGCCGCAAGCCAAGCATCCTGGAGATCAGCGGCGAAATCGACAAGGCGCGAACCGAACTCGCCGCTGCAGAGACTCAGGTCGGTGAACTTGGCGCCGCGCTGTCGGGTGCCATCGCCGAGCAGACTGACCGCCAGGACGCCGCCGAGCAAGCACTGGCTGCGCTCAACGAGTCCGATGCCGCGATCTCGGCGATCTACGAGCAGCTCGGCCGGTTAGGCCAGGAGGTCCGCGCCGCCGAGGAGGAGTGGCGTCGACTCCAGGCCCAACGGGACGATCTCGAGTCCGGCCGCGTACAGACGGTAGAGGAACTCGCCGAACTCGAAGCACGGCTACACGCCGCGCAGGAGACCCAGACCGTCGTCGAGACGTCGCCGGGTGAACGCCGAGAGATGCAAGCGGCCGCCGAGCACGCCCGTTCATTCGAGGTCGAGGCCCGACTGGCTGTGCGTACGGCCGAGGAACGCGCGAATGCCGTTCGGGGACGGGCGGATTCACTGCGCCGTGCCGCTGCGGCGGAGCGCGAAGCGCGCCTGCGCGCGAGTGCCGCGCGCGCTGCCCGCCGGCACGCCGCGGAGGTCGCCGCAGCAGTCGCCGAGACCGGTCGTCGGGTCGCCGAGCATCTCGTCCTCGTCGTTGCGGCGGCATCCCGCGTACGTGATCAGTTGTCCGCCGAACGCCTGGAACGCACGGGCGCGATGAGTGCGGTCCGCATCGAGGTTGCGGCGCTGAACACCCGCATCAGTGCGCTGACCGATTCCCTGCACCGCGATGAAGTCGCCAAGGCTCAGGCCGAACTGCGCATAGAACAGCTTGAGCAGATGGTGCTTGATCAGTTCGGTATGGCCGGCGACGACCTGATCGCCGAGTATGGGCCGGATGTGACACTGCCCCCGTCGGAACTGGAGATGGCCGAGTACGCCCAAGCCCGCGAGCGCGGCGAGACGGTCACCGCGCCGGCCCCGATGCCGTTCGACCGGCCCACCCAGGAGCGTCGCGCCAAACGGGCCGAGCGGGAGCTGGCCGAGCTTGGGCGAGTCAATCCGCTTGCGCTGGAGGAGTTCGCGGCCCTTGAGGAGCGATACAACTTCCTGTCCACCCAACTCGAGGACGTCAAGGCCGCGCGCAAGGACCTGCTGGATGTCGTCGCCGATGTCGACTCGCGCATCCTGCAGGTGTTCACCGAGGCCTTCGTCGATGTGGAACGCGAATTCTCCCAGGTGTTCTCGGCACTGTTCCCCGGTGGCGAGGGCCGACTGCTGTTGACCGACCCCAGCGACATGCTGACCACCGGTGTTGAGGTCGAGGCCCGCCCGCCCGGCAAGAAGGTCAAACGCCTTTCGTTGCTCTCCGGCGGTGAGAAGGCGTTGACCGCCGTTGCCATGTTGGTCGCGATCTTCCGGGCCCGCCCGTCACCGTTCTACGTGATGGACGAGGTGGAGGCGGCGCTCGACGATGCCAACCTGCAGCGGCTGATCGGATTATTCGAGCAGCTGCGCACCCAGTCCCAGCTGATCGTGATCACCCACCAGAAGGCCACCATGGAGGTCGCCGACGCGCTCTACGGTGTGTCGATGCAGGGCGACGGCATCACCGCGGTGATCTCGCAGCGGATGCGCGGGGAGACCTTGGTCAGCTAGCCGGGCTGAGATCGGCTTCCCCCGCGAGATCGACACTGGGGCTGCGACTGCGCTCCGCCGCGCAACCCTGGCGTCGATCTCGGCGTTAGCAGGCGCAGGAAAACGCTATGTCAACTCTGTATCTCGACCTGGCGCAGGCAATCGAGATCAGACACGCCGCAGCAGTGCAGGCTTATGCGCAGTTCCTCGATGAATCCGCCGAGGACGTCGACCACTGCGGCAGCGGACTCAATGGCCGGCGCCAGCAGTGGGCGGGCCAGCGCGACGACGTCGGCACCCATCGCCAGTGCCTTGGCGGCATCGACTCCGGTGCGGATCCCGCCCGAGGCCACGAGCGGCATCCCGGGCAGGGTCTGGCGCACCTCCTGGAGCGCCTGCGCGGTGGGCACGCCCCAATCGGCGATCGCTGGATACCGCACCTCGCCGTAACGGACCACCTGTTCCACCCGGGCCCACGAGGTGCCACCGGCGCCGGCCACGTCGACCGCAGCGATGGGCAGTCCGCGCAGCCGCGCGGCGGCCACCGCGCCGATACCGTGGCCGACCTCCTTGACCATGACCGGATACCCCAGGTCGGTGGTGAGCCGGCCCAGGTCCTCCAGCGAGCCGCTGAAATCGGTGTCGCCGTCGGCCTGCATGGCCTCCTGCAACGGGTTGGTGTGGACCGCGACGGCATCAGCGCCGACCTTGTCCAGCGCGGCCGCCAACCGCGGCGTGAGCGACTCGGACACCTGAGCCAGGCCGATATTGCCGATTAGCAGGACGTCGGGTGCCAGATCGCGCACCTCGAAACTGGTCGCGGCGGCCTTTCCCCTCTCGTCGTCGTCGAGCATGATGCGCTGTGATCCGAGCATCATGCCGACACCCAGCTTCTGTGCCGCGTCGGCCAGGTTGCGATTGATGGTGCGGGCCAGTTCGGCACCGCCGGTCATCGCACCGATCAGCACCGGAGCCTGCAGCGGGCGACCCAGGAAACGGGTTCCCAGGTCGACGGCCGCCAGATTGGTCTGGGTCAGGGCGTTGTAGGGCAGCCGGTAGTGCTCAAAACCGGTGGTGAGGGCCTCGAACTCGACCGGCCCGGTCAAGCAGGCTTCGATATGCCGAAGTTTGCGTGTGGACATGCCTGCATTCATCCGCGGCCGCCCGGAGCCGGTTTGCCGGGGCCGCCGCGGCGCGGTTCGAAACCCTGAAACAATGACGCCGTGTCACAGGGTCTCTGGATCGCCATCGCGGTCATCGCCGTCCTCGTCATCGCTGCGCTGGTCGTGGGGCTGGTGCGCTATCGGAGCCGCCAGGTCAGCCTGCATTCCAGCACCGACACTGCTATCGAGGCTGCCACACCCGCCGACCGATCCGGCGGCTACACCGCGTCGTCCGGCATTAACTTCACGCAATCGTCAGGAGTTGCGACGGCGGACCGGCCGCGATCGGACGCCCCCGGGTTCGGCGCCGGGCTCCCGGGTGTCGGCGATGATGCCGCTGTACCGCGGGATTCGCTGAGACGTCCGATCTCCGAGGTTCGGTTGCCCGAAGCCCCGTCGGTGGATACGGCCATCACCGAGGTACCTGCGCCCGCCGGTCCCGATGTCGGCGCCATTGCGCCTCCGGAAGGCCGGCTCGAGCGACTGCGTGGCCGGCTGGCCAAATCCCAGAACGCATTCGGCCGCAGCCTGCTCGGACTGCTCGGCGGCGGCGACCTCGACGAGGACTCCTGGGCGGAAGTCGAGGACACCCTGTTGATCGCCGACCTCGGTCCGGTGACCACCGCGTCGGTGATCGCACACCTCCGTGCCCAATTGGCCGCCAGTAGTGTCCGCAGCGAAGCAGAGGCTCGAGCGGTGCTGCGCGAAGTGCTCATCAGAGAGCTCAACCCGGCACTGGACCGTTCCATCAGAGCGTTGCCGCACGCCGAGAAGCCGTCGGTGCTGCTGGTGGTTGGGGTCAACGGCACCGGCAAGACCACCACCGTCGGCAAGCTGGCCCGGGTTCTTGTCGCCGACGGGCGCCGGGTTGTGCTCGGCGCGGCCGACACCTTCCGTGCGGCCGCGGCCGATCAGTTGCAGAGCTGGGCCGCGCGAGTCGGCGCGGAGGTGGTGCGCGGTGCTGAGGGCGCCGATCCGGCTTCGGTCGCCTTCGACGCCGTAGATAGGGGTATCGCCGTCGGTGCCGACGTCGTCGTCATCGATACCGCGGGCCGGTTGCATACCAAGACTGGTCTGATGGACGAACTCGGCAAGGTCAAACGGGTCGTGGAAAAGCGCGCCGCCGTCGACGAGGTGCTGCTGGTTCTGGATGCCACCATCGGACAGAACGGACTGGCACAGGCCCGGGTGTTCGCCGACGTCGTCGACATCACCGGGGTCGTGTTGACCAAACTTGACGGAACTGCCAAGGGCGGCATTGTGTTCCGCGTTCAACAGGAACTCGGTGTGGCGGTGAAGCTGGTCGGCCTCGGCGAGGGTCCCGACGATCTGGCGCCCTTCGAGCCCGCCGCGTTCGTCGATGCGCTGCTGGGTTGACGCACACGGGGATCCTGCCGAGGCGAATCCCAGCATGTAACAACAGCGAAACCTAGTCCGGCCATCCGTTCACCTGTACGAAACACCAGAGCGTCTTTCCGGAAACAACACCTGCGCACTGTTCTACCTAAGTCGTCGGTGCTCGACCGCGACTCCGAAGGAGGGAACTGCGAGTGGACCAATTCCCGGTCTTGGGTGTGCCGGACACCGGTGACACGGCGTGGATGCTGGCGAGTTCGGCGCTGGTATTGCTGATGACACCAGGTCTGGCTTTCTTCTACGGCGGCATGGTTCGCGCCAAGGGCGTGCTCAACATGATCATGATGAGCATCGCTTCCATGGGCGTCGTGACGGTGCTCTGGGTGCTGTACGGCTATTCGCTGGCCTTCGGCAATGACGTCAACAACCTCTTCGGTGATCCGAGCCAGTACTTCGGACTCAAAGGCCTCATCGGAGGCAATGCCGTCATCGAGGTGATCGCCGATCCGAGCGCGGGCATCGAAGCGGTTGAAGCGGTCGGCATCCCATTGGCCGGAACGATTCCACAGACGGTGTTCGTGGCGTTTCAGCTGATGTTCGCGATCATCACCGTCGCACTGATCTCCGGTGCGGTGGCCGACCGGCTGAAGTTCGGCGGCTGGCTGGTATTCGCGGGCCTGTGGGCCACGTTCGTGTACTTCCCGGTCGCGCACTGGGTGTTCGCGTTCGACGGCGTCACCGCCGAGACCGGAGGCTGGATCGCTACCAAACTCAAGGCGATCGACTTCGCAGGCGGAACCGCGGTGCACATCAATGCCGGTGTCGCCGGACTGGTGCTGGCTATCGTCCTCGGCAAGCGGTATGGCTGGCCGGGAACACCGATGCGTCCGCACAACCTGCCCTTCGTGATGCTGGGCGCGGGTCTGCTGTGGTTCGGGTGGTACGGGTTCAACGCGGGTTCTGCGGTCTCCTCCGGGGGTATTGCCGGCACCACATTCATCACCACCACCATCGCCACCGCCGCGGCCATGCTGTGCTGGCTGCTCACCGAGCGAATCCGGGACGGCCATGCCACCACCCTGGGTGCGGCCTCGGGCGTGGTGGCCGGATTGGTCGCCATCACCCCGGCGTGCTCATCGGTGAATGTGGTGGGCGCTCTGGTGATCGGCGCCGGGGCGGGGATCCTCTGCGCCCTGGCAGTCGGACTGAAATTCAAATTCGGCTTCGACGATTCGCTCGACGTCGTCAGTGTGCACCTGGTCGGCGGGTTGTTCGGGACCCTCATGATTGGTCTGGTCGCCGCGCCCGAGGCGCCAGCGGCCGTCGCCGGCCTGTTCTACGGCGGCGGAACCGACCAGTTGTGGCGTCAGGCCGTG
>Ga0164295_10000624_pt1 | contig 29739 bp, 27 predicted proteins | sample GEODES006metaG_FD_111798 | JGI IMG/M metagenome (GOLD analysis project Ga0164295, IMG submission 111798) | Oligotrophic lake water microbial communities from Sparkling Lake, Wisconsin, USA - GEODES006 metaG | ecosystem: Environmental > Aquatic > Freshwater > Lake | place: USA: Sparkling Lake... | reverse complement strand
TCAACGACGAAGGGCGGCAAGCAACCAGTCCGCTGCAGCTTTGGGCTGCCAAGGCTGAAGCCGCAATGCCGCCGCACAATGCTTGCGGGCGGCGCCGAAATTGCCGACCTTGCGATGCTGCGAGCCAAGCACGATGTGGTGGAATGCCAGCACCGCCGGGCGCGCAGCAAAAAGCGCGGCGTGTTTGGTGATGATCATCTCGCGGGCCTGGATGCGCTTGGAGACGTTGCGCGTCATGCTGTCGGCGCTGTCGTGGGCTATCGCCATCGCGGTTGGAATATAATGAAAGCGGCAGCCATTGGCGGCAAGTCGCAGCACAAATTCCCAGTCTTCCAACGCCGGCAAGCTTTCATCCGGGCCGCCAACACGCTCGACGATACTTTTCCGCATCGCCATCGTCTGGGAGGAGATGATGTTGCCGTGCATCAATTCCCCCAGCATATCGTCCACCGGGTGCCAGCCCGTCGGCGGAAACAGGCGACCAACCTCGCCAAAGCGCTGGTCGAGCTGGCAGAAGGAGAAATCGGCGTCGGCAAGTCCGGCGACATGGGCCGCCAGCAGTTCAGGCGCCATTTCGTCGTCACTGTCGAAGAATGCCACCAGCGGTGCCCGTGCCACCCTGATGCCGGAATTGCGGGCTGCCCCCAGGCCGCTGTTCTTGACGTGTTTCCACACGGCAATCCGGGGGTCTTGATAAGTCTCCATCAGTTCGAGCGTATTGTCGCTAGAGCCATCATCCAGGATCACCAGCTCGAAGCTGTGCAGGGTCTGCGCCAGCACGGTCTGCAAGGCGCGCTCCAGGATCCAGGCGCGATTATACGTGCACAGCACCACCGATATTTCCGGCGAGGCAATGGTGGATGGACGAATGCAGACGGTTTCCAAATTATATCCCCTGGCGGGAAAAGAGGACATCCATCCCGGCAGTTCAGTCTTTATAGACCACGACCATATTGTTGTTGGTGCGCTCGTCCTGATGGCGGTGCAGGCGGGCGACCTGAACGCGATGTCCGGCAGCACCCAAAACGTCCTTGAAGCGCTTCAAATCGAAAATATTGACATCTTCGATGATATAGATGCCACCCTTGGCCAGCCGATGAACGCTGTTTTCGAACAGGCACAGGCCTGCATCGAACGTGTGCAAGCCATCATCGATCATCAGGTCGAAATCGTCGCCGCCGACCTGCTCCCACAATGCCCGCACCGATTTTGCATCGGTCTGATCCACGTAAAAGGTGCTGATGCGATCTTCCGTGAACAGCACGTCGCGATCGATATCGGCACCCACAACATCGGCATTGGGGAAATAATCCCGCCACATGCGGTGCGAAGCACCCGGCTTGCCGTGCACCCCCATGCTCGACGGCAGATCGGGGTTGTTTGTACCAAGCCCGCATTCGAACACGCGGCGGACATGGGCCCGGCGATGCGCAAACAGCAGGCCGTAGAGTTCGGTGTAACTATGTGCCGGCCAAACATACGGCTTGGTCGAGGCATCAATATTGCCCTTGTCGGAGCCATATTTGTCGCACAGCAGCGGCAATTCCGGATTCTGGTGCAGCGTATTGTAGATTTCTATCCGGTGGACCGCGCCGCTTTCAAGCGCCAACGACGTTTTTGCCACGGCCCGGCGATACCACCAGCCCTGCAGAGCCCCGTTCAGCAGCGCCTTGTCGAGCGACTTAACAATCGACTTCATCTCGGATCCTCTTTCGCGTTGGTGTCCGTCCTCAGACCGTTCTGCCGGGGGGGCGACGCAGGCGATCTGTCGCGCGAGCCAACTATTTGGTTTGACGGTAAACGGCAAGCCTCAACATTTTAAAAATATCGCCATTTGTTTATGATCGGTAGGGCTTCGTCCAGGGTGGTTTGCCCGATCCGTGGCTGCATATCCCTGCGGCGCGGGCATGGCGTGGGTGCCCGGTCCCGGCCCACCCCGCTGGGTTATGGGAAGGCGGCATCCACCAGCGACTGCGCCTTTTGCCACAATTTTTCCAGTTTCGTTTCGGCTGCGGGCCCAATGACAGCCGGAGCGGCAGCCGCCAGCGACAGTGCCTCCTGCCACAATTTTTCGACGTTGGTTTCCGCTGCTGCTGGCCCAATGGCGGCCGGATCGGCGCCTTGGCGATTGCGGCCGGCCTTGGTATCGGGCCGTATCGCAAAGGCACTTGCCGGATAGTCATTGGCTTCAAACCGTCCTGCAAAGCGTTTGCCCGGATTGATGCCGTCGGCCGACGCTCGCGGCGTGTAGATGAAATTGTTGCTGTTTCGCACGGTGGCCGTGGGTTCAATCAACAGACCGCTGCTGATGTTGCCGCTCAACACGCCGTTGCTGCTGCGGCGAAACATGATGGCTGGCACATAGCCTGAACCGGTGCGCCCGGTCGGATCGGCGGGCTGTGTGCCAACGAACGCATGCGGCGCGGCGATCACCGTGTTGTTCTCAACCACGGCATCGCGAACATCGCTCATCGAGATGCCGTGCGGCGACGATCCGTAATAGATATTGTTGATGATCCGGAAATCGCGGTGAAAGCCCAGCGGAAGCGTTCCGGATTCGAAATCCTCGGCCCGCGCGAAAATGCCCTGAACCGACTGATCGAGCCCGCTCATGAACAGATTGCCACGGATCTCGACCGCCGACGATCCCGTCGGCCGATCACGGGTCCAGAACTGGATCATGTCCGGATGCTCGCCCCGATCATATCGCGGCTGAAATCCCTGAAACTGGTTTTGGCGAATGGCCAGTCCATGGCAATTGCTGATCTGGATCCCTTCACGCAAATCCAGAAACCTGTTGCCGGAAACAACAACACCAGCCGTGTCCATCAGGGCAATGGCGGTTCGGATATGGCGAATTTCCGTTCCAGCCAACAGGATGGCGCGCGCGCCTTGTGCCCGGATGCCAACGCCTTCCTCATCACGCGGCCCCTGAACGGCTGTGGTGCCGACAATCAGCAGATTGCGCAACTGGATGCGACTGGCTTTGGTGATCTGCACGCCCACGGTCAATCCGGGGCCGGTGTTCAGGATGGTCATGCCCTCCAGCGCCCAGCCCTGCGCCTTGGTGCCGAACCCGACGCCATCAATGCGGGCATCACGCGGCCCGGATATGGTCACCACTGCACCATCGGTGCCGGCATTGATCAGCAATTTTGGATAGTAACCGGGTGCAAGCACGATGCGACTGCCCGGCGCGGCCGATCTTACCGCGGAGGCCAGATCGTCGCCGGTCGCAACATTGATCACGGCGTTGGCATCCGCGCTGGCGGCGGCTGCGCCACCAAGCTGGCCGCAACCCGTCAGCAACGTCAGCGTTGCCAGCAATATGAAGGGCGCTGGCAACAATCGGCCTGGATGCTGTTTCATGGCGGAAAGTAATAGGGCCATGGCACCAAATTGTCACGCATGGACTGTCTGGACGGTCGCTGTTCTGGGCGCTAACCGTGGCAATCATGGCACGCGAAACTTTCACCGATGGCCCCAATGCTGGCTGGACCTGCTGGCGCCGTGATCCCGATGGGCGCTTCGCCTCGATGCTCGGCGATTTCTTTTTCCGCGAAGGGCTGCGCGGGGTGGAATGCCGCATGGAAACCGCGCGCAAGCACAGCAACGGCCTGGGCTATCTGCATGGCGGCTTCATCATGTCATTCATCGACATGGCGATGTTCGCCTTCATCTTCCGCCAGTTGGAAAACAGCGCCGCGGTCACGCTCAGCTGCGCCACCGATTTCCTGTCGGCCGGCATCGTCGGCAAGCCGATCGAGGCCCACGGCGAAATCCTGAAGGAAACCGGCAAGATGCTGTTCGTGCGCGGGCTGGTGACCCAGGACGGTGTCAATCTGGCCAGCTTCACCGGCACGATGCGCAAGATCCCGCGTGTGGCGCGGCCCAGCGGCGAAGGCCATGCGACACGGCCGGGAGAACAGCAGTTGCGGGAAACCCAGGTTGACTGATGTTCAGGGCCGTTATCAGGCGCTGCTGGCATCGGGCGAACTGAAGGCCGACGCGGCGCAGGCCGGCGTGGTGGCGCAATTGGCCGCGCTGGGATCCGCATTGGCGCAGCCGGTGGCAACGCCGGGCCTGTTCGGCCGCCTGTTTGGCAAGTCGCCGCCGCCGGCGCCGGCGGGCCTCTATATCTGGGGTGGGGTGGGTCGCGGCAAATCCATGCTGATGGATCTGTTCTTCGCTGCCTCCAGCGTCCGCCCCAAGCGCCGGGCGCATTTTCATGAATTCATGGCCGATGTGCATGGCGCCATCCACGCCCGCCGCCAGGCCGGCGATGCCGACCCGTTGATCAGTGTGGCACAGGCCATTGCGGCATCGGCGCGGCTGCTGTGCTTCGATGAAATGCAGGTGAAGGATATCGCCGACGCCGCCATCCTGTCGCGCCTGTTCACCGCCTTGCTGGCACGCGGTGTGACGGTGGTGACGACCAGCAACCGGCCGCCGGCCGATCTCTACAAGGATGGTCTCAACCGCCATCTGTTCCTGCCGTTCATCGATCTGCTGCAGGCGCAGATGCAGGTGATCACCCTGGATGGTCCGACCGATTATCGCCTGGCACGCCTGTCCGGCACGCAGACCTGGCATGTGCCGAACGGCCCAGCGGCCAGCGCCGCGCTGTCTGCGGCCTTCTTCCGGATGACGGATTACCCGCCGGAAGACCGCGCGCATGTGCCGACGGCCGAACTGGAATTGCCTGGCGGGCGGACGTTGCATGTGCCCAAATCGCTGAAAGGCGCCGCCGTGTTCAGCTTTGCGCGGTTGTGCCGGCAACCGCTGGGCGCGGCCGATTATCTGGCCATTGCGCGGCATTATCATACCGTCTTCATCGTCGGGATTCCCAGGCTGGGGCCGGAAAACCGTAATGAAGCGATCCGCTTCATCCACCTGATCGACGCGCTTTACGAGCAGAAGGTCAAGCTCGTCGCCGCCGCCGATGCGCGACCAGACCAGCTTTACCCGTCGGGCGATTCCAGCTTCGAATTCGAGCGCACGGTGAGCCGGTTGATGGAGATGCAGTCGGCGGATTATCTGGCGCTGGGCCATGGCGGCTGATTGGCCCAACCCCACAAGAGGATGGGTCATGCTGAACTTGTTTCAGCATCCATGGGACACATGCCTCGCCAGCTGCGCATCGGGAGGCGCTGGCATCATGGATGCTGAAACAAGTTCAGCATGACTGGTTTCCCTTGAAGAGTGCCCGCTGCCTGCCAAATTCATGCGGATGAAGCATGCTGCGGTTGCACACAGCGCCGTGCCGCTCTATCCAGCCTGCGACATTCTGACCAACGCAACGGAAAGGCCCATTCCCATGGCTCGCAAGAAAATCGCCCTGATCGGCGCCGGCAACATCGGCGGCACGCTGGCGCACCTGGCGGCGCAGCGCGCGCTTGGCGATATTGTGTTGTTCGACGTGGTCGATGGCGTGCCGCAGGGCAAGGCGCTCGATCTGGCCCAGTGCGGCCCCGTCGAAGGCTTTGATGTCAGCCTGAAGGGCAGCAATGATTATGCCGACATCGCCGGCGCCGATGTGATCATCGTCACCGCCGGTGTCGCCCGCAAGCCGGGCATGAGCCGCGACGATCTGCTCGGCATCAACCTGAAGGTGATGAAGGCGGTGGGCGAAGGCATCAAGGCCAATGCGCCCGGTGCCTTCGTGATTTGCATCACCAATCCGCTCGATGCGATGGTGTGGGCGCTGCGCGAATTTTCGGGCCTGCCGCATCACATGGTGGTCGGCATGGCCGGGGTGCTCGATTCGGCGCGCTTCCGGCATTTCCTGGCCGACGAATTCAAGGTGAGCGTGCGTGATGTGAACGCCTTCGTGCTCGGCGGCCATGGCGACACGATGGTGCCGGTGATCGAATATTCCACTGTCGCCGGCATCCCTGTGCCCGACCTGATCAAGATGGGCTGGTCCACCAAGGAGCGCATCGATGCCATCGTGCAGCGCACGCGTTCGGGCGGCGGCGAGATCGTCGCCCTGCTGAAAACCGGCAGCGCCTATTATGCCCCCGCCACCAGCGGCATCGAAATGGCCGAGGCCTATCTGTACGATCAGAAGCGCCTGTTGCCGTGCGCCGCGAACCTGTCCGGTCAATATGGCGTGAACGATCTGTATGTCGGCGTGCCGGTGGTGATCGGTGCGGGCGGCGTCGAGCGCGTGGTGGAAATCGCGCTGTCGGATGAGGCCCAGGCCAATTTCACGGTGAGCGTGGATGCGGTGAAGGAACTGCTCACCGCCTGCCGCGCCATTGATCCGTCGCTGGCATAAGGTCGGGATATACGGTATATACGGACCATGCCCAGCACAACCGCCCGCACGTTCAAATCCGGCAACAGCGAAGCCGTGCGCCTGCCCAAGGGCTATGGCTTTGGGCCGGGCACCGAAGTGCGGATCGAGCGAGAGGGTGGCCGCGTGGTGCTCACGCCCATCGACAGCGAGGCTGCGCTGTCGGAAAAGCGTCGGCGGTTTGATGCGATGATCGCCAGGATGGTTGCACTGGGGCCGGTGCCGGGCGGGGCGCAGCAGCGTGATGAATTCGAAGCACCGGATCGTCCAGGGCTTTGATTTTCGTCGATACCAACGTTGCCATCGAATTGCGCGATGATGCCGCCAGTGCCGGTCCGCGTTTGGCAAGGATCACGCCGCAACCAGTCTTCTCGTCGATCACACGGATCGAGCTTGAAGCAGGTGTCGAACGGGTTGCTGTGCTGGCTGCGATGCGGCGCCAATTGCTCAACGAATTGCTTGCAGAAATAGAGGTTGTCATGCTGACCGCAGCCGATGTTGCCAACTATGGCCGTATCATTGCGCAGTCCGGCTACAATCGGCGGCGGGTGCTTGATCGCCTCATTGCAGCCCAAGCCATCACCCGCAACGCCAGCCTGGTCACGGCCAACACCGCCGATTTCGCCGATATCCCCGGCCTGAAACTGATCGCATGGTGAGGCTTGCCCGCATCATGCTGCACCGCCATAACCCTCCCGCAGCGATTCAGCATTTGAGGCAGATTGCATGAACATCCACGAATATCAGGCCAAGGAATTGTTGGCCAAATTTGGCGTGCCGGTGCCCATCGGCTTTGCCGCGCTCAGTATAGACGAGGCGGTAGCCGCCGTGGCGCAATTGCCCGGCCCGCTCTACATCGTGAAGGCGCAGATCCACGCCGGCGGGCGCGGCAAGGGCAAGTTTGTCGAGCTGCCGCCGGAAGCCAAAGGTGGCGTTCGCCTGGCGCGCAGTGCTGACGATGTGCGCGCTGCGGCCACCGACATGCTGGGCAACACGCTGGTGACGATCCAGACCGGCGCGGCCGGCAAGCAGGTCAACCGCCTGTATGTGACCGACGGCGTCGATATCGCCAAGGAACTGTATCTGGCCATGCTGGTCGACCGGGCGACCGGGCGCATCGCCATCGTCGCCAGCACCGAAGGCGGCATGGACATCGAGGATGTGGCCCACCACCACCCCGAAAAGATCCACACCATCACCATCGATCCGGCGACCGGTGCCATGCCGCACCATGGCCGCGCCGTGGCGGCTGCGCTGGGCCTGACCGGCGATCTCGCCAAGCAGGCCGAGTTTGTGACGATGAAGCTCTATGATGCCTTCATCGGCACCGATGCCAGCCAGATGGAAATCAACCCGCTCGCCGTCACCGATGATGGCAAGCTGCTGGTGCTCGATGCCAAGGTCGGCTTTGATCCCAACGCGCTCTATCGCCACCCCGATCTGGTCGCGCTGCGCGATCTGACCGAGGAAGACCCGGCGGAAGTGGAAGCCAGCAAGTACGACCTGGCCTTCATCAAGCTCGATGGCAACATCGGCTGCCTGGTCAATGGTGCCGGCCTCGCCATGGCGACCATGGACATCATCAAGCTGAACGGCGCCGAGCCGGCCAACTTCCTCGATGTCGGCGGCGGCGCCGACAAGGAAAAGGTGACCAACGCCTTCAAGCTGATCCTGAAGGATCCGGCGGTGCAGGGCATTCTCGTCAACATTTTCGGCGGCATCATGCGCTGCGATATCATTGCCGAAGGCATCATCGCGGCGGCCAAGGAAGTGCAGCTTTCCGTGCCGCTGGTGGTGCGCTTGGAAGGTACCAACGTGGAACTGGGCAAGGAAATCCTCGCCAATTCCGGTTTGCCGATCGTGTCGGCAGACAATCTGGGGGATGCGGCGGCCAAGATCGTCGCTGAAGTGAAGAAGGCCGCCTGAGCATGTCGATTCTGGTCAACAGCAACACCCGCGTCATCACGCAGGGTTTCACCGGCAAGCAGGGCACGTTCCACAGCGAACAGGCCATCGCCTATGGCACCAAGGTGGTCGGTGGCACGGCGCCGGGCAAGGGCGGGCAGACGCATCTGGGGCTGCCGGTGTTCGATACCGTGGCGCAGGCGCGGGAAGCCACTGGCGCGGATGCGTCGGTGGTCTATGTGCCGCCGCCTGGTGCAGCCGATGCCATCTGTGAAGCCATTGCCGCGGAAATCCCGTTGGTGGTCTGCATCACCGAAGGCATTCCGGTGCTGGACATGGTGCGCGTCAAGCGTGCGCTGCAAGGCAGCAGGACCCGCCTGATCGGCCCGAATTGCCCGGGCGTGTTGACGCCTGGCGAATGCAAGATCGGCATCATGCCCGGCAATATCTTCCGCAAGGGCAGTGTGGGCGTCGTCTCGCGCTCCGGCACGCTTACCTATGAAGCCGTGCACCAGACCAGTGCGGTCGGCCTGGGCCAGACCACGGCCGTGGGCATTGGCGGCGATCCGGTGAACGGCACCAATTTCATCGACATGCTGGAATTGTTCCTCGCGGATGAGGCCACCCAGTCGATCATCATGATCGGCGAAATCGGCGGCGACGCCGAGGAGCAGGCCGCCCAGTTCCTGATCGACGAAGCCAAGCGTGGCCGCAAGAAGCCGATGGTCGGCTTCATCGCCGGCACCACCGCGCCGCCCGGCCGCCGCATGGGCCATGCCGGCGCGATCGTTTCCGGCGGCAAGGGCGACGCCGCATCCAAGATGGCTGCGATGGAAGCCGCCGGCATCCGGGTGTCGCCGTCGCCGTCCTTGCTCGGTGAAACCCTGATCGAGGTGCTGAAGGGCTGAATTGGCGATGCCCGCCATGTCGGGTGAACATGGCGGGCATGCGGCAGTTTGTCATGACATGTGGTTCATGTGCCGTTACAGACAGAATGACGACGCGTTCGAGGAAGTGAAGATGGATATCGAAGCCCTGCTGCCAGGCCCCGAAGATCGGCCGGGGCCAAGCTGGGCTCGGCCGAACTGGCCGATCCTGCCGGGCGATGATCTGACCCGGGGGTTGGATGCCGCGGGGATGTTTGCCGACAATCCCGCCAAGGTGGCAGCGCGCGCGGCCGGCGTGGCGGCGGCCAGCGGCGCCAGCCCGGCCGATGTGGCGCGGGCAGCGCAGGATTCGATCAGCGCGATGATGCTGCTGCGCACCTATCGCGTGCGGGGGCACCTGGCGGCCAATCTCGATCCGCTCGGGCTTTCCACGCGCGATCTGCCAGCCGATCTGACGCCCGGCTGGCATGGCTTTGGCCCGAACGATCTTGATCGCCCTGTCCATATCGGCGGCGCCCTGGGGTTGCAGACTGCCACCATCCGCGAACTGGTCGCGATCCTGCAGCGCAATTACTGCGGCAATGTCGGTCTCGAGTATATGCACATCAACGATGTGGAGGAGCGGCGCTTTCTGCAGGAAAAGTTCGAAGGCCGTGACAAGGACATCAATTTCACCGCCAACGGCAAGCGCGCCATCCTGAACAAGCTGCTGGAAGCCGAACAGTTTGAAAAGTTCCTCGGCCGCAAGTTTGTCGGGACCAAGCGCTTCGGTCTGGACGGCGGCGAATCGATGATCCCGGCGATGGAATCGATCATCAAGGTCGGTGGCCAATTGGGCATCACGGAAATGGTGTTCGGCATGCCGCATCGCGGCCGGCTGAACATGCTGGCCAATGTGATGCAGAAACCGTTCCGCACCATCTTCCATGAATTTGCCGGCGGATCGTCCAATCCCGATGATGTCGGTGGATCGGGTGATGTGAAATATCACCTCGGCACCAGCACCGATCGCGAATTCGATGGCAACAAGGTGCATCTGTCGCTGGTCGCCAACCCGTCGCATCTTGAAGCTGTCGACCCCGTCGTGCTCGGCAAGGTGCGCGCCATCCAGGATCTGGTTGGCGATATCGATCGTCGCAAGGTGATGCCGGTGTTGCTGCACGGCGACGCGGCGTTTGCCGGGCAGGGCATTGTTGCCGAATGCTTCGGCTTTTCCGGCCTGATCGGTTATGGCACCGGCGGCACCATCCATTATGTGGTGAACAATCAGGTCGGCTTCACCACCAGCCCGCAGTTTGCGCGATCATCGCCTTATCCGTCGGACATGGCGAAGATCGTGCAGGCGCCGATCTTCCACGTGAATGGCGATGATCCCGAAGCCGTGACCTTCGCCACCAAGGTTGCCACTGAATTCCGCCAGCGCTTTGGCCGCGACGTGGTGATCGACATGTGGTGCTATCGCCGGTTCGGTCACAACGAAAGCGATGAGCCGAGCTTCACCCAGCCGCTGATGTATGCCGCCATCGGCAAGAAGAAGGCCGTGAGCGAGCTTTATGCCGAGCGTCTGGCGCGCGAAGGCGTGCTCACGGCTGGTGATTATCAGGCGATGATCGACCAGTATGTGAACATGCTGGAGGATGAGTTTGATGCCGCCGCCGGCTTCAAGGCCAACGAAGCCGACTGGTTCGGCGGGCGCTGGGCCGGGTTGGGCCGACCCAAGGAAGGCATTGCCAGCCGCCGCGTCGCGATGACCGGCGAATCCATCACGCAATTGCGCGAGATCGGCAAGGCGCTGACGCAGGTGCCGGATGGCTTCAACATTCACCGCACGCTGGCGCGTGTCCTCGATGCCAAGGCCGAAATGTTTGCCACCGGTGCCAACGTCGACTGGGCGACCGGCGAGGCGCTGGCGTTTGGTACCTTGCTGAAAGACGGGATCAATGTGCGTCTGTCTGGCCAGGATGTCGGCCGCGGCACGTTCAGCCAACGCCATTCGGTGTGGACCGACCAGAAGGACGGCAGCCGTTATGTGCCGCTGAAATCGGTGGGTCCGGGCTTTGATGTGCTCGACAGCCCGCTGTCGGAATTCGGCGTGCTCGGCTTTGAATATGGCTATGCGCTGGCCGATCCCAAGACGCTGACCCTGTGGGAAGCGCAGTTCGGCGATTTCGTGAACGGCGCGCAGACCATCATCGATCAGTTCATCGTGTCGGGCGAAATCAAATGGTTGCGCGCCAACGGGCTGGTCATGCTGTTGCCGCACGGCTATGAGGGGCAGGGGCCGGAGCATAGCTCGGCGCGCATGGAGCGCTTCCTGAGCCTTTGCGCCGAAGACAATATCCAGGTCGCCAATTGCACGACGCCGGCGAATTTCTTCCATCTGCTGCGCCGGCAGATGCTGCGCGATTTCCGCAAGCCGTTGGTGGTATTCACGCCCAAATCGTTGCTGCGCCACAAGCGCGCGGTGTCGACCCTGGCCGACATGGGGCCGGCGACGACCTTCCACCGCTGCCTTGACGATCTGGCACCCTGCAGCCCGGAAAAGATCCGCCGGCTCGTGCTGTGCACCGGCAAGGTCTATTATGATCTGCTCGATGCGCGCGAAAAGGAAAGCCGCGACGATGTCTATCTGCTGCGGGTGGAGCAACTCTATCCGTTCCCCGGCGACGTGGTCAGCGAATATGCCGCGAAGTTCCCCAATCTGGAACAGGTGGTATGGGCGCAGGAAGAGCCGCAGAATGGCGGCGCCTGGAGCTTCGCGGCGCCTTTGATCGAGGCCTGCCTGGGCCGCCGCCCGCTGTATGCCGGCCGCGCGCCGGCGGCGGCGACAGCCACCGGCCTGCTGAAGCGCCACAATGCCGAACAGGCCAAGCTGGTCGCCGAAGCGCTGGGGGCCACCAACACGCAAGTTGCTGCCGCGATCCGCAGCGGCGCGTCGGACAATTGAGAGAGCATAGATCATGGCCGTTGACGTTGTTGTGCCCACCCTGGGCGAATCCATCACCGAAGCCAGTGTTGGCCAGTGGCTGAAGCAGCCCGGCGATGCGGTGGCCGCCGATGAGGCCATCGTGGCGCTGGAAACCGACAAGGTGGCAGTGGAAGTGCCATCGCCCATCGCTGGCGTGATGGGCGAACAATATCACCAGACCGGCGATACGGTGACTGTGGGTGCGCTGTTGGCGCGGATCGAGGCCGGCGCCGCGGTGGCGAGCGCGCCGCCAGCCCCGGCCGCGTCTGCGCCAGCCGTCACCGTCGAATCCGTGGTGCCGGAACTGGCCGCGTCCGATGCGATGATCGCCACCGGCCATGCCGCCGCACAGGCCGGCTCCGCACATGAAGCGATCAGCCCGGCGGTGCGCGGCTTGATCGACAGCTATAATCTCGATCCCGCCAGCATCAGCGGCACCGGCAAGGATGGCCGGTTGACCAAGGGCGATGTGCTGGCCGCGATCGAGGCCGGCACGGCGCGGGTCAATGCCCCGGCAAGGGCTGCGGCTCCGGTGGCCGCAGCGCCTGCTGTCGTCTCCGCTGCCCCTGCCGCGCGCCGGGAAGAGCGCGTGCGGATGACGCGCCTGCGCCAGACCATCGCGCGCCGCCTGAAGGAAGCGCAGAACAGCGCCGCCATGCTGACCACATTCAATGATGTGGACATGAGCGCGGTGATCGAGGCGCGCGCCCGTTACAAGGATATGTTCGAGAAGAAGCACGGCGTGCGCCTCGGTTTCATGTCGTTCTTTGCCAAGGCGGTGGTGCTGGCGCTGAAGGATGTGCCGTCGGTGGGCGCCGCGATCGAAGGCGACGAGATTGTCTACAAGGATTATGCCGATCTGGGCGTGGCAGTGTCGTCGCCCGGCGGCCTTGTGGTGCCGATCCTGAAGGATGCACAGGCCAAGAGCTTTGCCACGATCGAAAAGGAAATCGCCGATTTCGGCCGCCGCGCCCAGGCCGGCACGCTGACCATCGCCGACATGCAGGGCGGCAATTTCACCATTTCCAATGGCGGCGTGTTCGGCTCGCTGCTGTCCACGCCGATCCTCAACCCGCCGCAATCGGGCGTGCTCGGCCTCCACCGCATCGAGGACCGGCCGGTGGTGCGCGATGGCGCCGTGGTGGTCCGCCCGATGATGTACATGGCGCTGAGCTATGACCATCGCCTGATCGATGGCCGCGAGGCGGTGACCTTCCTGGTGCGGGTGAAGGAAGCCATTGAAGACCCTGCGCGGCTGCTGATCGACCTCTGACAGAAAGGGCCTGACCATGGCCACTGAATTTGACGTGTGCGTCATCGGCGGCGGCCCTGGCGGCTATGTGGCGGCCATTCGCGCGGCGCAGCATGGCCTGAACGTGGCGTGCATCGAAAAGCGTGCCGCGCTGGGCGGCACCTGCCTGAATGTCGGCTGCATCCCATCGAAGGCGCTGCTGAACGGCAGCCATCTCTATGAGGAACTGGCTGGCGGCCATCTCGCCAAGTTCGGCGTGAAGGCCGACAATGTCTCCTTCGATCTCTCCACCTTGCTGGGGGAGAAGGACAAGGCGGTGAAGGAACTGACCGGCGGCATCGCCATGCTGTTCAAGAAGAACAAGGTGGAATGGATCAAGGGCGCGGCCAGCTTCGTCGATGCCAAATCCGTGCAGGTGGACGGCCGCACCATCACCGCGAAGAATTTCATCATCGCCACGGGTTCCGAAGTCGCGCTGCTGCCCGGCATCACGCCGGATGGCGAATTCATCATCACCTCAACCGAAGCGCTCGCGCTGCCCAAGGTGCCCGGCCATCTGGTGGTGATCGGCGGCGGCTATATCGGCCTGGAAATGGGCAGTGTCTGGCGGCGGCTCGGCGCGAAAGTGACCGTGGTTGAATATGCGCCGCGCATTGTGCCGGCGATGGATATCGAAGTTGCGGATGCGTTCGCGAAGATCTTGAAGAAACAGGGCCTTGAGCTGAAGACCTCAACCAAGGTGGTGAGCGTTGCGCGTGATGGCGCCGGCGCGGTGGTGACGGTGGAGCCAGCGGCGGGCGGCAACAGCGAAACCATCGCGGCCGATATCGTGTTGCTCTCGATCGGTCGGCGGCCCAACACCGATGGCCTCAATCTGGGCGCGACCGGCCTGGCGGTGGACGCCAAGGGCCGCATCCCCATCGATCACCATTTCGCCACCAACGTGCCCGGCATCTGGGCGATCGGCGATGTGGTGGAAGGCCCGATGCTGGCGCACAAGGCCGAAGACGAAGGCTTGGCCTGCGCCGACAATATCGCTGGCCTCGCCGGCTATGTGAACCATGATGTGATCCCGGCCGTGGTCTACACCCACCCGGAGGTCGGCACGGTCGGCAAGACCGAGGAAGAGCTGAAAGCCGCGGGCGTCGCCTACAAGGTCGGCAAATTCCTGTTCGCCGCCAACAGCCGCGCCAAGACCAACCGCGACACCGATGGCTTCGTGAAGATACTGGCCGATGCGAAGACCGATCGCGTGCTGGGCGTACACATCATCGGCGCCTTGGCCGGCACGATGATCGCCCAAGCCGCGCAGGCGATGGAGTTTGGTGCGTCTTCCGAGGACATTGCGCTGACCTGCCATGCGCATCCGACGCATTCGGAGGCGCTGAAGGAGGCGGCGATGGCGGTGACGGGCAAGCCCATCCACATGTGATGGCGGTGGGCCGCGAAGAGTTGGAACGGGATGGCTGCCTGCTGGTCAGTGCAGCTGTGGCCAGTCCAGCACTCACGCGGCTTGCGGATCATTTCGGAGCGGTGAGGGCAGGCGCGCGGGTTTCGATCAGCGACACCGCACTGGGCGAAGTGCTGGCTGCGATCACTGGCATTGTAGCGCCGCTGCTGCCGGGGGCCCGGGCCGTACGCGCCGTCTGGTTCGACAAGACGCCGGATGCAAACTGGCTGGTGCCCTGGCATCAGGATCGCACCATCGCCGTGCGCGAACGCCGCGACATTCCCGGTTATGGCCCGTGGTCGGTGAAGCAGGGCATTTGCCATGTCGAACCGCCCTTTCACATGCTGGCGGCGATGCTGACGGTGCGCCTGCACATTGATGAGTGCCCGGCCGACAATGCGCCGCTGGAAGTCGCCGTCGGCTCGCATCACAAGCGGGTCACTGCCGGCGCAAGTGCCAATCAGACCGAGCAATATCCACGGCAACTGTGCCTGGCAACGCCCGGCGACCTGTGGATATATCGCACGCCGATCCTTCACCGATCCGCGCGGGCCATAACGCCGGGCCGGCGGCGCGTGCTGCAGATCGATTTTTGTGCGGTTGAATTGCCGGCTGGGTTGAACTGGGCAGATTGAAAGCCGACCGCATTTGAGTCGATCGGAGATCAGGCCTTTGCGCAACCCAAATGACGCTGCGTTTGGTCCGGAGGGCGTCGCCAGTCTTGAATTCAGAGCCAGCCAAAGGCGCGGGCAATGAAGGCTTGTCCGTCATCAAGCACGGGCGGTGCGTGCGCCATCACGACTTTGTCTGCCGGCCAGATCAGGACGCGATTGATCGATGCGCGGGCAGCGGCGCGATCAATGAAGGCAGCGCGGAACTTGCGCGGCACCTGCGGCTCAGCTTCGGTCATGAGATCGAGCCGCGCCACAAGCGCCCGCCACCCGGCCAACGATCCAGGCGCGAACTGCTGGATCAGATCGGTGAACAGAACGGTGCGGCTTGCAAAGTGAAAGAATACAACCTCGGTGGTGATCAAGTTGCCGCGGATCACGACCTGATCAAGATCGGCCGCCCATGGCGAACCGCCGCCATCGACCAGATCGCCATCAAAGGCGACATCGGGGCGCTTTTTGCGCAGGCCCGGCGGTGCGTGGACCTTGGCCTTCGGGTAGGCAACTTGCCACTCGTGCAGGAACAGGTGGTGCAGGCTGTTGGGTGCCACGAGGTGGCGGACCTCGTCGAGCGCTTCGACCTCGGCACGCAAAGCCGACGTCAGCGCCACCGGTGACCACACCAGAAGGCCGCCGCTCGACAGGCGAACTATGGCTGCCCGCGTTGGGTAGCGGAAGCCAGCCACATCCACTTCCACGCCATCGGCAAGCCAGATGCCATCGCCGAACTGCTGTAACGCTGGAGTAGGCGTTTCCATGAGCGCCGTTTATCGACCGCGTGACCTTGTCTTGCAAGCGCGGGCCAGGCGTTGATCTCAACTGACGGGGACTGGCACCCATTCCCGTCGTACGGCGGTGGCGCGCCAAGGCGACGCAGAGGTGACGGGCCGCGCCGGCCCCGCTACACCCACCTTATGCTCTCCCCCCGCGCCACCCGCACCGTTCGTTGGCTCCATCTATGGACCGGCGTGATCGTCGGCATCCAGATCATCCTGTGGGTGGCGTCTGGCCTGGTGATGGTGGTTCGCCCGCTGGAGGAAGTGCGCGGTGATGACGTGCGGCGTGACAAGCCTGCGCTCATCATGCCGGCCGGGCTGCCGGCGCTGACGGGCGTCGAGAAACTGGAACTGGGCCAATTACTGGGCAAGCCGGTTTGGAAAGTGACGGACGGGCAGGGCAAGCGGCTGCTGGATGCGGTGACGGGCCAGCCCATCGCCATCACCACCGCGCAGGCTGAGGCCATTGCTCGCGCTGGCACCACGCTGACCGGGCCGGTCACGGTGACGGCGATCACCCCCGCCAACCCGGCCAGCGACTGGCGGGATACGGCGGGATACCGCGTGGAATTTGCCGACGACATCCGCGTCTATATCAACAGCCAGGGCGAGATCGGCGCGGTGCGGACGCCGTGGTGGCGCTTCTATGATCTGTTCTGGGGCCTGCACATCATGGATTGGCAGGATCGCGAGAACACGCACGGGCCAGTGATCATCGCGGCTACATTGGTGGCGCTGGGCGTCGTGCTCTCGGGCGCGCTGCTGACGATCAAGCATTTCTGGCGGCGCCGCTGATGGCCATCGTGCCGGTGCCGCTGCCACCGCTGGAACCATTGCTGGCCGTGCTCGACATGGCTGGCGTCGCGGTGTTTGCCGTGTCCGGTGCGCTGGCCGCCGCGCGGATCAAGCAGACCATCGTGACCTTCGCCTTCTTCGCGGCGGTCACCGGCATTGGCGGCGGCACGCTCAGGGATCTGTTGATCGGCGCGCCGGTGTTCTGGGTGGGGCGGTCGGATTATCTCGGCATCTGCCTGGTCGGGGCGGCGGCCGTCTGGCTGCTGCGCGCCGATCGCTGGCGTCTGAATGCGCTGCTGTGGTTCGACGCCGTCGGTCTGGGCGCCTATGCCGTGCTCGGCGCGGCCAAGGCGCTGAATTATGGCGTGCCGGCGTTGCCGGCGGTGGGCATGGGCGTGCTCACCGCCAGTTTCGGCGGCATCGTGCGCGATCTGCTGGCCGGCGAGCCGTCGATCCTGCTGCGCAAGGAAATCTATGTCTCCGCCGCCGCGCTGGGGGCCGGGACCTATGTGGGCCTGACCCTGCTGGGCTTGGGCCTGTGGCCGGCGGCGATCATCGGTGCCACAGCCGGCTTTGGCCTGCGCGCGCTGGCCATTGCCACCGGGCTGTCGTTGCCGGGTTACCGGGACGATTGAGCCAGGGCGGCGAGTTTGCTGACCGTATCGGCGCTGGCGCGCGCCGTGGCCGGGCGCGGGCTGCCGGCGGCAGAACATTCCAGGCAGGCCGCCTGGATCGTGGCGCCGCGGCCTGATGCCAGGAAAGCGAAATCCGCCATGCTGCTCAGCAGGCGCTGGCGTGAGGCCAGCAGCAGCCTTGCCCACGGATCGCGCGCCTGTTGTTCGGTCTCGCTGCTGCCAAAGCTCTTCAGCGCCTTGACCCAGGCCGGTTCCGGCTTTTCGATATCGATCACCCGCACCTCGCCCTTGATGCCGGCCTTGCGCGCCGCAGCGGCGATGGCCGCATCCAGCCCGCCCATCGTGTCGACCAGCTTCAGGCGCTGCGCCTCCGTGCCGGCCCACACGCGGCCCTGCGCGATGCGATCGACTTCGGCCACGGGCAATTTTCGCGCCTTGGCGACAAGATTGATGAACTGCTGATAGGTGTTTTCAACGCCCATCTGCAGCACCTGGCGCACTTCGGGCGACAGGCCGGCGACCACATCGGGTTCACCGCTGTAGGGGGTGGTCTTCACGCCATCGCTGTTGATGCCCAGATCGTTCAGGGCCCGCGGGAAGCTGGGCAGGATGGCGAACACGCCAATCGAACCCGTGATGGTGGACGGCTGCGCGAAAATCTCGTCTGCCGCGGTGCCCACCCAATAGCCGCCGCTGGCCGCCACCGGGCCAAAGCTGGCGACCACCGGCAGGCCACCGGCCTTGGCGCTGATCAGGGCAGCGCGGATTTCTTCCGATGCCGTCACCGAACCGCCACCCGAATCGACGCGCACCACCAGCGCCTTGATGCCGGGGTTTTCGTTGAGGGCTTCTTCCAGGGCATGGCGGATGGTGGTGCTGCCGGCGGTGCCACGCGGCGCTTCGCCATCGACGATGTTGCCGCTGACATAGACGACGCCGACCGCGTCGCCGCCGTTCTTGTCCTGACCGGTGGTGGCGCTGAGATAATCGGTGAGCGAAACACCCGCGTAATGGCCCCAATATTCAAGATCGCCATCGCCAACCAGCTTGACCATTGCGGCATCGAAATCGTCACGGCTGGCGAGCTGATCGACCAGCTTGGCATTCAGCGCCGCGCGGGCACCATCGCCGCCGGCCTGGCCGAGCCGCTGCGGCAGTTGCGCGATGAACGACGGCACATCGGCCGTGGGGCGCAAGCGCTTCACATCGGCAAGCCAACTGTTCCACAGGCTGCTGGCCAGCGCCTGATCGGCGGCCTTGGCTTCGGGGGAAGCGCTGGCGCGGGTGTAGGGCTCCACGAAGCTCTTGTAGGTGCCGACGCGGAACACGTTGACATCGATCTGCAGTTTTTCGAGCGCGCGGGCGAAATACAGCCGCGATCCGCCTGGGCCGGTGAAAATCACGCCGCCCAGCGGATTGAGCCAGATGCGGTTTGCACCCGCGGCCAGCAGCCAACTGTCATCGGAATAGGCGGTCGCCCAGGCGTGCACCGGCTTGCCGCTCTTGCGGAACCGGCCGATGGCTTCGGTCACTGCGGCGATATTGGCCTGGCCGCCGCCGGCAAACAGATCGAGATCGAGCACCAGCGCCTTGATGCGGCTGTCGGCGGCGGCGCGATCGATGCCGCGCACGATATCGCGCAGTTGCGCTTCGCTGCCGACATTGCCGCTGACCGTGTCGAACGGCGATGTCTCGCTGCCTTGATCGACGATGGCGCCATCCAGCGACACCACCAGTGCGCCACTTTCCGGCACGGTGGCCGGCGAAGCGCCGGACAGCGCCGCCGAAACCGCGATGAAGAAGACCACCAGCAGGGCAAGGACCAAGAGATCCTTGATGCCAACGATGAAGCGCCAGATCAGGCCAAGTGTTTTCAAGAGAGCGTGCCTTCAGAACCGAATGTAGACCAGTGTTCTAGCAGGCTCGCACGCCTCGCCGCAACCGGCCCGCGCGTCATGCCGCAGCGGCGGGTTACAGCCGGACGCCTTGCGCGCCGGCCTGTTCCACCGTGAACTGCCACACCACCCGCCCGGATCGTGCGCCGCGCGCCATTGCCCAGGCCAGCGCGGCAGCAGGATCAAACGCCAGGCCATGTGCCGCCGCATAGGCCGCACACATCGCCAGATACTGCGGTTGATCACAGGGGTGGAAGCCCAGCCGCAACCCGAAGCGATCGGCCAGTGCCAGATGATCATCGGCGACATCGCGCGGGTTGATCGCATCGCCTTCATTTTCTTGCAGTGATCGCGGCACCAGATGGCGGCGGTTGCTGGTGACGATCAGGCGCAGATGGTCGGGCCGCGCCTGCACGCCGCCATCGAGCAGCGAGCGCAAGGCATGGACGTCCGCCGCATCGGCGCCCAGCGAGACATCATCGAGGAACAGCAGAAACGGCCGGTTCACCTGGGCCAGATGGCGGAACAGCAGGGGCAGGGTCGGCAACGCCGGCAGCATCAGTTGCACCAGGGCCAGATCATCGCCTTTGGCGAGCAGCTCGGCAACGACGCTGCGCGCCAAGCTGGATTTGCCCATGCCGCGCGCACCCCACAGCAGCACATCATGCGCCGGCAAGCGCTGGGCGTGGCGGCGGCTGTTTTCCAGCAGCGCCTGCGCCTGGGGGGCCACGCCCTGATACAGCGCCAGCGGCGTGGTACGTGCTGGCGGCAACGCCAGCAGGCCGGTGCCATCCCAGCCGAACCAGTGGCCAATTGTCGGATCGGCCGCCGGCGCCGGGGCCGGTGACAGGCGTTCCAGGGCGGCGGCGATGCGGGCCAGATGGGCGGCTTGGATTTCCATGCCCATCCGATAGCCAAAGCATCGCCATATGGGAACTGCCACCCGCCGGGGCCTGTGCGCCACGGTTGCGTGGCATGGTTGCGTGAGTGTGGGCAAGCCGCTAGAGCCCATGCCATCCGGTTTTCCGGTCGATTTTCCGAGAGCGAGACCATGATATTTGCATCCCCGGCCCATGCCCAGACAGCCGGCGCTGCCGCTGCTGGCGGCACTGCCGCCCTGATCGGCTTCCTGCCTTATCTGGCGATCTTCGGGATTTTCTATTTCCTGATCATCCGGCCGCAGCAGCAGCGGGTGAAGCAGCACCGTGCCATGGTCGACGCTGTGAAAAAGGGTGACGATGTGGTGACCGGCGGCGGGATCATCGGCAAGGCCATTCGCGTGACCGATACCGAAGTGGAAGTGGAAGCCGGCCCGAACGTGAAGTTCCGCGTGCTCAAATCCACACTGGTCGATGTCAAGTCGCGCGGCCTGACCGCCGCCAACGATGTTGCAACGGTCGGCAAGGAATAAGCGCTCGTGCTCGATTTTCCCGCGTGGAAGAACTGGTCGATCTGGCTGACCGTGCTCGTCTGCTTCCTGCTGGCGGTGCCCAACGCGCTGACGCCGTCGCAGATTGCGATGATCCCCGACGGCCTGCCGAAAAGCCAGTTGCCGCTGGGCCTCGATCTGCGCGGCGGCTCGCATCTGATGCTGGAAGCCACCGCCAACGAGGTTGAGAAGGCCAAGCTGGAAGGCCTGGAAGACACGGTGCGCAGCGAATTGCGCGTGGCCGAAGGTGGCGCGATTGCCGTGTCGGACCTGTCGATCAACCGCGGCCAATTGAGCTTTGCGGTGGGCGATGTCACCCGCGTCGATCAGGCCGTCGCCATCCTCAACAAGGTGACAGCGCCGCTGGGTGTCGGCGCGGCGCGTGAGGTCTCGGTCAGCCGCGGCAGCCTGCCCGGCCAGATCATCCTGCAACCAACGGCCGCCGGCATCAGTGCGGCTGTCGATGGCGCCATGGCGCAGGCTGTCGAAGTCATCCGCAAGCGCATCGACGAACTTGGCACGCGCGAGCCGACCATTGTGCGGCAGGGCAAGACCCGCATCGTCGTGCAAGTGCCGGGTCTGCAAGACCCGGAAGCGCTGAAGGCGCTGCTCGGCAAGACCGCGAAGCTGGAATTCAAGCTGGTCGATGCTGCGGCCGATCCGGAAGAGGTCGCCCAGGGCCGCGCGCCGCCGGGCAGCCAGATCCTCCCGGTTCAGCAGGGCGGGCAGGTGGTGGTGAAGCGGCGCGCCATCATCACCGGCGATCAACTGGTCGATTCCCAGGTTTCCACCGATCAGAATGGTGCGCCAGCGGTGTCGTTCCGCTTTGATTCGACCGGCGGCCGGCGTTTTGCCCAGGCCACCACCGAAAATGTCGGCAAGCCATTTGCCATCATCCTTGATGGAATGGTGATTTCCGCGCCGAACATCAACGAGCCGATCCTGGGTGGCAGCGGCGTGATCAGTGGCAGTTACACGGTGGAAACCGCCAACGAACTGGCCATCCTGCTGCGTTCGGGCAAGTTGCCGGTGGAACTGAAGGTGGTCGAGGAGCGAACGGTCGGGCCCGATCTGGGTGCGGATTCGATCCGCGCCGGCGCCATTGCGTCGATCGTGGCGGTGCTGGCGGTTTCGCTTCTGATGATCCTCACTTACGGCCGCTTCGGCGTCTATGCCGTGATTGCGCTGTTCATCAACATCATCATGATCCTCGGCATCATGTCGGCGGCCGGCTTCACGCTGACATTGCCGGGCATTGCCGGCATGGTGCTGACCATCGGCGCGGCGGTGGACGCCAACGTGCTGGTGAACGAACGCATCCGCGAAGAACAACGCAAGGGCAGGGGCGTGATCGCCAGTGTGGAGGTGGGCTTCCGCGAAGCCACCCGCACCATCTGGGACGCCAACAGCCTGAACATCATCGTCGCCATCATCATGTTCCTGTTCGGCTCCGGCCCGATCAAGGGCTTTGCCGTGGTGCTGTCGATCGGCATTGCCACATCGGTGTTCACCGCGGTCACCCTGGTGCGCTGGATGGTGGCGCGCTGGTTGACGTCGGCGCGCCCCGCCGCGCTCGACATCTGATCGGGAAAGGACTGGCCCCATGCCGCTGAAACTTGTTCCCGACAACACCAATATCGGTTTCGTCAAACTGCGCTTTCTGGCGTTTGCGTTCACCATTGCGCTCACCATCGGCGCTGGCGCGCTGCTGGGCCTGCGCGGGCTCAATCTGGGGGTCGATTTCCTCGGCGGCCTGACCATGCAGGTGGAATTCAAGGCGCCGCCCGAGCTTGATACGCTGCGCGTCCGGGTCAATCAGGTGGGTGTCGGCGATGCTGCCCTGCAGGAATTCGGCAAGCCTTCGACCATCCTGGTGCGGCTGCCGTTGCCCGACGGCGATCAGGCGGCCGTGCAGCGCGTGGTGGCCAAGGTGCGCAAGGCGCTGGAAAAGGATTATCCCGGCGTCAGCTTCGCCCGCGTCGAAAGCGTATCGGGCAAGGTGTCGGATGAGTTGATTACCGATGGCCTGTGGGCGGTCGGCCTGTCGATGCTGTTCGTGGCCGTGTTCACCTGGTTCCGCTTCGAATGGTATTTCGGCGTGTCCACGGTGGTGGCGCTGGTACATGATGTGGTGGTGACGTTGGGCTTTTTCGCGCTCACGCAGCTCGAATTCGATCTCAACATCGTCGCTGCCGTGCTGACCATCATCGGCTACAGCCTGAACGACAAGGTGGTGATCGACGATCGCATCCGCGAAAACCTGCGCAAATATCGGCAGATGGACATCAAGGGCATCATCGATCTGTCGGTGAACGAAACGCTGCCGCGCACGGTGATGACCTCGGTGACGCTGCTGGCGGCGCTGGTGGCGTTGCTGTTCCTGGGCCCGGAGGTTATTTTCGGCTTCACTGCGGCGATGGTGCTGGGGATTGTGGTCGGTACCTATTCGTCGATCTTCGTGTCATCGTCGCTGCTGATCAGCCTGGGCGTGAAGGCCAAGCCGCTGGCCACAGAGGACAAGCGCGCGGCTGGCGCCGAACGGGTCGGTTGACCCGCTGGACTTGATTGCGTTCTGATTTGATGATCCCGCCCTCCCCGCAAGGGGGAGGGCGGCAAACACTTCAACGTTAGCGCGATCGACCCTAGATCGGTGCCCCACAGGGCCCGAACACCGTGCACCACTGGCTGAGCGTGCCGAGCACCATGGCACCGGCCAGCCACATGAAACGGGTTCTGGCGGTCAATTCGATCTGCATTCGGTTCACGCCGCTGCGATCGCTGCGGCCTTCATGCCGATGCGCGCGCGCGCCACATCATATTCGCGGATCAGCCGCGCGACCAGTTCGCCGGCGGGCAGCACTTCCTTGACCGCACCGATGCCCTGACCGCAGCCCCAGATGTCTTTCCAGGCCTTGGCGTCGGTGTTGCCGCCGCTGCCGAAGTTCATCGCCGACGGATCGCTGGTCGGCAGCGCATCCGGATCCATGCCGGCGTTGACGATCGATGGGCGCAGATAATTGCCGTGCACGCCGGTGAACAGGTTGGAATAAACGATGTCGGACGCAGCGCTTTCGACGATCATGTCCTTGTAACCCTGCACCGCGCGGGCTTCGGCGGTTGCGATGAAGGCACTGCCGATATAGCCGAAATCGGCGCCCATCGCCTGCGCGGCCAGCACGGCATCGCCGGTGGCAATCGAGCCCGACAGCGCCAGCGGGCCATCAAACCATTCGCGGATTTCCTGGATCAGCGCGAATGGGCTGGTGGTGCCGGCATGGCCGCCAGCCCCGGCGGCAACGGCGATCAGGCCGTCGGCACCCTTTTCCACGGCTTTCTTGGCGAACTTGTTGTTGATGATGTCGTGCATCACGATGCCGCCATAGCTGTGGATGGCCTCGTTCACATCCTCGCGCGCACCCAAGGAGGTGATGATCAACGGCACCTTGTATTTCACGCACAGCGCCAGATCATCCATCAGCCGATCGTTGGACCGGTGGACAATCAGGTTGACGGCATAAGGCGCATCATTCGGCCCGAGTTCGGTCGACAGGCGTTGCAGCCATTCTTCGAACTGGGCCAGCGGCCGGGCGTTGAGGCTGGGGAAGCTGCCGATGATGCCGGCGCGGCACTGGGCCATCACAAGCTCCGGCCCGGAAATGATGAACAACGGCGAACCGATCACCGGGATCGACAGGCGGCCAGCGAAGGCGGCGGGCATGGACATGATTTGGCTCCCCAACAGGTCAGACCGCAACAATTAGCCGCGGATGCGAAAACATGCCACCTCATCCTCGTCTGAGGGTCATGCGGCTTATTGTCGGTTATGGTAGCAGCGGGCGGATTTGAACCGCCGACCTCCGGGTTATGAATCCGGCGCTCTCACCAACTGAGCTACGCTGCCACAAGCCTCGCGTCTGATCGGACACGGGCAATCGGGAGGTCGCTCTAATGCGCGTCCAGGGTTCGGTCAACATATTGTGGTGTGCGTCTGGCGGGGACTGGCAAGCAGCGTCAATCCGGGGCAAAAGGCCGGTATGTCCCTCGCAGCCGATATCACGCCGATTCCGCTTTCGCTCATCGATTCCGATCTGGGCACTGCTGCGGCCGGATTTGGCGATGCCTTCGCGCGGACCGGCTTTGCTGTCGTTTCGGATCACGGCATTGATCCTGCGCTGATCGACCGGGCGATGGCGGCGACAAAGGCGTTCTTTGCGCTGCCGCAGGCCATCAAGCAGAAATATGTGGTGGCTGGCGGTGGCGGCCAGCGCGGACTGACGCCGTTCGGCATCGAAGCCGCGAAGGGTGAGGCCAAGGCCGATCTGAAGGAATTCTGGCATGTCGGGCGGTCGCTGCCGGCCGGCCATGCCTATGCCAAGATCATGCCTGCCAATCTGTGGCCCGCAGAGGTGCCCGAATTCGAAGCGGCCGTGGGCGCGCTCTATGCGGCGCTGGATGACGCCGGCAACCGCATGCTGCGGGCGATTGCCGTGCATCTGGGCCTGGCGGCGGATTTCTTTGTCGATCCGGTGCGGGATGGCAATTCGGTGCTGCGCCTGCTGCACTATCCGCCGGTCACGCCAGGATCTCTTGGCGACGCGGCGGGTGCCATCCGTGCCGGTGCCCATGAGGATATCAATGTGATCACCTTGCTGCTGGGCGCCGAGGAAGCCGGGCTGCAATTGCTGGACAAGGATGGCCAGTGGCGCAGCATCGACGCGCCGCCTGGCAGCCTGGTGTGCAACGTGGGGGACATGCTGCAACGCCTGACCGGGCATCTTCTGCCCTCCACCACCCACCGCGTGGTCAACCCGGCGCCGGATCGCATGGGGGTGGCGCGCTATTCAACGCCGTTCTTCCTGCATTTCCGGCCGGATTATCTGATCCGAACGCTGCCGGGCGGCCCGCACGTTGAACCGCCGATCACCGCCGATGATTATCTGCGGGAACGGCTGCGCGAAATCAAATTGCTGTAACAATCCGCGAGCAGGGTAGAACCATGTCCATGATCCGCAACATCCTGCTGGCCACGACCCTGGCCGTTTCCGCCCCTGCATTGGCCGCTGGCCCGGTGCTCGACACGCCAGTGCAGGATGATTGGTGGCAAGGCGGCCGCGCCGCGCTTGATGCAAGGCTGAAGGTGGTCAACCGGCCGAAGCGGGCGAAAAACGTCATCCTGATGGTCGGCGACGGCATGGGCGTCACCACCCTCACTGCGGCACGCATCTTCGATGGCCAGCACCCGATTGACGGTCGCAAGCCCGGCCCCGGCGAAGAGAACAGCCTGGCCTGGGATCGCATGGCCAACACCGCGCTGGTGAAAACCTATAACACCAATGCGCAGGTGGCGGACAGCGCCGGCACGGCGAGCGCTTTCAACACTGGCGTGAAGACCCGCATCGGCGTGATCAACATGGGCCAGAACCAGGGCGCCGAAGCCTGCAAGACGCCGGAAAAGCTGCCGCGCACCTTTGCTGAGATCGCGCGGGCCCAGGGGTTGGCGGTTGGCATTGTCTCTACGGCACGCATCACTCATGCCACCCCGGCTGCGGTGTTTGGCCATGTGCCCAAGCGCGATTGGGAAGGGGCCGATCGTGCCTATCCGATGGCTGACCGCGCTTCGGGCTGCGCCGATCTCGCCACGCAGCTGGTGAACTTCAAAGGCGGCGTGGAGGTGGTGCTGGGCGGCGGTGGTGCCCGCTTCCTGCCCGTGGGCAAGGGCGGCGTGCGCGACGATGGCCGCAATCTGGTGAGCGAATGGCAGCAGCGCTGGCCGACCGGGCAATATGTCGCCGATGCCAAGGGTCTGCGGGCTCTGTCAGCCGCCAGCACCGGTCCGGTGCTGGGCCTGTTCACGGCTGACCATCTGAGTTTTGAACATGATCGCAAGGATGACGCAGAGCCAGGCCTGCCCGAACTGGCACGCTTTGCTGTGGCCAAGCTGGCCGCCGGCACCAAGGCACGCGGCGGCAAGGGCTATTATCTGATGATCGAAGGCGGCCGCATCGATCATGCCCACCATGCCAGCAATCCCTATCGGGCACTGAAGGAGGCACAGACCTTCAGCGTTGCAGTTGCCGAGGTGCTGAAGATGGTGAATCTGGATGAGACGCTGGTGCTGGTGACCGCAGATCACAGCCATGTGTTGACCATGGCCGGCTACCCCGAGCGTGGCAACGACATCTTGGGCTACATCAAACCGGCGCGTGATGGCGAAGGTGGCGGTCCGATCAGCAAGGAAGGCTGGGCGCTGGATGATCGCGGCCAGCCGATGACCACCTTGTCCTATGCCAACGGCCCATTTCTGGCACCGCAGTTGTCTCGCCAACTGCCGCCAACCGATCCCAATTATCTGGCGAGCAAGACATTTGGTACCGGCAGCGAAAGCCATGGCGGCGAAGATGTGGCGCTGTTTGCCGAAGGCCCGCGCGCCGATCTGGTGCGCGGCGTGATGGAGCAGAATCTGATCTTCCACATCATGGCCGAAGCGCTCGGCTGGCGCTGATCCACGCGCTGGTGGCCGTGGCCGGCGCGGATCAGCCGATCAGCCGATCAGCATCCAGCCGGCAGCGCCGCCCGCCACCACACCAATGGCCATCCCGACCAGCCAGCGCAGGCGGGGAGAATTTTGCGCCTGTTGCAACCAGTTCACCATGGGACCCGTATTTTCTATCTGGTCTTGTACACCCGATAATAAAGCAATTATCGTGCCAAGGGCTGGCCAATGGTCAAGCTGCTGATATTGCCCGCGACATGCCGCAGGTAGACATTCATTCTGTAAAACCCACCGACAGGCCCGGATAGATTGCGCCCACGAACCACAAGCCATCGGGTGGGGCATTGAGGCCGAGGGCGTCCCGGTTGCGCGCCGCCAGCGCCGCCGCCAAATCATCCGGCGACCATTGGCCTTCGCCGACCAGCTTGAGGCAGCCGACCATCGATCGCACCTGGTGGTGCAGGAAGGACCGGGCCGCAGCGAACACTTCGACCGTATCGCCGTTGCGGGTCACCTCCAGCCGATCGAGTGTGCGCAGCGGCGAATTGGCCTGGCAGTGCGATGATCGGAAGGTGGTGAAATCGTGGCGGCCGATCAGCAGCCGCGCCGCCGCCTGCATCGCGTCGAGATCGAGCGGCACCGGCACCCGCCACGCCAGCCCGCTGAGTGCCGTGAGCGGCGCGCGCCGATTGATGATCGTGTAGCGATAGCGCCGGCCCAGGCAATCGAAGCGCGCGTGCCAATCCGGCGCTTCGGCGCAATCGACGATCGCCACCGGTTGCGGCCGCAGCCTGGCGTTGATCGCCTCCATCAGCTTGAACGGCGTGAACGGCTTTTCGATCTCGGCATGCGCCGGCATGGCGCTGGCGTGCACGCCGGCATCGGTGCGGCCGGCGGCGATGACTTCGACGGTTTCGCCGGTGATGGCGTGGATGGCGGCTTCGATGGCGGCCTGCACGGTGAGCCCATGCACCTGGCGCTGCCAGCCCATGAATGGCCGGCCATCATATTCCACCGTGAAGCGATAGCGCGTCACGCCACAAGCGTTCCCGCCGGCACCCGCCAGCCGTTCAGCAGCGCCTTGACCGGCATCGCCGGCTTGCCGGCGCGCTGGACGATGCTGGGCCGCAAGCCGCCATCGGCGGTGCCGATCAGCAGGCGGTCATCCAGCGTGACGCCCGGCGCCGGTGCGGCCGATTCCACCGTCGCCGCCAAGATCTTCACGCGCTCGCCGCCAATCTCCAGCCACGCGCCCGGCGCCGGGTTGAAGGCCCGCACCCGGCGCTCCAATTCGATCGCCGGCAGGGTGGGGTCGAGATGCGCCTCTGCCTTGTCGATGCGCGGCGCCAGGGTGATGCCGGCATCGGGCTGCGGCACGGCGCGGCGCGGGTTGGCCAGCACATCGATCAGCAATTCGGCACCCAGCACGGCCAACTCGCCGAACAATTCGCCGCTGGTCTTCGTGCCCACCGCGGTTTGCGCTTCGGCCAACATGGGCCCGGTATCGAGGCCTAACTCCATCTGCATGATGGTCACCCCGGTCAGCACATCGCCGGCCAGGATCGCCCGCTGGATCGGTGCCGCCCCGCGCCAGCGCGGCAGCAGGGAGGCGTGGATGTTGAGGCAGCCCAATCGCGGCGCCGCCAGCACGGCCGGCGGCAGGATCAGGCCATAGGCGGCGACCACGGCCACATCACAATCGCGTGCCACGTCCAGAAACTCGGCCACTGCATCCGCGTCGCGGAACGTACGCGGGCAGAACACCGGGATACCCAGCGCTGCGGCGCGCGCATTGACCGGGCTGGCCTGCAACTGCTTGCCGCGCCCGGCCGGCTTTGGCGCCCGCGTATAGACGGCCATGATCTCGTGCCCGGCGTGGCGCAAGGCATCCAGCGCCGGCACGGCGAAATCTGGCGTACCCATGTGAATGATCCGCATGGGCCGTGCTGTTATCGGCTTGGCGCGCTGCGGGGAAGCCCCCTCAGCGCGTGACACCTTCAGCGCGTTACGGTCGTCACGGCGCGGCGGTTCTGCGCAAAGGCGGCCTCGTCGGCGCCCTCTACCACCGGGCGTTCCTTGCCATAGGAAATCGTCGCCAGCCGCGCCACATCCACGCCTTCGTTGGCCAGGAAATTCTTCACCGAATTGGCGCGGCGTTCCCCCAGCGCCAGATTATATTCGCGGGTGCCGCGCTCATCGGCGTGGCCTTCCAGCGTCACGCGGACATTGTTGTTCTTCAGCCACGCGGCATGGCGCGCCAGGATGGCGCGGGCATCGCCATCCAG
>Ga0164295_10000623_pt1 | contig 29788 bp, 26 predicted proteins | sample GEODES006metaG_FD_111798 | JGI IMG/M metagenome (GOLD analysis project Ga0164295, IMG submission 111798) | Oligotrophic lake water microbial communities from Sparkling Lake, Wisconsin, USA - GEODES006 metaG | ecosystem: Environmental > Aquatic > Freshwater > Lake | place: USA: Sparkling Lake... | reverse complement strand
TTTCAGAAAGTACGGTGAATCGTTCAAGCTGCTTCCGCCGTTTGCGAAGTTCGCTTGGGGCCTTCTTGTTTACACCTTGATCGCAATCGGCTGGGGCGTTTTTGTCCGAGCAAGTTTCTCTGGAGACGGTTGCGGCGATGTTTGGCTTGGTTGCGACCAAACCCACAGTCCGATGGCCGGAACCATGGGGCGCGTCATTGAACTCTCGCACCGACTCTCGACGGCGATCCTCGGCCCGCTCGTTCTCGGGCTCGTAATCTGGGCTTTCCGCATCTTTCCGAAGGGACATCTGGTTCGGAAAGCGACCGTGGCGACTTTCGTGCTTACGGCGCTGGAAGGGCTGATTGGTGCGGCTCTCGTTAAATTTCAGCTCGTAACCGTCAACGACACGCCACTACGAGCGGCCGTCATGGCCTTCCACGTTGTTTCGACCTATTCGCTCCTGGCTTCGCTAGCAATGGCTGCCTTGAGCGCTGGCGGCGCGCCGAAGATGCTCAGTAAAGGGCAGGGCACTGCCGGCACGATGATCGTGATGGGCTTCGTCGGGGCGGTTCTGCTTGGCTTCAGCGGCGCAGTTTCCGCATTGGCGCATCAGCTGCACCGAGCGGAAAACGTCCTGCAGGCCGCGAAGGACCCGGCGAGCCATTGGATGGTTCAACTTCAGCCTCTTCACCCGCTCATTGCGGCTTCGGTTGGGCTCTACATTTTCCTTTACGCCGGGCTCATCATCCACCTGCGACCCAGTCCGCAAGTCAAGCTCGCCGCGCAGCTCATGTCGGGCGTTTACATCTTCCAATGTATCGTTGGTGGGATCACGATCTGGTTTAACGCGCCGATCTTCATGCAGGTTTTCCACCTCGTCATGGCGGACATTCTGGTTGTGACGATGACCGGCGTAGCGATGTTTGCTCTGGCGGACAACGTCGAGCGGGTTGAATGGCGTCCCGCGCCGAACTCGATCGAAGCGAGTGAACCCCTCAAGGGTCGTGCGCTTGTAAATGCGTACATCGCCCTCACGAAGCCTCGCGTCATCAGCCTTCTCCTGTTCACAACGCTTACCGCAATGGTCGCGGCGCAAGGGCATTTCCCGCCAATCTGGCAGTTCCTCGCGGTTGCATTGGGTGGCTACATGTCGGCTGGTGCCGCTAACGCCATCAACATGGTCATTGACCGCGACATCGACTTAACGATGAAGCGAACCGCGAGTCGACCAACGGTCACGCAATCGATTACTTCCCGCCAGGTGCTCGCGTTTGCTTTCGTGCTGAGCACTGGTTCATTCCTGCTACTTTGGCTCAGTTCGAACCTGCTGAGTGCGGTGATGGCCCTCAGTGGCCTCGTATTCTATGTTGTGGTCTACACGATGCTTTTGAAGCGTCGAACTTGGCACAACATCGTGATTGGCGGTGCTGCTGGTGCCTTCCCTCCGCTCGTGGGCTGGTCTGCGGTGACGAACGATCTGCCGCCCCTCGCGCTGTATTTGTTCGCAATCATCTTCGTCTGGACGCCCGTTCACTTCTGGGCGCTCGCGTTGATGCTCAAGGATGACTATGCTTCTGCTGGCGTCCCGATGCTTCCCGTTGTAAAAGGCGAGAAGGTCACCGTTCAGCAGATTGGCATCTACACCGTGGTCACCGTCGTTGTGACCATGATTCCGTTCCTCATGCCGCAGGTCGGCTGGATCTACGGCATCGCGGCGGCGATTCTCAATCTTCTCCTCGTGCGGAAGTGCATCGAGTTGTGGCGACACATCGATCGTCCGCACGCAAGCTCGCTTTTCCACTACTCCATGCTGTACTTAGCTCTCCTTTTCCTGGCGTTCGCGGTTTCCCGCTCGGTGGTGCTGGCATGATGGTTTCTTCAGCACGTTCGAATCGAATCTCGGTACCATTGATCGGGGTTGGGGGCGTTCGTCAGAGTCGACAAGCTTTCGTTATCCACGGAGACGTGACTGAACCTGAAATGGTTCTGATCGAATCTGATTTCCAAATGAGAGGTCCAAATGGCGCAGATCTTTAAACCGAGTGCAAACCATATCACGCAGGCGACCCTTATGGGGCTGGCCATTGGCGTTCCGACGGTTTGGCTTGCCATCGCGGCATTGAGCCGATCACCTGCCAATACCAAGGTGAACGTTCCGCTCAACCAGCCCATTCCGTTCTCGCACCAGCACCATGCGTGGGAACTTGGAATCGACTGTCGGTACTGCCACACCAGCGTCGAGAAATCGAGCTATGCAGGCCTTCCAGCGACCGAGACCTGTATGAGCTGCCACTCGCAGATTTGGACGAACTCTCCGCTGCTTGAGCCCGTGCGCCAGAGCTACGAAACCGGCACGCCAATCAAGTGGAACTTGGTCAACAAGGTTCCCGACTTCGTTCACTTCAACCACAGCATTCACATCTCGCGAGGCTTGAACTGCAACACCTGCCACGGACCCGTGCAGCACATGCAGATCACCTATAAGGGCAACCCCTTCCAGATGCAATGGTGCCTTGAGTGCCACCGCGCGCCAGATCGGCACATCTATAAGGACGAGACTCGGCCCGACCTGCAGCCTCGTCAGCAAGTTTTCAACCTCTACTGGAAGTACCAGACGACCGGACTGGATGGTCTGAGTGAGCGCGAGCGCGCCCTCATGCTCGGCACGTTCAACGGTACGGACAATCCAAAGGAACGCGAGGCTGGAAAGCAACTCGTGAAGGACTACGGCATTAAGGTTCAGCAGCTCGCAGACTGCTCGGTGTGCCACTACTAATATGGAAGCAAACGACGGCATGGAAAAGAAGGAAGACGCGGTCGAGCTCACCGAGCAGAAACCGGCCGCCAATGGCGGTTTGGACATTGACGCCATTCAGGCAAAGCTCGCGGGCAAGTCGGGCAAGCATTACTGGCAGAGCCTTGACGAGATCGCGGACACGAAGGAGTTTCGCAAGTGGATGGACGACGAGTTCCCGAACCGGTCCACCCTGCTGACGATGAACCGCCGCGACTTGCTGAAGTTCATGGGCGCATCGATGGCGCTTGCTGGACTCGCGGGTTGCCGAGGCGTTTTCCTGCCGCAAGACAAGGTCATTCCGTACGTCAAGCAACCAGAAGAGCTGGTGCCAGGCGTTCCGCTTTATTACGCTTCTTCCATCCCGCTTGCTGGCTTCGGCATGGGTGTTCTGGTTGAGCAGCATGAAGGCCGCCCGACGAAGATCGAGGGTAACCCGCTTCACCCAGGCTCGCTTGGCGCGCTAGACGTTTTCTCGCAAGCGGAAATCTTGGGTCTGTACGACCCAGACCGAGCTCGATCGGTCATCAACAACGGCGACGTCTCAACCTGGGAGCTGTTCAACAAGAACGCCACCAAGTTGCTCGCCGGCGCGAAGAAGATTGCGGTCCTGACCGGTGCCGTCACCTCGCCAACGATGCTCGCGCAGTTGAAGGCATTCAAAGCCGCGCATCCAAATACGACTTGGTACGGCTACGAGCCGCAAGATCGTAGCAATGTGATCAACGGCCTTCAGACTTCGAGCGGTCAGCCGCTTGAGCCGATCTTTGATTTCACGAAAGCGAACGTTGTCATTTCCCTTGACAGCAGCTTCCTTTCGCCCGAAGAGCAGCCAGGCGCACTGAAGTACGCCCGAGACTTCGCTTCAAAGCGCCGAGTCGTTGGACTCACCGGCGAGATGAGCCGGGTCTACGCCTTTGAAAGCACGCCAACTTTGGTGGGCATCATGGCCGACCACCGCTGGGCCGTGAAGAGTTCGGCAATCGCCGGAATCGCCGGTGCAATCGCCGAAGCCCTTGGCATCGGGATGATTCGTTCTGCCGTTCCGCAGAACGTAAATCGTTCGCACTTCTCCGCGATGATGGAAGACATCCGCGCGGCGGGTTCGAGCGCCGTTGTTGTGGCAGGACCGCACCAGCCAGCAGAAGTACACGCCGTCGTTGCGGCGATCAATGCCGCTATTCAGAGCGCGGCCGTTCGGTACATCAGCCCGGTTAATGCTTCTTACACCGCTGCTGGGATCGGTGAGCTGAAGGATGCGCTTGCAGGCGGATCTATCGACGTTCTCTTGGTCGTTGGTGGAAATCCTGCCTTCGATGCGCCTGGCGATGTTGAGTTCGAGAAGAACGCGAAACTCGCTAAGCATGTGATTTATTTGGGTCGAGATCAGAACGAGACGGCGGCGCTTGCCGAATGGGCTCTTCCGATGACCCACCCGCTCGAAGAATGGGGCGACCTTCGCGCCTTCGATGGTTCGGTTTCGATCATTCAGCCGCTCATCGCTCCTCTGTTTGAGGGTCGAAGCGCAATCGAAGTACTCAGCTCGCTTTCGGGCAAGCCGATTGCTGGTTACGACATCCTCAAGGGCTACTGGCAACAGGCTGGCATGCCTGGAACCGGCGAATTCGAGGCACGATGGCGAGACTTCGTTCACGACGGCGTCATCAAGAACTCCGCATTCGTTCCGAAGACGGTTTCGAACTTGAAGACTCCAGCCGAGTTGCCGCTCGATGACACCACGATCGAGATTAACTTCCGGCCCGACCCAACGATCTTCGATGGCCGCTTTGCAAACAACGGCTGGCTGCAAGAGTTGCCCGCACCGGTCACTAAGCTGACCTGGGATAACGCGGCGATCATGTCGATGTCGACGGCCAAGAAGCTTGGCCTCACCCACGAAGATGTGATCAATCTTGAGGTCGGCGATCGATCCGTCAAGATCGGCGTCTTCCTCCAGCCCGGCCAAGCCGATGACTCCATTGTCGTCAACTACGGCTACGGTCGAACGGTGGGTGGAGCGGTGGCCACCGCAAGCACGAACGGCGGAGTGCCAGATCCAACCGAAGGTGGCGGCGTCAACGTTTTTGGCCTCCGAACGCTTTCCTCTCTGAACTCGGCTTCAGGGGTTAAGATCACCAAGCTCAACGAGCGCGCGCAGTTGGTCACGACTCAAGGTCACCGACCATTGCAGAGTGAGCGAATCGTTGATGAACGCGATATCCTCCGAGAAGTCACGATTCAGCAGTTCCTCCGCGACCCAGAAGAGGTCGTGCCGGAATTCGCCTTCCCAGAAGAAGAGATCAAGAAGAACAACCTCTACGTTGAAGAGGTTTTCGAATGGAACGGCCCTCAGTGGGGAATGACCATTGACCTCAACACCTGTATCGGTTGTAACGCCTGCGTGACGGCCTGCCAAGCGGAAAACAACATTCCGGTTGTCGGTAAGCAGCAGGTGGCCAATGGCCGAGAAATGCACTGGATTCGAATCGACCGCTACTACAAGGGCGACGATGTCAATCCGCAGGTGACTTGGCAGCCGCTGATGTGCGTGCACTGCGAAAAGGCTCCTTGCGAGCCGGTTTGCCCGGTTGCCGCAACGGTTCACAGCCACGAAGGCTTGAACCAGATGATTTACAACCGCTGCGTTGGAACGCGGTACTGCTCCAACAACTGCCCCTATAAGGTTCGACGCTTCAACTATCTGAACTACTCAGATAACCAGCCGAACTTCATGACCAAGGTACGACCCATCGCGGCCGTGCTTGGAAACACGACCGAGGAACGACAGAACGGAATTCAGCTCGTTAAGATGCTGAACAACCCCGACGTCACCGTCCGAGGCCGAGGAATCATGGAGAAATGCACCTACTGCGTGCAGCGAATCAACGATGCCCGAAAGGAATCCAAGAAAGCCGGTCGGGACCTCAAGGATGGCGAGATCATCACGGCTTGTGAGCAGGCTTGTCCGACCCAGAGCATTGTCTTTGGAAACATCGCGGACAAGGAAAGCCGAGTTTCGAAGCTTCGAAACGATCCACGAGCGTGGTTGCTGCTAGAAGAGTTGCAAACTCGACCTCGAACGAGCCACCTCGCCAAGCTTCGCAACCCGAATCCGGAGATCACTCCGATTCCAGAACCGAAGCCGAAGAAGGCCAAGCACGGCGAAGAGCACGGATCAGAGGGTCACGCCGAAGGCGAAGCCCACAAGGAAGAAGCTCACAAGGAAGAATCTCATTCAGAAGGACAAACTGGAACGGTGAAGACGGAGGCTGCTCATGGCGAATAAGGAAACCCTCAATAACGTTCTCATAACGGGTGAAAACTCGTATGCGAGCGTCGAAGATTCAATTGGTCGGCTGATTCTGAAGCCCCAATTGCACCAGCGCGGTTGGTGGATATTCTTCTTCATCGGCCTGGCAGGCACCGGGTTGCTCGGAGTATCGATCACCTGGCTCGTTTATCAGGGCGTCGGTATCTGGGGCAACAACCAGCCGGTCTCTTGGGCCTTTGACATCGTTAACTTCGTTTGGTGGATCGGTATCGGCCACGCAGGAACGCTGATTTCGGCGATTCTGCTCCTCTTTAAACAGCAATGGCGTAACTCGATTAACCGGTTCGCCGAGGCGATGACCATCTTCGCCGTTATGTGTGCGGGTCTCTATCCGCTGCTGCATACCGGACGACCCTGGGTCGCGATCTTCTGGCTCTTCCCATACCCGAACATCATGGGTATGTGGCCACAGTTCCGATCCGCTCTGGAATGGGACGTTTTCGCCGTTTCGACTTACTTCACCATCTCGCTGGTCTTCTGGTTCATGGGACTCATCCCAGACTTCGCGACGATGCGCGACCGAAGCCGCAACAAGTTCGGAAAGATTGCCTTCGCGATCCTCTCGCTCGGATGGCGAGGAAGCAACCAACACTGGCACCGATACGAGCAGGCGAACATGCTGCTCGCCGGACTTTCAACGCCGCTGGTGCTTTCGGTTCACACGATCGTTAGCTACGACTTTGCGATTTCCACCGTTATTGGTTGGAACGTCACCGTCTTCCCGCCGTACTTCGTCGCCGGAGCCGTCTTTGCAGGATTCGCGATGGTTATGAACTTCCTCATCCCGGTCCGCGCCTACTACGGACTCAAGGATCTGGTCACGATTCGCCACATCGACTGGATGTGCAAGATCTTGCTTGCCACCGGAATGATCGTCTTCTACGGCTATATCCTCGAAGTCTTCTATGGCTTCTACAGCGGCAACGTGTTCGAAACCGCGCTGACGAAGGACTGGCGATTCAACGGACCTTATTCGGGCTACTACTGGGCACTGATCCTGTGTAACGGAATCATCCCGCAGCTCTTCTGGATTCCAAAGATGCGAACGAACCTGCTGGTCGTCTGGCTCGTGTCGTTCGTGGTCGGAATCGGAATGTGGCTAGAGCGGTTCGTCATCATCCCGATCTCGCTGACCAACAACTACTTGCCGGCCAGCAACAAGATGTACTACCCAACGATGTGGGACTTCATGATGTTCGGCGGAACCATCGGCTTCTTCATCTTCCTGATGATGCTGTTCCTGCGCTTCTTGCCGGCGATCAACATCTTCGAAATGAAAGACCTTCTCCACAAGGTCATCAACGACGAGTCCAAGGTTGAGCCAACCGTCGAGGCGATGAATAGCAAGATGAATCCGACGCCAGCTAAAGAGGAGGTGCCCGCATGAGCCACGCCGTAGCGGAAGAAACTAGCACCGTTTACGCCATCGTTGCGGAATTCGACACTCCGGAGAAGCTGATGAGCGCGGCCGAAAGCGCTCGGAAAGCCGGATTCAAGAAGATGGATGCGTACTCGCCGTTCCCCATCCATGGTCTCTCTGAGGCCATCGGATTCAAGGACGTCAAAGTTCCGTTCCTCTGCTTTGCGGGTGGACTCACCGGAGCGCTGTTTGGCTACACGCTGCAGTACTACGTGCACGTCTTCGACTACCCGATGAACGTCGGTGGTAAGCCGCTCGTGTCTCTTCCAAGCATGATTCCGGTCACCTACGAAGCCACGATCTTGTTTGCAGGACTCACCGCGTTCTTTAGCATGATCGCGCTAAACCGGCTTCCCCAGCCGTACCACAGCATTTTCAACACACCCGGCTTCGAGCGAGCAACCCAAGACAGGTTCTTCCTCGCCATCGAAGCTGCGGATGCTCACTTTGACGCGGAGAAGGTTAAGCGCTTCCTCCAAGATCACGAGCCAATCCGGGTGAGTGAGGTGGAACCATGAACCGACGACTTCCGCTCTTTGCCATCGCCGCGCTCTCGCTCGCTGGATGCCACACCGACATGTGGCGACAGCCGAAAGGCGAGCCCCTGGGCGAGAACGACTTCTTCCCAGATGGCCAGATGAGCCGACCGCTGCTAACCGGCACGATCGCCCGAGGCAAAATCCGAAAGGACGATGCCTTCTTCACCGGCGCGGTTAACGGTCAGTGGGTCGACACCCTGCCCGTTCCCCTCACGAAAGCTCTGCTCGAGCGAGGTCAGGAGCGATACAACGTTTACTGCTCCCCTTGCCACGGCCAGATTGGTGACGGAAACGGAATGATCGCCAACCGAGGCTTCACCTTGAAGCGACCCGTGGGCAACTACCACACGGATCGACTTCGAAAGATGCCCGTTGGACACTTTTACGATGTCATCACGAACGGCTACGGCGCGATGTACTCCTACTCTTCACGAGTGGAGCCATCGGACCGATGGGCCATCGTTGCTTACATCCGAGCGCTTCAGGTCAGTCAAAGCCCCGAAGCCTACGGAATGGATCGATTTGAAGTCGAAGCCCTCAAGAAGACGCATGCGCCAGCCGCTGGTACCGAGTCGCACGGTGGTGATTCCCACGCTGGCGAATCGCACGCAGGCGAGTCGCACATTGGAGAAGCTCATGCAGAAGGAGCCGCGCACTAGTTATGGAAGAGACACAGCAGAAAACGCTTAATCTTGGCAAGTTAGCACCTGGTGCTGGTGTGCTCGGCCTGGTCGGAACGCTCGCTTGCTGGGGGATGATGTTCTCCGGCAACGACAAGATGTGGGGCTCGTTTATGTTTGGCTGGTACTTCTGGATGTCGATCACCATCGGCATGTTCGGAATCACCATCCTTCACCACGCCGTTCGAGGTCAGTGGTCGCTCGCAATCCTTCGATTGCTCGAAGCTGGTTCGGGCTGGAAGTCGTTCGTCCTCATGGGCGTACTCTTAAGTCCGGTCATCCTTCAGCCGATTCACCTTTACGAATGGGCCGACCGAGCGTTCACGATGGCAGACCCGGTTCTGCGACGAAAAGAGTGGTTCCTGAACCAACCAGGTTGGACCATTCGAGTCATCGCGGTCCTCGTTCTGTTCGCCGCCCTTTCGGCATTCTTCCGACACTCCACGGTTCGGCAAGACAAGAACCTCAACTTTAAGCTTGAAGCTGGTCGATCTAGCTGGGCCGGCGTAAGTCTCGTCTTCTTCTTCCTTGCGTCCACGCTGTTCGTGACCGACTTGGTCATGAGCATGGAGCCGCACTGGAGCAGCACGATGTACGGTCCTTGGCAGATCATCGCCGGTGGCGGCGCGGCTCTCGCGTTCTGTCTCCTCCTGCAATGCACCGAGGCAGGCAAGAAGCCTTTCTCCGACATCCTTCGACCACAGCTCACCCGAGACCAGGGCAACATGATGTTCGCGCTGACGATGTTCTGGGGCTACACCACAATTTCGCAGTTCTTGATCATCTGGAACGGAAACATCCCCGAAACGACGGCTTACTTCGCGAAACGAAGTAGCGCCATGTACCCACAGGGAATGGAAGGCAACCACTGGGGAATCCTCGGTTTGCTCCTTATCATCGGCCGGTTCTTCATTCCGTTCTTCCTGCTCATTGCTCCGCGATCGAAGACTAAGGTGATGAACCTTGCTAAGATCACTGGCTGGATTCTGGTAATGCACTTCTTCGACATGTACATGCTGGTGATTCCGGCGGTCCACGGTCGAGCCGAGATGGGCCCGCTCAGCGGCCAGATCTTCTTCGATATTCTCGCTTGCTTCTCGGTTGGCTGCCTCTGGCTCGCCACGTTCGCCCACCAAACCAAGCAGGCTCCACTCTTCCCGGTCTACGACACCCGACTCCAGGAGGCAAAGGCACATGCACACTGAAAAGCGTGAAGATCCACTAGTCGAGATGGGCTATGAAGTCCGCGACATCAACCTAAAGGGAATCACGAAGGCGGTCATCGTTTTCGTAGTCTTCGCCGTTGCCATGATCCTCATCAGCTGGGTCGTGTTGTTTGGATTCAAGCTCGGACCGATCAACATGATCGGAATGAACCCGATGTACGCCAACAAGCAATCGGGCTACAACAAGATGCGCGTCATTCCAACCGCGCCAAACCCAGTGCTTCAGACCAACGTCAGCGCGCGAACCGACATCGCGAGCATGCGACAGAACGAAGCCAAGCGCCTTACCGGATTCAGCGGTGCACAAGATGCTAAGCAGCACATCCCAATCGATCTTGCGATCGAGAAGGTCCTTGAAAAGGGAATATCCACCGGAGCCAGCGTCCCCGCGGTTTCGCAAGGAAACACCCAACCCAAGATGAATGTGAGCTTCAGCGAATCTAAGGAAGCTGCTCTTAGCCGAATGGAAGCCGCCGAAGACGCCGCCGTGCAGAAGTACGGCCCAGCCGGCAAGACGTCAACTCCTCCAGCTGGAGACGGAGCAGCCCACTAAGAACATGATTCTTCGACTCCGACCTTTGCTCGCAACCACTGCCCTCATGGCGGCGGCGTTTGCGACTGCCCAAACCGAAACGCCGAAGACCCCGAGTCTTGCGGACGACATGGGCATTACGCAAAAGCTCGGAGAAACGGTTGATCTGAAGGCGACCTTCAAGGACGAATCCGGCGCAACCACGACGATTGGCGAGATCCTGACCGATCGACCGGTCGTGATCCTGCCCGTGTACTTCACCTGTCCATCGGGTTGCCCGGTTATCATCGAAAACTTGATGAAGACCGTCGGGAAGCTGAACGCTTCTGGACGAACTAACCGCATCAACATCGGCAACACCACCGACATTCGCGTCGGTAAAGATTTCGACGTTATTTTCCTGAGCCTAAACCCGACGGAAACCCCAGACATCGCCGCCAAAAAGAAGGCGCAGATTTTGCGAGGATTGGAAGATCAGTCCACCGCAAACGGATGGCACCTCCTCACCGGAGATCTGGACAACATCAAAGCCGCCACCAATTCTTTGGGCTTCCGATGGGCTTACCGCCCGATGGAAAACGTGCTCAACCACCCAACGGGCACGGTTACCGTGACTCCGAAAGGCAAGATTGTCGGCTACACGATCGGCAACGACTTGCCATCGATCATTTTCGAATCTAACCTCGACAACGCGAAGAACGATGTTGTCGGTTTCAAAGCGGATCAGACCCGAATGTTCGGCTGCATTCGCCTCTCGCCCACCGCCTCAAAGTACCGACCGACGGTTGAAAATGCCTTGAGGATCACCGGCGTCAGCTTCGCACTCATCATGATGTGCTGGATCGGATTTCTAACCTTTAAGTATCGGCAGCCTGCTCTTCCTGAAGGAGGCCTGCCCAAAGCCTGACCTGGTCAGGCAACAAAGTGCAGAGAAAATTTATGTTCTCAAACTTCCCCGCAACCCCGCCCCAAGCGTCGAGCTTCTCCCGAGAGCACGACCTTATCTTCTATGCCCTCTTGGCGTTGACGATCATCTTTACGGTGATGGTTGGCATTGGTGTCATCTACTTTGTCATCAAGTACAAGCGCGGCTCAGATGCGGACCGCTCGCGGCCAATCTATGAAGATGCCCGGTTAGAAACCGCATGGTCAGTCATTCCGCTCATCTTGGCGCTGATCATGTTCTATTTCGGTACGAAGCTCTTCATCACGATGCGCGTACCGCCCGCGGATGCACAGGAAATCTTTGTCATCGGTAAGCAGTGGATGTGGCACGTCCAGCACAGCAACGGAGTTCGAGAGAACAACACTCTCCACGTTCCTGCTGGCAAGCCATTCAAGCTCACGATGATTTCGCAAGACGTCATTCACGCGTTCTACATTCCAGCGTTCCGAGCCCAGATGCACGTCGTGCCGGGCCGGTACACCACGATGTGGTTCACCCCGACCCAGCCCGGCAAATACCATCTGTTCTGCTCGATGTACTGCGGTACGCAGCACAGCGAAATGGGCGGCACCGTTGTGGTCATGGAACCACGCGAATGGGCGAACTGGATTGAGAATGGCGGCCAGAGCCAAGCATCTCTCACTCTGGAGCAATCCGGAGAGCGGCTTTACAAGCAGCTCGCCTGTAACAACTGCCACGGCGCCGAAGACAACATGCGCGCTCCAAGCCTGTACGGCATTTGGGGCAAGAAGCGAACCCTCACCGGTGGCCGAACCGCTATCGCCGATCAGAGCTACCTGCGAGAATCCATCTTGCGGCCGCACAACAAAATCACGAACGGCTACAGCAACACGATGCCCGTTTATGACGGTCAGATCAACGAAGAAGACGTACTTAAATTAATGGCTTACATCAAAGTCATCGGTTCGTCCGTTGGTGGACCTTCGTCGAGCGGTACCGACACCGCCGCCGCCGTCCTGAACAAAACGAAAGGCACGATGAGCCCGTTCGCGGCAAACGCAATCCAATATCAAAATTCTTCAATGCGACGCGTTGACTCAACGCCAACCACCCGATCTGGGGAACTGGCAGTAAATGCAATCGCCGCTCAACAGGAGGCAAAAGGAAACTAAAAATGAGTGCAATTCCTGCAGATCCAAACGTGACCGCGGTTAGCGCCACGCCCCGGACCGAGACAAACTACTTAAACGCCGATTGGTCGATTAAGTCTTGGCTTCTCACCGGCGACCATAAACGTATCGCGATCCTGTACCTCGTATCCGTAAGCTTCTTCTTCTTCCTGGGAAGCATCGCGGCTGGTCTGATTCGCTACGAGCTTACGGCCCCAGCAGGCTTCATCTTAGAGTCGGAAACCTATAACAAGGTCTTCTCGGCACACGGGATCATCATGGTCTTCCTGTTCCTTATCGTGGCCATTCCGGCCATTCTCGGGAACTTTCTGTTACCGCTTATGATCGGAGCGCGCGATATGGCGTTCCCGCGATTGAACTTGCTGAGTTGGTACCTCTTCATGATCGGCGGCGCCTGCATCATGGGCGGAATGATCAACGGCGGCGTTGACTCAGGCTGGACGTTCTATGTTCCGTACTCCAGCATGTACGCGAACTCGAACGTGACAATGGTCCTTACCGGCATCTTTATCGCCGGATTCAGCTCCATCACGACCGGTATTAACTTCATCGTTACAACGCACAAGATGCGTGCTCCGGGCATGACCTGGTTCCGTTTGCCGCTCATGGTTTGGGCGCTTTATGCGACCGGTGTTGTCATCATCCTCGGTACGCCAGTCGTTGCCGTCACCCTGCTCTGCATCATCTTCGAGCGAGTCTTCCACCTTCCAATCTTCAGCGCCGAACTCGGCGGTGACCCGGTCCTCTTCCAGCACCTGTTCTGGTTCTACAGCCACCCCGCGGTCTACATCATGATCCTGCCGGCCTTCGGCGTCCAGTCCGAGCTCATCGCGAACTTTGCCCGAAAGCGAGTCTTTGGTTACCACCTGATCGCCTTCTCCTCGTTGGCGATTGCTGGTCTTGGCTTCCTCGTGTGGGGACACCACATGTTCATCTCCAGTGAGTCGATGTACCAAGGCGTCGTCTTCTCGCTGATTAGCTTCCTCGTCGCCATTCCAAGCGCCATCAAGGTCTTCAACTGGACCGCGACCCTTTATAAGGGCAACATCCGGTTGCAGACTCCGATGATCTACGCTCTAGGCTTCATCGGCCTATTCACCATCGGCGGACTTACCGGTCTGTTCCTTGGCTGCCTTGGCACCGACGTTCACCTCACCAACACCTACTTCATCGTCGCGCACTTCCACTACGTCATGGTTGGCGGAGCGGTAACCGCGTTCTTGGGCGGTCTCCACTACTGGTGGCCCAAGATGACGGGTCGCCTGTATCCAGAAAGCATCGCAAAGTGGAACGCCGTGTTGGTCTTCATCGGCTTTAACCTCACGTTCTTCCCTCAGTTCATCGTGGGCTTCATGGGAATGCCGCGCCGATACCACTACTACTACTTCGCTCCAGAATTCCAGCCATATCACATCATGTCGACCCTTGGCTCGTCGGTTCTGGCGCTGTCCTTCATCATCCCAGGCCTGTACCTGACCCGATCGCTCTCGAAGGGCGCAAAGGCAAGCGCAAACCCATGGGGTGCACACGGACTGGAGTGGGAAACCTCGTCGCCACCGCCGACTTCCAACTTCGACCAGATCCCAGTTGTTCTTGACGAGGTCTATGACTTTGATCCGGTGACTGAGCACGAGCAAGATAAGGCTGCCCAGGCGCTTGAAGTGCCGAGCTACCTGTCGAACGAAGCTAAGTCCGCCGAGAGCGAGAAGGAGAAACGATAATGGCCGCCATCGCAAGCGATCACGGACATGGACACGGCCACGATGAGGCCCTGCACCATCAGTTCGAAAACATGGAGCAGCAGAACGACTCCTACATCGTTGGGATGTGGACGTTCTTGGTCACCGAAGTCATGTTCTTCGGTGCCCTGTTCCTCATCTACACGCTGTACCGATCCATGTACCAAATGGACTGGTACTTGGCTCATGAAGCGTTGAACGTGCAAATGGGAATGGTCAACACGTTCGTGTTGCTGTTCAGTTCGTTCACGGTTGCGATGGCAGTCCGCTACGCCCAACTTCAAAAGAAGTGGGGCGTCCTCAGCATGCTCGCGATCACTCAGGTGTGTGCTGGAGCGTTCATGGTGGTCAAATATTTTGAGTACCAGGAGAAGTTTGGTCACCACCTGTATCCCGGCCCTGGTTTCGGCTCACACCCGGAATATCTGCACGGCGCAACGCCGAACTTCGCCCAACTTTACTTCGGCCTCTACTTCGGGATGACCGGCCTTCATGGCCTCCATGTTCTCGTAGGCATGATCGTAATCGGTTACTTGATGGCCAAGTGGTGGAGAAATTCTCCGATGGTCACCAAGGACTACATTCCGACCGAGCTCGTCGGTCTCTACTGGCACTTCGTCGACTTGGTGTGGATCTTCCTGTTCCCGCTGATGTACCTAATGCCCAAACCCTGATCAATCATGGCAAGCACTCCCCTTTCTTCAGATTCAAAGCACGGCGGTCACTCGCATGTGCAGCCGGTGTGGTTATTGTTTGGCAACATGCTCTGGTTGATGATTTTGCTCATGGTCACCTGGTGGGCGAGCACGTTTGATTTCGGCAACGTGGTCATCAATAACGTCGTCGCCATGCTGATCGCAACCATCAAAGCGGTCTTCGTCATCTGGATCTTTATGGGCGTGATGCATGCATCAAAGCTCGCGAAGATCTGGGTCGTTGCTGGTTTCGGCTTCCTGTTCTTGATGTTCGGAATCCTCGGCGACTACGCAACGCGCCAGTTCGAGCCGGTCAGCGGTTGGGAAACTAACGTGCCAAACGGTGGAGCGTCCTCGTTCCCGCGCCAGTGGCCGCCGCAGAAGAAGCCAGAACAAGTTGGCGAGAACTTCCGCCCCCGCGGTTAAGTTTTGGCCAATCGAAAGCCGCTCAGCAATCGCTGAGCGGCTTTTTTTATTCCACCGCCGGCATGCCGGAGAGCTGAATCAGCTCAGTCCGCAGAGTTTCCAGCACCCGTTCTGGCGCGGCATCTTTGCTGAAATGGATGGGCTGACCCCAAACCACCCGGATATCGCCGGTCTGTACGCGCACGTTCAGATCGCCTCCGCTCAAGAACTCCCCGGTCCCCCGAAGTCCACAGCAGAGCACCGTAGCACCGGTTTGGCGAAGAATGAGCGTCACTCCAGGCTCAAGAGGTCGCACTCCAAAGGCCGTCGTAATTCCGCCTTCTGGGAAAATACACACCACCTCGCCCATTTTCAGCAGCTCGATGGCGTGGCGAAGCGCAGCCCGATCCACCTTTCCACGCGAGATGGGAAACGCGTGAAAGAACCGAATCGCCGGTCCCCAGATCTTCATTTCGAACAGATAGTCCTGTCCCATGAAGTGAATCCCGCGCGGAAAGTTGTACTGAACTAGGGGCGGATCAATGTCGCTTCGATGGTTTGCAATTATCAGCAGCCCACCAGTGGGAATCACAGAAGGGCCGACAACCTCCAGCGGGGGCTTCTGCCAGGGTTTCCTCCCGACAAACTTTCGAAGCTGCAGACGAATCAGGCAGCGTCCGAGAGGAAAAAACGCGCGTGGTAGCCAGCTATACGGTTTCGGCGAGGACATGGCGAATGGCTTCCGGATAGGCACGATGCTCTAAGGCAAGAACGCGTGCCGCAAGCGAGTCGGGCGTGTCGTCCGGCATCACCGGGCAGCGTAATTGCACAACGATCTGGCCTTCATCATACGCTCCGGTGACCCGATGAACAGTGCAGCCGGACTCCGTCTCCCCGGCGGAAATGACCGCTTCGTGGACAAAATGTCCGTACATTCCCTTTCCGCCAAACTTAGGCAACAGTGCAGGGTGAATATTTAAAACGTGTCCCGGAAAGGCAGTAACAACCTCCGAAGGTAACAGCTTGAGATACCCTGCTAAACACACAAGTTGAACCTGACCGAGGGCTTCCAGCAGACGCTCGGGGTAGTTATCTCCGTATGGGACGACGGCGGTCGGGACGCCAAGCGACTGTGCCAGCGAATTTGCGGGGGTAGTCTCTTTTGGTGCGATGACAATGCTGACTCGAGCGTTAACGCTCCCTTCAGCACACGCCTTAGCGATGGCCGCCATATTGCTACCACGACCAGTTGGGCCGACCAATATTCCGATTTGTTTCAACGCCAAGGAGCGTACTCTGGGCGACGTTTCCGCGTGCTGTAGGAGGTCCGCCTAGTGCTAGACGCGGTCATTATTCTGAACCCGGCGGCGGGCCGAGGGAGAGCGCACCATGTGATCTCGGATATCCAGACTTGGGTCAAGCGCGTTGGCTGGAAAACCCACCTGATGTTCACCGAAAGGTCGGGCCACGCAGAACAACTTGCCGTAACCGCTCCCGATTGTGAATTGATGATCGCTGCCGGCGGTGACGGCACTCTCCGCGAGGTGCTCAACGGCACGATGTGCAGAAAAGGAAACGTCCCGGCCCTCGGCGTTCTTCCCGTAGGAACAGGTAACGATTTCGCTCGCTGCGCTGGGATCGGCCTCAGTCTTCCGAATGCTTTTGCGGTCCTTGAGGATCGACACACCGAGAAGATCGACATCGGGATTGCGGGCGAAAAGTTCTGGCTCAACGTCGCCGGCATGGGATTCGATGCAGCGGTCGCCAAGCGCATCAACCAAGGATTCCGGTTCACAACCGGCACCGCAGCCTATATTCTCGCTGTGATCAGCGAACTGCGCCGCTTTGAGCCGATTCGCCTGAAAATAAAGACCGAAGAAGAGTCAATGGAAATGCTGGCCGTTCTCTGCGCCGTTGCCAATTGCCAAAGCTACGGTGGCGGAATGCGCATCGCGCCAAACGCCAAGGTGAACGATGGCAAGCTGGAGGTCGTGCTCGTCGGTGACATGAGCAAAGCGGAGTTCCTGCGCCAATTCCCGAAAGTCTTTAAGGGGGTGCACCTGGGGCACCCGAAAGTGCAGACGTGGCAGACCGAATCGATCGAAATCATCGGACCAGCGGACACGCCGGTCCTGATGGACGGTGAGCTTGCTGCGCCGGGCGGATTTAGAACGCGCATCATCCCCGGTGCAATCTCCTTCGTGATGCCGCCGTTGTAGAATCGGCCCATGAGTGAATCATCGCGGATTCTTCGTTCGGCAATCATCGGCTGCGGCAAACCCTGGAAAGCGGAAGGCTCAACCGGCAGCGGAATTTCTCACAGCCACGCGCGAGGCTACAACGCTTGCCCAAATACGGAGCTCGTTGCTCTAGCCGATATCGTCCGCGAGAATGCCGAGGCCTTTGCCGAAGAGCATGGCAAAGCGGAGATCTTTACGGATTATCGAGAGATGCTTGCCACGGTGAAGCCAGATCTCGTGAGCATCTGCACGTGGCCGCACTTGCATGAACCGATGGTCTTGGCGTGTGCCGAAGCCAAGGTGCCCGCAGTCCACTGCGAAAAGCCGATGGCCCCAACCTGGGCGGCGGCAAAACGAATGGTCGAAGCCTGTGCGGCATCTGGAACGCAACTCACCTTCAACCACCAACGCCGGTTCGACAAGGCTTACACGATCGCCAAGTCTCTCATCGAGTCCGGTCGCATTGGCGAGCTCCAAGTACTAGAACTTCCAACGCACAACCTCTTCGACTGGGGGACGCACTGGTTCGACATGGCATTCTTCCTCAATGCCGAATCACCGGCAGTTTCGGTCCTTGGACAAGTCGAACCGTCGGGCGGACACAAGGTGTTTGGTGTCCAACTCGAAGGACAAGGGGTCAGCCTAATCAAGTTCGAAAACGGCGTGCGCGCCATCATGCCAACCGAAGGCGATCACGGCTGGAAAGTACAAATCCGGATTGTTGGCTCGAAAGGGTTCATCGAGATTGGTGCCACCGGCTGGGATTCCCTCCGTGTTTGGTCCGACGGTACCAACGGTTGGGAGGAAATCTCGACCAAGCTCGAAGAGGGAGAACTCGATGCTTTTGCACTCGCATTTGCGGACATTGCCGCGAGCCTAGAATCGGGTCAAGAGCCACAGCTCTCCGCGCGTCGTGCCCTGCGGGCGACGGAGCTGATCTTTGCGACCTACCATTCGGGGCGCACCGGTGGACGCGTTGATCTGCCGTTTACAGCCGAAGATGAAGCGATTTACGCCACGGCCGACTAGGCATTACGGCAAAGGCTGACGCGCACTTTGCAATAATGGGTGGCGTGAGTTTAGTGGCCCGATTGCATTTGTTTGGGCCACTCCGGATTGAGCACGCTTCAGGCACGCTGTCTCGCTTTCCGACGCGCAGAAGCGCCCTGATTCTCGCCCGAGCGGCCACCGCCCGGGATCGCCGGATGGGACGCGATGAGCTGGCAGAAGAGCTATGGCCAGACGAGTACCTGGACGTCACGCGGGTCAGGCTCCGCCAAGAACTTCGGCGATTGCGCGAGTCGCTGGGTGAATTTGGGCATATCATCGAAGCGGACCGACAATGGGTGTCGCTCGTCACGTCAGAAATTTCCGTTGACACTTTGGAGTTCGATGCGGCGATGCGCAATGCGTCGATTGCCGAAGAACCGGAGCGCCGAGTTCAGCAATATGAGCTCGCGACCAAACAGGTTAGCGGTCCGTTCCTTGCTGGGTACCTCGAACCCTGGACGTTGTCGGTTCGGCAGTCCTACGCGGAGCGCGTTCGTCAGGCATGGCTTGCCCTGGCCGAGGCGCAGGAGTCGAGCGGTCGCCTAGACGAGGCCATTGAGTCCACCCTTCAGGCCGTCCAGCATGATCCGCTGGACGAAGATTCTCAGCGCGCTTTGCTGCGACGGCTGGTCGCGAGAGGCAAGCATCCGAGAGCCCGCCAAGCCCTGCAAAACTACGACGAGCTGCTCCAGCGAGAGCTTGGTAGGCGGGCGAGTGACGAGCTTCGCTCACTACTAAAAGCGGTAGCGCCAGAGCGATCAGCGGCTCCGGTCAAGGAAGTTTCCGAGCCGGTAATGCGGCCTCCGACGACTTTTGGCCGAGAAGCAGAACTGACTACAGCCTTGCCGGCTCTCGAGAGCCCGCAAGCGTGGGTCAATTTAGTAGGTCCGATTGGGATCGGGAAGTCTCACTTCGCCCGCGAGATCGCCTGGAACTTTCACCAACAAACCGGGTTGCCGGTTGTTTGTGAGTTGGAACGTGACACTCCGCCCGGTTCTCTGCTGTTGAAGTTAGAGGAGTTCTCTCCGGAGCAACTCGGCCACGCGGCGGAATCGGCCCGACGCCTTGGTCATCGACTCCTAACGGTATCCCGCACAGCTATGGATCGGGACGACATGACCGCGGTGTATCTCGGCCCGTTGCCGATTCCGGGTCCGAGCCAATCCCCGGCGGAATTGCGGTCTCACGCCTCGGTGCAGCTGTTGCTATACGGACTGGATGCGTCCATCGTCGACACGTTCACAGATTCCGATTGGTCGGCGATTCGCATGATCGTTCAGAAGCTTGACGGGTTGCCGTTGGCGCTCCGACTCTACGGAAGTCGGCTCCGCATCTTGACTCCCGGCGAGATTCTGCAGCAATGGGACAAGGGTTTCACCGAATGGGTGCTGCAAGGCGGCTCCGGAGCGAATCGCCAGCCTGGTTTAGAAGCGGCTTGGCTGGGAATCCGTGCTGATCTTTCTCCGGAGCTTCGCTTCGCCATGACGCGGCTGTCGTTTCTGCCGAATGGCACGAACCGACGTCTTGCTGAGGACATCCTTGGGCCAACGGCTCCCGATCTTCTGGAGGCGCTTGCAAGACGTTGCTTGTTGCAAGTGGAGGCGACTCCGGCGGGGCGGCGCTTCCGCGTTTTAGAGCCGATTCGGGCGGCGATCCGCGCCGCGGGCGACGCGTCGGAACTTCAGACGGAAGAAGTGGCGGTCTTGGACGGTATCGCAAACTGGGCATACCGGCTAAGCCGAGAACAGACCGGACCTGAGCAAGCCTCGGCTTTCCTCGAAATGTCGAAGGAGGCCGATCTACTGGATTGGGCGCTTCGTCGAGCCAATCAGGTCTCGCCATCTATCGCGACCCGATATGTCGTGGCAATTTGGCGATGGGGTTGTGCGCAAGGCAACGCCGCCAAGCTGGTCGAACCCGTTCGGACGGCGGTTCGACAGTCGACGGAGTTTGGAACTCGAACTCTTGGCGAAGCGGCGATTGGCCTCGCCCTGTTCCTATCTCTCTTACGAGAGGATGTGGAGGCCAACCAAGCCTTTGAGCAGGCGGAAAAAGCGTTTGCCGCGATCGGAGACGAGGTCGGAGTAGCTTGGGTGAAGATGAACTGGTCCGCCCGGACCCTTTCGTTCACGAACGTGGATCGCGCGATCGAAATGGCGCAGGAAGCGGCGGCCACCTTTGACCGGCTAAACCGACCCAGCGATCGGGATCTTGCCCGAGCCGGCATCAGCAATCTTCTGCTGGAAAAGGGTGAGATCGCGAGTGCGGTTCAGCTGGCCGAGCAGGTTTTTGCGGCACGGTTGCGCTCCCCAGATCTGGCCGAGATGTCCCGAAGCTACGCCGAATTGGCGCAGATTTATCTTGGGGCGGGGCGCTCCGAAGCTGCACGACCTCTTTTGCGACAAGGCACGCAGCGCCTTCGCGAGATTGGCCTTCAAGACTTTCTGTTCGGAGCATTGATCGCCTACGCCGAGATCGAGCCCAGTGAGTTTGAGCCCCTGATGCTGGAGGCAGAGGAGATTGCGGTGCGAAGTGGTAATCGCAGTTTGCTGTGGGAAACCTATCGCGTTCGGGCGAATCATACTAGCCGTACAGGCGATCTCGATGCATTCCGAACGGCAATTTCTCAGTTGTTCTCCGCCTGCACGGCCCTCAGCGACCTGTTCCTTGCTGACACGTTTGATTTGTTTGCGGAGTTTGCCAAGGGCACTCATCCGGAACTCGCCCTTGGCGCGGCGGCGGCGGCTAGTCATTGGCGAGGAAAGGAAGCAAACGGGCCAGGGCACCCGGTGTGGTCCACCCTTTGGACCTGCGACTCGAAGGACATGGCGTGTGCGATGGCCAACGCTGCGGCAGAAGAATTTGTGCGCGAACCGGCATTTGTCACGGAAATGTCCCGACGACTTGATAGCGTGGTGTTATGACGTCGAACCAACTCAGTGATTTGAATCGATCCGTGACCTTACTTGGCGCACCGGAATCGAATTTTGCCGAGCGGTTCTATTCCGCCCTGTTCACCGCCCTGCCCGAAACGCGACCGATGTTCGGATCCGACATGACGCGCCAAAAGGCTCGGCTGATGGAAATGCTCAGTTTCCTGGTGGAGCAGATTGAGCATCCGGAAGTCCTTGAGCCGATGCTCTCGGGACTCGGAAAGCGGCACGAGGCTTACGGCGTGAAGCCCGAGCACTATGCGCCGATGGGGCAGGTTCTCTTGACCGAAATGGCGCTAACGCTCGGCGAGAGCTGGACCCACGAAGTAGAAACCGCCTGGAAGGCAGCCTTCCAGGCGATTGTTGACGGCATGGGCGTTGGTTCGTAACGCTCAGGGTTGAGCGGGGAGAACCAGTCGTCCGATGGAGATGGGTCTTGCGGTCTGCGTTTGGCCGCTGTTGTTCATGATGCTCGTGTACGTCTTGCTGTATGTGGCCGTCGTGAACTTCCAGGCGTATCCCTGAATCTCGTTTGCCGTGTCGGTGATGACGAACAGGGTCCCGACTCCGGCACCCTTCGCCGAGTGAGTCGCGCCGGACTTCAGCGTGATGCGGCGACTGTCGGTACGGTCGTAGGTGTCGTCGTGGGGCGACGACGTGCTATCGACAATGCCGAACGACCAGACTCGATACACCTTGCTTTCGGCGGCGTCCGCCGTCGTCGTGAAGAAGCCGTTGTTGCTTCGCACGATCATCGTGTGACCGCTGTTCACATCGCTATCTGGGTCGGTCTTGTAATCAATGACCATGATGTCGCCCTTCGTCACGGTAGCAATATCGGTGATTTGCGTAAAGCCAAGGCCGTTTTGGATCAGCTTTGCGTACTGACGACTGTTCGGGCTGTTGGTTGTTGTTTCGCCGGGAATGGCGTACTGCGTCCAGTCCCAGTTGTAGGCGATGCCGAGCATTCGCGTGACAAAGTTTCCGCAGACCGTGTTGTTCTTGTAGTAGGTTGCGTAGACCGGCTTGTCCTTGGAGTAGATCGACGTTCCAAACTCGATCACCGTGTTTGCCCAACTTGCGCCGTAGCGGTTATGGGAAACGTAAACACCGTTCACCTGCTCGCCCAGATAGCCGTAGTAGGTCTGCTCGTAGATCCCCAGCGCCATCTGCTCCGCACGGAACAGGTGCTCCGGCGCCTTTTGCGTGAATGAGAATTGGGCTTGGGCGCCCGCCGCAAGCGCCATTGCCACGCCGGAGATGAACAAAGCACGAGCAACGAAGATTTGCGAATTTTTCATGGTTCCTTTTCTCGCTCTCCTTGAGCGATGGATACATGATTCCAACCGTCCCGATACATCTCCGTGACTCTGCCGTGACAAATTCATTCAAGGTTTGTCACCGGAGAGTAAAGTTCAGCGGTGATCGTAACCGGACTTGACCAGCTTGTGGCGTCGGACTTTGCGAAGTTGCGTGGAAAGCGGATTGGCGTTGTTTGCAACCAAGCGACCATCGATGCGAACGCGGACCATATTCTCGATCTGCTTTTGCCGCTGCATCAAACCGGATTCCTCACCATCGCCGCCGTCTTTGGGCCAGAGCACGGCCTCTATGGCCACACCCAGGACAACATGATCGAGTGGGAGGGGCTCGCCGATGCTCGCACCGGGTTAGTTATTCACTCGTTGTACGGCAGCCATCGCAAACCGACGCCGGAAATGTTGAGCGGGGTGGAGCTCCTGGTCGCCGACATTCCCGACATCGGCAGTCGCTACTACACCTTCGTCTGGACCATCTGCCACTGCATGGAGGCCTGTGCGGACCTGGGAATTCCGATGTTGCTTCTGGACCGTCCGAATCCCATTGGCGGTTCGCAAGTCGAAGGTCCGGTGCTCGACATGGCCTTTTCCAGCTTCGTCGGGCTGTATTCCGTCCCGACCCGGCACGGCCTAACTGCTGGTGAAGTCGTGCGCTACGTAAATGGCCGCTACCTCGACGGCAAGGCGGAGCTTGAGGTCCTAGCGGTCCAGGGCTGGCATCGAGACCAGTACTTCGACACCCTGGACTATCCGTGGGCAATGCCTAGCCCGAACATGCCTTCGGTCGAGACAGCGGTGGTGTATCCCGGCGGTTGCTTACTAGAAGCTACAAATCTGAGCGAAGGCAGAGGGACCACGCGGCCATTCGAAACTTTTGGTGCGCCATTTTTGGATGGCTGGAAGTTGGCCGCCGACTTGAATGGGCTCGGGTTAGAGGGCGTGAAGTTCCGACCCATCCAGTTTGAGCCCACGTTCAACAAGCACGCCAAGAAGCTGTGCGAAGGTTGCTTTGTGCACGTCACGGACCGACTTGCGTTTCGGCCGGTGTTGGCCTACATCGCAATCCTTCAGGCCTGTATCCGACAAACCGGTCTAGTTGATTCGAGCGCGGTTGAGCGACCGAGCATGTTCGAGGCAGCATCTGCAGAGACGCAACTGGGTGGGTTCTCCTGGAAGCAGCCGCCGTATGAATACGTTCACGATCGCTTGCCGATCGATATCCTTGCGGGAAACAGCTGGCTTCGAGTTGAAGTCGAAAACCTCGCTCCGCTTTCGGTTATCCAAGATCGAATCGAGGCTGAAGCCGCCGAGTTCGGCGTCTATCGAGAGCAGGTTCGACTCTATCCGAACTAGTAAACGCTGGTCTTGACCACCTCACCAAAGAGGATTAGACTTTTGCGGACGCATAACATTTTCTTAACAAAATCGCGTCAAAATCCATTTGTTCGGTTCGAACGAAGAGCGCCAACCATGAAAAAAGCATTCACCCTTATTGAGCTCCTCGTCGTGATCGCGATTATTGCGATTCTTGCGGCGATTCTATTCCCAGTGTTCGCGCAAGCGAAGGTCGCCGCGAAGAAGACCGCTGCGCTTTCGAACCAGAAGCAGATTGGTCTCGGGATCATTCTCTACACCACGGATTACGATGATATGTATCCGCGAAATGACGATTGCGTCGCGGGCAGCTCGCTGAACTCAGCGCTCAACCAAAACGACTTTCCGGCGAACGGAATTGGCGTTGGCTGCACCACCGGCAACTTCAAGTACCGACGAAATGCCTTCTCTTGGCAGAAGTGGGTCTTCCCATACATCAAGAACGTACAGCTTTTTGAGCACCCGCTTCGAGTTAAGGACAGCACGAACTGGACGACCAACGGCCAAATCGTAGGTGGCTTCGCGCTGAACACTGCCGTAACCGGACAGCTGGACACCTACAACCGAACGCCGACCTTCGCTCGACAGGTGCGAAATAGCTGGCTCGGTGGTTCCACCACCTCAGTCCCTTCGCCATCCGAAACGTTGATCATGCTCGAAGTACCAAACTCCGGCGTGCCGATGGTTCCAGGCGGGTCGGTTGACTCTCAGGGCGTCACTCCAACCGTAACGATCTACCCACCAGCAATCCGGGAATTCTGGCGCTATAAGCTCATGAAGGGCACGATCGCCGACTGCATCGCAGGCACGAACGGAACCGAGCCAGACTCGGCGAAGATCGCTTCGGGCGGCGTCACCGTCGGATTCACGGACGGTAGCGCGAAGTTCCTCAACGCAGGCAACTTCCTCGGCCGAACGCCTTCGAAGCTTGAGTACCTCGGCGTCACAGGAAGCCACACCGCAGGTTGGACTTTCCAGGACGACTGCCGATTCCTCACTTCGGGCAACCTTGGCTTCGTGCAGCCTAACCTGAACATCAACTACCCAATGTGGGGATTGGTAGCTAACTAGTGAAGAAGCTTGCGCTTTTGCTTTTGGGCGCCATCGCCATCAGTAGCCTCGGTTGCGCGCCGACCGAGGTGACCGAAGCGGATTCGCAAAAGATGAAGCAGGAATTCTCGCAGGAGAACTACGAGAAGGCTATGAAAGCAGCCGGCAAAGAGAAAGAGCTCGAAGAGCAGAAAGCTCGGGAAGCGGCTCGAAACGACGGTCAGGTCGAAGGGCAACAGTAATCTAATCGTCCGCAACGGCGAAGGGCGATCCCGGAGAAATCCGGGGTCGCCCTTTTTGCTTTCGCCAGCAAAATTACGGTGTTGTCAGATTCTTTTACGATCCTCAAGAAACTTAAAACAATCTTAACAATGTGTCCCTAAACTCACGTTGGACGGTGGGTGTTGAGGTCGTTCGGGATTTTGTGCACCTGCAGGAATCGACATCATGAAAAAAGCATTTACCCTGATTGAGCTCCTCGTCGTCATCGCGATCATCGCGATTCTCGCGGCAATCCTGTTCCCAGTATTCGCGCAGGCTAAGGCCGCCGCGAAGCGCACTTCCTCGCTCTCTAACCAGAAGCAGATCACGACCAGCATGTTCCTGTACACCAGCGACTACGATGACGTTTATGCTCGAAACGACGAGTGCGTCCTCTTCAGCTCGCTCAACCCAACCCTCAAGACGGCAGCGCTCAACTCGGCGGCTGGTCAGGGATGCACTCCAGACGGATCGACTCAGTTTTACAACCGCTTGAACCACTTCAGCTGGCCAAAGTGGGTGATGCCTTACGTTAAGAACGTCGACATGTTCTTCAACCCAGTTAAGGGCCGACCAACGGGCGCAACCTTCGGTTGTCCAAACGGCGCGTGGGAGTCTTGCGGTCAGATGTTTGGCAGCTACGCCATCAACCTCGCGATCACCGGATCTTTGAACACCTACGACGAAGCTGTCATCGGCGCTTCTTCGCGAATCTACCGAAACAGCTGGACCGGCGGAACGCAGACTGCACTGGTGCAGCCAGCCGCTACCATGCTCTTCTGGGTCACTTCCAACCCAACGACGTCGGTTCTTCCAAACGGATTCCTCGACGCTGAGTTCGCCAACCGAACCGCGACCGTTTATCCGGCCGTCGTTCGAGAGCACCTGATCAACGACCTATACGACGGAACCAACGACGGAACCGTCGTCGGCAAGAAGATCATCGAAGGTCGAACTGAAAATGGTGGATTCACCATCGGTTACGCAGACGGACACGCGAAGTACCTCAAGGCTGAAGCCATGATCGGCGCAACGCCAACCATCGCTGAATACTCGCCAGGAATGAGCTCCACGGCTGCCGGTATCGCCGGTTCGACCCAGCGACTTGGCGCGGCGGTTAACCTGAACGTGAACTACCCACTTTGGGGCCTCGGACAGTGAGAAAGCTTGCGATCTTTCTTGCGCTCGGAATTCTCGGCGCCGCTCTTTTGAGCGGATGCGGAGAACCGACCCAAAAGGAAGCGCAAGACTCTCAAGCCGCCATCGAAAAAGAACGAAAAGAAACCGGCGACGATAAGAACGCTTATTGAGCCGAGATTTCAGCGAGGTGCGGATGACGATGTCGTCCGCACCTGCCAGGTCCCCGTGCGCTCGATTGCGGGGATTTCGGAAAATCGTGAAATTATTGGCGAATTGTTAACAGAGTCTTAACAATTCCGACTCACAATTTTGTTGAGGTCGCGAAGCGGTAGTTTCGCATCCAGATTTAGACTCATGAAAAAGGCATTTACCCTCATCGAGCTGCTCGTTGTTATCGCGATCATCGCGATCCTCGCAGCTATCCTTTTCCCAGTTTTCGCGCAGGCCAAGGCTGCTGCTAAGAAGACCGCTGCTCTCTCCAACCAGAAGCAGATATCGACCAGCATGTTCCTGTACACCGCGGATTACGATGACGTCTATCCACGAAACGACGACTGCCAGGCACGATCCTCGCTCAACCCAGCCCTCAACGCTGCTAGCTACACGCCATCGAACGGCGACGGTTGCTCGGGCGCAGGTCCATACCCATACCGATTGAACCACTACGCATGGCAGAAGTGGGTCTTGCCATACACCAAGAACGTTAACCTGTTCGAGCACCCAGGCCGCACCAAGCTTGACGTTGGTACGCCACGTCAGTACAGCGACAACGGTCAGATCATGGGCGGCTTCGCGCTTAACCTCGGTATCACCGGCGCGGTCAACACCTACCTCCGATCGAACACCGCTGCAGGACGACTTCGAAACTCCATCTTCGGTGGCAGTCAGAACGCTCTTCCAGCCGTTGCTGACGCAATGCTGTTGTTCGAATTCAGCAACCCGCTCATCAACTACGCGCCAGTCGTTCTCCGAGCTGACCAGAGCTCTGCTTCCGAGCAGACCGTCTACCCAGCTGCTATCCGAGAATTCTGGGCTGCAAACTTCTTCGTCACCGACGCCAGCTGCGTGAGCACCGGTCGAATTGACGGCAGCCGAGTCTTCGCCGAGAGCATCGTCGTTGGTTACGCTGACGGCCACGCAAAGAGCATCAAGCCACAGGCATTCCTTGGCAACACGCCAACCGCCGCTGAGTACGGTGTGACCCTCAACGCTTCGCAGCAGTGCGGAATTTCGAGCGGCACCATCGCTGGCCAGCCAACGCCAAACACCAACCTCAACTATCCGTTCTGGGGCTTCCAGAACTGATGAGCAACTGGGCTAAGTGTCTTGCACTTGGTCTGGCGATCTTCTCCCTTGCTGGATGTTCCGGCGGGGGAGACGTTTCTGCCGAGGGAGCAGAAGCGAGCTACAAGAACCAAGAAAAGAAGGCTGAAGCACTCGCTCAACAGCGAGGCGAAACCATCGAAAAACCAACAAGTCAGGGCGAATAACCCAACTAGCTCCGATGCGATTGCATCGGAGCTTTTTTGTGTCTAGCCGTGGTGAATCCCGGAAAAAGCCGATGTCTGTGATGTGTTTTCAAGGTGGCGGCCCACACGGATCGGCCCTTCCTTTATAATCAGGCTTAATGAAACTCGCCGTTTGCATCGTTCACAATCGAGACAAGGGCCACGTGACCGATGAACTTGTGAAGGCAGGGTTTAAGTTCACCATTATCGGCTCGACCGGCGGCTTCCTTCGGGAAGGAAATACGACCATGCTGATTGGGTCGGAAGAGAACGACTTACCCGCGCTGAAGAAGCTTTTCAAGGAGAGTTGCCAGTCTCGGGACCAGCTGGTGAACGTGATGCCGTTCGATGCCACGACCCCCGGCGGATTCATTCCGAGCCCGGTCAAGGTTCCGGTGGGCGGAGCAGTAATGTTTGTGATAGACGTTGAGCAATTCCATCGATTCTGAACTCGAAAAACTCGTCGGGTTGACCGGGGCCAAGCGCTTTGTCTCACGACTCGCCAAGGGCGACATCGGTGTCCACGCCGTCCTCTTCTACGGCCCGCCGGGTAGCGGCAAGTCCGAACTGGTCCGGATTCTCACCAAGGCTTGGCTGTCAAACGACCCAAATTCCGAAGAGCCCGACCGGGCTTGTCGGGCCTATGAGCGCGGAAACAACCCCGACGTGCTGGCGATCTCGCCGAGCGCGAGTTCAGACCAAATTCTGATCAAGCAGATTCGGGAGGACGAGCATCCGGATAAGGATGATCCGGTTGCGGTTGATACCTTCATGCGCTCTATGCCGCTCATGTCGCGCCACAAAGTCGTGACGATCACCGACGCGCATCGAATGAACCACCGGGCCGCCAATGCGCTGTTGAAGTCGCTGGAAGAGCCCTTGCCGCATGGTCGGTTCATCCTGACCACACCGAGCGCCGGTAGCGTGCTGCCGACTATCCTCAGCCGCTGCCTGGCAGTGATGTGCGAGCTTCCAACCGTCGAAGAGATCGTGAGCCAAATGGGCGAATTCAGCCCGGCCGAGTTGGCACTCGCCGAGAACACCCCCGGGCGATTGCGAGAGATTTTTGAGCACCGTGACCGGTACTCCGAGCTGATCGAGTTCGCTCGTACCTTGCCGACAAAGAATCATACGGCGGCTTTAGCCGTTGCCGAAGATTTTCGAGATCTCACCGAGCGGCTGGAACCGGCCTTCCCCGGTAAAGAGAGATATGCCGCTGCCGAGACGCTTGAACGGCTCGGCACGTTGCTGTCAAAGGATCACCGAGTTCCGGGCGAGTGGACGCAGGCCATCATCGAAAGCCACCGCCGGCTCAAGCAAAACGGCCACGAGGCGATCGTGACCGATGCCCTCTTTGCCCGCCTGCTTCGGCCTAAGAAGGGCCCAAGATCGGGAACCTAGTTCGTCGTACTATGCGTACACCTTTTCGTACTCATTAGAGGAGTGGAATGCGATGCTGTTTGCAGCTTTGAG
>Ga0164295_10000622_pt1 | contig 29795 bp, 24 predicted proteins | sample GEODES006metaG_FD_111798 | JGI IMG/M metagenome (GOLD analysis project Ga0164295, IMG submission 111798) | Oligotrophic lake water microbial communities from Sparkling Lake, Wisconsin, USA - GEODES006 metaG | ecosystem: Environmental > Aquatic > Freshwater > Lake | place: USA: Sparkling Lake... | reverse complement strand
GCGCCACGATGCGGGTATCCGGGATGGCATTGATCACCAGGCCGGTCAGCGTGGCGATCATCAACGTGGCGCAGGCCAGGAAGATGCCGCGCTGATAGCCACCAGCCGTCGCATCCGATCCCTTGGGCGTGACCTTGAAGGCGTGGCCGTGCGGTTTGAACAGCGTCTTGATGATCACCGGCAGCAGCCGAAAGCTCTGGAAGGTGCCGAGTACCTGTGCGGCGATCGGGAAATAGCGGCCGCCGCCCAACAACACGATGCCGCCGACCTGCGCCACCACCATCGGCACCAGGAAGAAGATGGCGCTCTGCGCCGTCACGCCGACCAGCGGCGGCACATCGAAGAACAGGAAGATCAGCGGCGAGACCACCGACAGGATCATCATCAGGGCCTGGGACAGCCATGCGGTCGGCAGGAAGAACAGGCGATGGCGCAGGGCATGCCCCGGCCCCAGCGGACCGGATTTGAGGAACAGGATCTGCGTCGCGCCCTGCGCCCAGCGCGCCCGTTGCACGAAGAAGGCCTCCAGGCTTTCCGGCGCCAGACCAAAGGCCAAAGGCTCGTTCAGATAGCGGGTGACATAGTGCTTCTGCAGCAGGGCAAGGCTGAGCAGCATGTCTTCGGTGATCGAGCCCGCCGGCAGGCCGCCGATGGCATCGATCGCGGCGCGGCGGGTGATGCTGTTCGATCCGCAGCAGAAAGCGGCATCCCAACCGTCGCGGCCCGGCATGATCGCTTCAAAGAAGAAGCGCTGATCATCCGGCAGCGCCTCGCGCAGCGCCAGATTCTGCTGGAGCGGATCGTGATTGTAAAAACTGTGTGGCACTTGCACGATGCCGATGGCGGGGTCGTCGAAAAAGCCCATGGTGCGGCGCAGGAATCCGCGTTGTGGCACGAAATCGGCATCGAACACCGCGACGAATGGTGCGCTGGTGACGCTGAGCGCGTGGTTGATGTTGCCGGCCTTGGCATGAAGATTGTCCGGTCTTGTGATGTAACCGGCGCCTTTGGCCTGACAATAATCGCGCAGCCAGGCGCGGCGGCCATCATCGGCCACCCACACGTTGAGATTGGGCCAATCCAGCGCCAGCGCGCCAAGGATGGTCTTTTCCAGCACTTCGATCGGTTCATTGTAGGTGGCGATGATCAGATCCACCGACGACAATTGCTGCGGCGGGCAGGCCGCCAGCCGCGCCTCCCCGGCGTCGGCTTCGGCGCTGCGGTTGGTGCGCCGGGCCAGGCCGGCAAACAATATGGCGGCATCAAACAGGCCGAACAGTTCGACGCCCAGGCAGAGCAGCGCAAAGCCCAGGCCGAACCAGCCGGCATCCCACGGAATGGTGCTGGTGATGCGCCAGTACAGATAGGCCCCGACCACGCCCACCACCGCCACCACGATACCGCCGCGGGTGCGCAGCCGGTTCAGCCCGAACATCGGGGCCAGCAACAGTCCGGCAATGGTCAGCAGCAAGGGCGCCGCCACCAGCAGGGCCGGCGCGGTATCGAGCGCAGGCAGCATCAGCGTGCGCCCCGAACAAACCTGCTCACCACCGCGGGAAGCGGACTTCGGCCAGCCGGCCGACGTCGCAGCGCCGCGCCAGACTGGCCGGCGGCGGCAAGGACACCAGCACGCTCAGGTCCCGTGCCGCCTTGTCCGGGTTGGCGGCCAGCATGGCGCCGTCGCGGCGGGCAGCAGCGCCCACGGTGGAGGCGACCTGCCCGTTCAGCCAGGCGTCACTGCCGATCAGCCGTATCGCGACCCGCGTGCCCGGCATGATGGCCTCCATGCGCCGTTCGGGCAGCGCGACCTCGACATAGCGGCGGTTGCAATCCGCCAACTCGATCAGGCTGGCACCGGGGGCCACCGTGGTGCCTTTGGGCGCTGGCTGCGACCACACCACCGTGCCGGCCGGTAGCTGCGCATCGAAGGCACTGGCCCGTGCCAGACGCTCGGTTTCGGCGGCGACCTGAATGGCGAGCTGCGCCAGCCGCGAACCGGCATCGGCCACGACATTTTCCAGTTCCTGCCGGCGCAGCAGCAACCGGTCGCGCTGCTGATCGCCATAGGGCGCGTCCATCGCCGCGCCGGCCAGATAGAGGCCGTGGCCCGCAGCTTTTGTCTCGATGGCCAGCGCATCGGCTTGATCCCCCAGTGCGGCGCATCGAAATTGCGCCGCCGATGCCACCGCGCGCACCCGGTCGCGCTGGGTGAAGGTGGCGAAACGTTGCTGCGCCAGCACTTCGACCCGTTCGCGTTGCAGGGCGGCTTCGGCGGCTTCGGCCTGGCAGCCGGCCAGCGCCTCGCGGGCGGCGGCGGTGGTGGCCGCCAGCCGGGCACTGGCGGCGCGGCCGAACTGCGCCGATCGGCTGGCGAGGCGGGCATCGGCAGTCTCGATCTCCGCAATCTGCCGGCGGGCCAGATCGCGCGCCGAAATCAGCGCCGCCTGCTGGCCCTTCAATGCCGCGAGCGGCCCGGTATCGAGGATGCGCGCCGTCACCAGCCGGGCGGTGCGGGGGGCGGCAATCGCCGTGCCGGGCGGCGGCAGATCGGCTGCGACGATGCCGGGGATCGGTGAAGCCATGCGGATGATCGGCGCGTTCACATAGGCTTCCCCGCCGACTTCACTGGTGACATAGGGCGCAAACGCCCACAGGCCGAGCGCGGCCATGCCCGTGGCCAGCGCGAGGCGCAGGCGGTTGGAACGAATGAGGGTTTCGATGCGGCCGGCCATGTCATCTCCTTGCCCGGGTTAACGGGCGGCGGAGGCATGGATTTATGCGATCAATTGCGCCGCAATCGCTGCGGCCAGCGCCGCATCGCCGGCGGCGATCACGCGGCCGCCATCGTCCTGGCCCTGGCGCAGCGGTGCCCCACGCCAATCGGTCATCACGCCGCCGGCGCCCTGCACGATCGGTACCAGCGCCGCCCAATCGTGCAGCTTCAGTCCGGCTTCGATCACCGCATCCAGATGCCCGGCGGCGACCAGGCCATAATTGTGGCAATCACCGCCATAGAGCGTGTCGGCCGCCCGGGCACGCGCGGTTTCGAAACGGGCAAAATTGGCAGCGTCAAACGCCTGTGGGCTGGTGGTGCCCAGCCGGGCGCTGGCCAGATCGGCGCAGCGGCGCACATGCACACGCTGGCCGTTCAGGGTGGTTGGATGATCCGGCCCGGCCAGCCAGCGATCGCCGATGATGCATTGATCGATCACTCCCAGCACCGGATCGCCGCCGTGCATCAAACCGATCAGCGTGCCGAACAGCGGCCGGCCGGCGACGAAGGCGCGGGTGCCGTCGATGGGATCGAGCACCCAGACCCGCTCCGCATCCGGGCGGTCGTCGCCATATTCTTCCCCGATCACGCCATCATCGGGGCGATATTCGGCGAGCAGACGGCGGATGGCGGCTTCGGCCTCGCGGTCGGCGGCGGTCACCGGCGAGAAATCCGCCTTGGTTTCCACCAGGAATGGCCGGCGGAACCACGGCCTTATGGCAGCGCCAGCGGCATCGGCCAGGCGCTGGGCGAGCGTGAGATCGTCCAGCGTCACAGGCCGAGTTCTTTCAGGATGGCGGCGCGATCCCCGTCCAGTGCCGGTGCCGGCGCGCGGGTGGCGGGATCGGCGTGGGCAGACAGTTTCACCGGATTGCCGGCGGCAATCAGCGGCGTGCCATCGGGCAGGGCGGTCTGTACCACCATGTTGCGCGCCTGCACCTGCCGGTTGGCCAGCGCCTGGCCGATATTGTTCAGCGGGCCGCAAGGGACGCCGGCCGCTTCGAGCACCGGCAGCCAGTCTGCGACGCTGCGGGTTTGCAGCACGGATTCAAGCACATCGGCCAGTGCATCGGCGTTGCGGCTGCGCGCATCATTGCTGGCAAAGCGCGGATCGTCGCCCGGCAGCGCCAGCGCCCGGCACAGCGCGGCGAACAATTGATCATTCCCCGCGGCAATCACGATCGGCGCGTCGGCGCATTGATAGGCGGCGAACGGCGTGATGCTGGGGTGGCGCGCACCCAGCGGCCCCGGTGATTCGCCGGTGGCGGCATAGCGCGCGATGGCATTTTCCAGGATGGCGATCTGGCCATCGAGCATCGCAACGTCGACGAACTGGCCAAGTCCGCTGACGGTGCGATCATGCACGGCGGTCAGGATGCCGATCACGGTGAACAGGCCGGCGGTGATGTCGCCGATGCTGGTGCCCACCCGCACCGGCGGCCCGCCCGGCCAACCGGTGACGCTCATGATGCCGCCCATCGCCTGCACCACCATGTCATAGGCGGCCTTTTGCGCATCCGGCCCGGTGTGGCCAAAGCCCGATGTGGCCGCATGGATCAGCCGCGGGAAGCGCGCGTGCAGCACATCCCAGCCATAGCCCAGCCGCGCCATCACGCCGGGGCGGTAATTGTCCACCAGCACGTCGGCCTTGCCGAGCAGCGCTTCGAATACGGCGCGGTCGGCCGGCGCCTTCAGATCGAGCGCAATCGATTGCTTGCCGCGGTTGATGCTGGCGAAATAGGCGCTGTGGCCGCCCATGAACGGGCCATAGGCGCGGGCGTCATCGCCGCCATCGGGGCGCTCCACCTTGATGACGCGCGCACCCAGATCGGCCAGCACCATGGTGGCATAGGGGCCAGCCAACACCCGCGACAGATCGATGATGAGGAGGTCGGAAAGTGGGCCGGTCATTTTATCTTCCTAGCCGTGTTTTTCCCCCTCGTCACCGCCCCGGCAGCGGCGCTAGACATTGCGACAGGAATGAGGGGAATTTTTCGATGCGCATCCTGTTGGCCGCCCTTTTGCTGGGCACTGCCGCGACAGCTCAAACAGCAACAACCCAAGAAGCCGCGTTGGACGCGCAGATCAGCAGCGCCGACCAGATGGCCTGGCTGAAATCCCTGTCGGCCGGTCCCAACCATCTCGGCAGCCCGCACAACCAGGCCAATGCCGCGACAATCGAGAAGATGTTCCGCGAATGGGGCTGGCAGGTGAAGCGCGCCGATTATCAGGTGCTCTATCCCACCCCGGTGTCCACCGCGCTGGAACTGGTCGGCCCGGTGGCGAAAAAGCTCGGCGGGCAGGAGCCGGGTATTCCGCAGGACGCAACGTCGAATGCGCTGGCTGGCGCGTTGCCGCCCTATGTCGCCTATCAGGGTGATGGCGATGTGACGGCGCCGGTCGTCTATGTGAACTATGGCCTGCCCGCCGATTACGAGGCGCTGGCCCGGCGCGGCATTTCGGTGAAGGGCAAGATCGTCCTCGCGCGTTATGGCGGCGGCTGGCGCGGGCTGAAGCCCAAGCTGGCGCAGGAAGCCGGCGCTATCGGCTGCCTGATCTATTCCGATCCGCAGCAGGATGGCTATGGCAGCGCCGACACTTACCCGAACGGCGGCGGCCGCCCGCCGGCTGGCGTGCAGCGCGGCAGCGTAGTCGACATGACGACCTATCCCGGCGATCCGCTCACTCCCGGTGTGGCGGCGACCAAGGACGCCAAGCGGCTGACCCGCGAAACCGCGCCCACCGTGCTGAAAATCCCGACGCTGCCGATCTCCTATGCCGATGCGACCGAGATCCTCAGCCGGCTGAAGGGCGCGCCGGTGCCGAATGACTGGCGTGGCGGCCTGCCGTTCCACTACCGTTTCGGCGGCAGCGATGATGTGAAGCTGCATCTGAAGGTCGAATCCGAATGGTCGCTGAAGACCATTTCCAACGTCATTGCCACGCTGCCCGGCTCGTCCAAAAAGGACGAATGGGTGGTACGCGGCAACCATTATGACGGCTGGGTGTTCGGCGCGTCCGATCCGCTGTCGGGGGAAGTGGCGCTGCTCAGTGAAGCCAAGGCGCTGGGTGCGCTGTGGAAATCCGGCTGGCGGCCCAAGCGCAGCATTGTTTATGCGAGCTGGGATGGCGAGGAGCCGGGCCTGCTCGGTTCGACCGAATGGGTGGAACAGAATATCGCCGATCTGCGCAGCAAGGCGGTGGTCTATATCAACAGCGACAGCAATGGCCGCGGCTATCTGGGTGCCGATGGCAGCGCCCAGTTCACGTCGCTGATCGGCAAGATCGCTGCCGATGTGAAGGACCCGCAGACTGGCGCCAGCGTCGCCGAACGTTGGCGGGCCGGGGCACGGGCCAGGGCGTTCGAGGGCCAGCGCGGCAATGCGACGGCGCTCGCCGCGGCGGAAGCCGGCGCTGATCAACCGATGGACGCGCTCGGTTCGGGCAGCGATTATACCGCCTTCATCCACCATGCCGGTGTGTCGTCGATCAACATCGGTTTTGGCGGCGAAGGGGAAAGCGCAGGGTCCTACCACTCCATCTACGACAGCTATGATCATTTCGTGCGCTGGGATGATCCTGGCCTCGCCTATGGTGCTGCCTTGTCCAAGGTGGCGAGCCGGCTGGTGCTGCGGCTGGCCGATGCAGAGGCGCTGCCGGTGCGCTTTGCCCCGGTGGCCAGTGCAGCGCGCAGCTATCTGGGTGAGATCAAGTCGCTGATCGACACCCGCCGCAAGGAAGATGAGAAGCGCGCCGGCTTGACCGGTGACATGTACCGGCTGGGCAGCGATCCGCGCGACCCGATCGGCCCGCCGCTGGCCAAGGCGCCGACGCCGGCGCTTGATCTGGGCGTGCTCGATGCGGCGATCAGCAAACTCGACGGGGCCGCCAAGGCGTTTGATGCCGCCATCGCCGCCAAGGGCGACAGCCTGACCGCAGCGCAGACGGCGGCGCTCAATGCCCGGCTGCGCGACATCGAACAGACGCTGCTCAGCCCATCGGGCCTGCCGTTCCGGCCGTGGTTCCGCAACATCCTCTATGCCCCTGGCCGCTTCACCGGCTATGGTTCCAAGACGTTGCCCGGCGTGCGCGAGGCCGTGGAAGAGCGGCGGTTCGACGATGCGACCCGCGAAGCCGGCATCGCCGCCAAGGCGCTGAGCGATTATGCGGAACGGCTGGATGCCGCGACGGCGGCAATGAAGTGAGGCTGCTGCTGGCCCTGTTGCTGGTGGCAACGCCGGTGTCGGCGCAGCGGCTGCGACCGGCTGATGTCGACAGATTGCCGTCATCGCCGGCCACCGTCACGCAGGCCTATGGCAGCGCACCGACGCAGGTCGGCGATTTGCGGTTGCCCGACAGCAAGGCCTTTGGCCCCGGCCCATATCCGGTGGTGATCGTCATCCACGGCGGCTGCTGGTGGAAAGGCTTTGCCACCAGGCAGAACACCGCGGCCCTGGCCAGCCGGCTGACAGAGCGCGGCTTTGCCACCTGGAACATCGAATATCGCCAGGTTGGCGAAACCGGCCCGGATGGCAAGTACAGCGGCGATCCGGGCGCCGGCTGGCCGGGCACGTTCCAGGATTGGGCAGCGGCGACCGACCATCTGCGCAACCTTGCCAAGCATTATCCCATCGATCTGGCCCGCGTTGCCGTCACCGGCCACAGCGCCGGCGCGCATGCCGCGCTGTGGGTGGCCGGCCGGCAGAAATTGCCCAAGGACAGCGAGATTGCCAGTCTGGATCCGCTGAAGATCGGTGCTGTCGTGGCCATCGACGGGCCGGGCGATCCAGCCAGCGAACTGATGCTGTTCGAAGAGGCGTGCGGCGTGCCGGCCGGCACCGCCATGTTCGGCGGCACGCCAGCGGCGCAGCCGAAACGCTGGGCCGAAGGCACGCCGCAGCTGCGGCTGCCGCTGGGCCTGCCATCTGGCCTGATTTCGGCCAGCCTGTTCCTGTCGCCCACCGCCGCCACTAAATGGATCAGCCAGGCGCGCGCCGGGAAGGACAAGTCCAGCGCCCTCATCCTGGGCGGCACCGGCCATTTCGAGGTGATCGCGCCGGGGAGCCCGGTATGGCCGCAAGTCGAGGCGTTTCTGGTCGAGCAACTGAAAGTGTCCCCATGAAATTGCTGGCGTCCTTGACCTCGCCCTACGCCCGCAAGTTGCGGATCTTGGCGCACGAACTCGGTGTCGCGCTTGTTCTGGAAGAAACCATGCCGATGAGCGATCCGGCCGCGCTGCTGGCCGCCAATCCGCTCGGCAAGGTGCCGGCGCTGGTGCTGGACGATGGCAGCGCCCTCATCGATTCGCCGGTGATCGCGGCCTGGTTGTTGGCGTCCGTGCCCGGCCAGACGCTGCTGCCCATCGCCGGCGCCGATCATTGGCAGGCGCGCAGCACCGAAGCGCTCGCCGATGGCGTGCTGGATGCTGCGATCATCCTGCGCTTCAACATGGCGCAGGGCATCACCTCGGGCCCGTGGGTGGACCGCCAATACAGCGCCATCACGCGCGCGCTGACCGTGATGAATGGGCGGGTTGGCGGCAGCGCGTTCGGCGACATCTGCATCGCGGTCGCCTGCGATTATCTCACGTTCCGCTTCCCGGCGCTCGATTGGCGCACCCACAATCCGGCGCTGGTGGCATTGACCGACCGGCTGCTGGCCGCGCCGGCGTTTGTGGCGACGCAGCCGGCGTGATCAGCCGTCTGGCGGTTCAACCGGGCAGATCGGCCATCGCCAGACCGAGCTGACGCCCAGCCTCCGCCATGCCGCGATCAAGCGTCGCGGTTTGCAACCCGGCGCGGCGGGCTATGGCAAGGTGCAGGGCGTCGCCGCCGCGCAACAGCAGTGTTTCCTGCCCGGCCCAACCGGCGGCGAGATCGTAATCACCGGGTTCGATGGTCAGCACCAGCCACGGCCCGGTCCCCAGATCGTAAAGCGCCTGGGGCAGGCGACTGCGCCGCAAACTGCCGCCCCTGACCTTTGCGGCCAGCGCGCCCGCGGCTTCCGTCCGCGTCCATTGGCTGATCCACAAATTGCCTTCGCCTTGTTCGGCAAGCCATCCGGCATAAAGCAAGGATTGCGCCTCGCCCGCCAGAACGCGAACCACCACCGATGTGTCGAGGTAGATCAATAGGGCTGGCTCTTGCGCCAGCTTTCCACAAAGGAACCGCCATCACCTTCGGCAAGTTCAGGTTGGTGGGCAAGATCGTCACGCAGGCGGGCCTTCAGGGCCTCCCAGTCGAACGGCGCCTGCTTTTCAGGGGGGGCGATGACACGCAGTTCGATCACCGGCTTGCCGCGCCGGGCGAGGCGGATGATTTCACCCTTTTCGGCGCGTTCGACAAGTTCCGACAAGCGCGGTTTGGCAGCGGCGATATTGATATCCATGACCGAAAACATGGACCAAGTTGATCCAACTTGCAACTATGTTATCCATCCCGCCCACGCGGCAACCGCACGACGCCGTCGGGCACGGCCACCCACGGATGCCGCCGTTCCTCGAACACGCTGCGCAGCGGCGGCGGGGTGGTGGGATCGGCGAACAGGCCGGCGGGGATGGCGATCAGGCCGGGATTGATGGTGACGGTGAAGCAGATGGTGCTGCCGCAATTGGGGCAGAAGCGATTGGCAAGTTCGCGGCCCTTGTCGCTGATGTGCACATAGTCGCGCGTCTCGCCGCTGATCGTCACGTCGGCTTCCATCAGCCACACGGCCATGCCGAACGGTGACCCGCTGCGGCGCTGGCAACTGGCGCAATGGCACATGTTCACGGCCGCCGGCTGGCTGGCGAGATGCACTTGCACCGCGCCGCACAGGCAGTGGCCGTCGGGCGTCACCGCTTCAATTCCCGCGCCAGGGCCTTGGTCGTCTTCACGCCATAGGGCGGCTTGAACCCGGCCAGCCCGGCCAGATCGAGCTTGGGCTGGCTGTAGATGGCCTTGGGATGGCTGAATGCCTTGAAGCCATCCGCCCCATGGTAATTCCCCATCCCGGCCGGGCCGATGCCGCCGAACGGCAGGTCTTCGGCCGAAACGTGGAAGATCACGTCGTTCACCGTCACGCCACCCGAAATGGTGCGGTCGAGCACGCGGCGCTGTTCGCCGTCATCCTCGCCGAACCAGTATAGGCCCAGCGGCCGGTCGCGGCGGTTCACTTCGTCGATGGCGCCGTCGGTGGTCTTGTAGGTGCGCACCGGCAGCAGTGGCCCGAAGATTTCCTCCTGCATCACCGTCATCTCGTCGGTGGCGCCGCGGATGATGTGCAGCGGCATCTTGTTGGTATTCTGCTTGGAGAAATCTTCATTGCCCGGGTTGACCACCACCACATCGGCGCCCTTGGCGCGGGCATCGGCGACATGCGCTTCCAGCCGCTCGCGGTGGCGGGCGCCCAAAACGCTGGTGTAATCCGGGTTGGCCAGCATCGTCGGGTACAGGCGCGCCGTGGCGGCCTTCAGGCCTTCGACGATCTCGCCTTCCTTTTCCTCGGGCACCATCAGATAATCCGGTGCGAGGCAGATCTGGCCGGCGTTCATCAACTTGCCCATCGCCACCCGCTCGGTGGCGCGCGCCACATCGGCGCTGCGGCTGATGATGGTCGGCGATTTGCCGCCCAGTTCCAGCGTGAGCGGCACCAGATTGCGCGCCGCTGCCGCCATCACATGGCGGGCGACGCTGGTCGCGCCGGTGAACACCAGATGGTCGAACGGCAGATCGGAAAAGGCGCGGCCCACTTCCGGCCCGCCGGTGATCACGGCGATTTCGGTCTGATCAAACGCGGCTTCGAGGATTTCCTTCATCAATGCCGAGGTCACCGGCGTATATTCGGAAGGCTTGATCATCGCCCGGTTGCCGGCGGCCAGCACGCCGGCCAGCGGCGCGAAGGTCAGGTTCACCGGGAAATTCCACGGGGAAATGATGCCGATGACGCCCTTGGGCTGAAATTCCACCCGGGCTTTCGCGCCGAGCAGCCCCAGCGGGAAATCCAGTTTGCGCTTCTCCGGCTTCATCCAGCCATCGAGGTGTTTCAGCGCATGCTTGATCGGCTTCACGCTGGCCATGATGTCGGTGACCAGGCTGAGTTCGGTGGAGCGGTGGCCGAAATCCTCGCTCATCGACGCCGCCAGCCGATCCTTGTGGGTCAGCACGACATCCAATGCGCGGTTGAGGCGGTCTTTGCGCGTGGCGGCGGTGACGGGCAGTTCGGCGGTGAAGCTGGCGCGCTGGGCATCCAGAACCGCGCGCATGCTGGCGGCGTCGCGGGCATCCCATTGCGCAGTCTGGGCAGCAGTGCGGGCGGTGGTGGCCATGGTCATCCTTTCGATCAAATCCGGTTCAGCCTAGGCGCTCGCCCCGATTTCGCCAAGCCTGCCGAATCAGGGTTGGACACGGGCAGCAGTTTTGACGGTTTGGACGAATTCTCACGGATTCGGCGTTGTTTTCGCGCTGTTTTGCGGCTTGCACGGCCTGTCAACGCCTGCCAGCGGCCATCATGCCATGATCGCCCGCCTGTAGGACAGTCCCGGCATGTGCGCCCTTTCGTCAGGCTGGCGCGTTGCCCGGCTTTGCGGCATCGTGCCGCAAAATAACAAATATCCTGGGGACGATCCGATGACCAGTTGGCCAGCCATGACCATTGCGCAGGCGCATGACCTGCTCACCGCGCCGGGCGCACCGTTCGAGATGGATTCGGTGCCCATCGGCGGCCGGCCGACGCGGGTGTGGAAAAATGCGCCGCCATCGCTGGCGCATTGTTTCGCCGCCGGGCGTGCGCATGGCGACAAGATCTTCGTCGTGCTCGATGAGGAGCGGGTGACCTATGAAGCCTTCGCGCGCGCCACGCTGGCGCTGGCCGAACGCTTGCGCGCCGATGGCCTGACCAAGGGCGACCGGGTCGCGGTGGTGATGCGCAACCTGCCGGAATGGCCGGTGGCCTTTTATGCCGCCAGCCTGTGCGGTGCCATCGTCACGCCGCTCAATGCCTGGTGGACCGGTCCGGAACTGGAATATGGCCTGACCGACAGCGGCACCAAGATCCTGCTGATCGATGCCGAACGCTACAACCGGATTTCCGAACATCTGCCGGCCTGCCCCGCCCTGGAACGCATCTATGTGACGCGCGCCAGCGAGCAGGAATTGGGCGATCCGCGCACGGTGCGGCTGGAAAGCGTGGTCGGGCGGCCGATGAGCTGGGCGCAGTTGCCCGATCGTGCCATCCCGGAAGAGGCGCTGACGCTGCAACCCGAAGATGACGCGACGATCTTCTACACCAGCGGCACCACCGGCAAGCCCAAGGGCGCGCTTGGCACGCACCGCAACATCTGCTGCAACATCATGGCGTCGGGCTGTTCACAGGCGCGCAGCATCCTGCGCCGCGGGGAGGCATTGCCGGCGCCGGACCCGACGGCGCCGCAAAAGGCAACCTTGCTGTCCGTGCCGTTCTTCCACGCCACCGGCTGCCACGCCGTGCTCAATCCGGCGCTGGTCGGCGGCGTGAAGCTGGTGCTGATGCGCAAATGGGATGTGCTTGAGGCCATGCGGCTGATCGAGGGCGAGCGGATCAGCTCGGCCGGCGGCGTGCCGACCATCGCCTGGCAGATCTTGGAACACCCCGATCGCCACAAATTTGATCTGTCGAGCCTGGAGACAGTCTCCTATGGCGGTGCGCCGTCGGCACCCGAACTCGTCCGCCAGATCGCAGGCCAGTTCAAGGCCAAGCCCGGCAACGGCTGGGGCATGACCGAAACCAGCGCCACTTTCACCCACCACATGGCCGAGGATTATGAAAATCGCCCCGACAGTTGCGGCCCGGCCGTGCCGGTGTGCGATCTGGAAGTGCGCGACCCAGATGGCAATGTGCTGCCACCGGGCAGCGTGGGTGAGCTGTACGGCTATGGCCCCAATGTGGTGAAGCTCTACTGGAACAAGCCCGAAGCCACCGCCGCGACCTTCATCGACGGCTGGGTGCGCACCGGCGATCTGGCGCGCATCGATGAAGACGGCTTCTGCTTCATCATCGACCGCGCCAAGGACATGCTGATCCGCGGCGGCGAGAATATCTATTGCGTGGAGGTGGAAAACGCCCTGTACGAACACCCCGCCGTGATGGACGCCGCGCTGGTCGGCCGGCCGCACAAATCGCTGGGCGAGGAACCGGTGGCGTTCGTGACGCTGGCGGCCGGCGCCACCGCGACCGAAGATGAACTGCGCGCCTTCGTGGCGGCGCGGCAGGCGGCGTTCAAGGTGCCGGTGGCGGTGCATTTCATGGATGAACCGCTGCCGCGCAACGCCAATGGCAAGATCCTGAAGACGGAGCTGAAGAAGCTGCTGGCGGGGTGAGGGTGCAGGCCAGCCCTCCCCCGGCCTTCGCCGGGGCAGGCTTGCCTTCGGCGCCACCTCCCCTCGAAAGGGAGGAACAAATGGCTCCTTCCTTTCGAGGGGCGGTGGCGAGCGAAGCGACACGGAGGGGTGGTCGAGCGCAGCCCCCCATGACGAAAGGCCCCGCCGGCGGGTTGCCGGCGGGGCCTTTCGTTCGTGTACCGCAGGGGGGCCTGGGTCAGGCGGCCGTGGTCCGCTTGTGGCGGGCGGCGAAGCCGACCATGCCGAAGCCGGCGAGCAGGATCGCCCAGCTTGCCGGATCGGGCATGGCGCCGCTGGTCACGCTGCCGGCGATCGTGACGGCGGCGCTGGCCGGGGTGATCGCGACGGTGGCGAGCGTGAGGGCCGTGACGAGTTTGGCAAACATTCATATTTTCCTTAAGGAAATGGTTAATAAAGTGTTTGCAAGCCTCGTGCCAGTAACGTTAACAGAAAAATATTGTTGTTTATCATATAATTAATCATGCGCCCGCTTGCGCCATCATCCGCAAGTGTAAAGCCAGCCGACACTTTTGCCCCTGTTTGCCGCCCTGTCGCCGCTGGCGGCGGCGCGGCGGCCTGCCCCCGCCCCACCCTGTCGGCAGTAGGCGGGCGGCCATGGCTGGGCTATGCGAGGCCGTGATTCGATCCCTTGAAAAGGCCATGCCGCGATGAAATTCTTTGCCGATACCGCCGATGTTGCCGAAATCGCCGATCTGGCCGCCACTGGCCTGATGGACGGTGTCACCACCAATCCCAGCCTGATCGCCAAATCCGGGCGCAATTTCCTGGAAGTGGTGCGGGAAATCTGCGGTCTGGTCGATGGCCCGGTGTCGGCCGAAGTCGTCGCCCCCGATCATGCCACGATGATGCGCGAAGCCGCCGTGCTGCGTGCGCTGGCGCCCAATATCTGCATCAAGCTGCCCCTCACCCTCGATGGTCTGAAAACCTGCAAGGCGCTGACCGCCGAGGGCGTGCAGACCAATGTCACCCTGTGCTTTTCGGCCAACCAGGCGTTGCTGGCGGCGAAGGCCGGCGCGACCTATGTGTCGCCGTTCGTCGGCCGGCTCGATGATATCGGCCATGATGGCATGGAACTGATCCAGGATATCCGCACCATCTATGACAATTATGATTTCGCCACGCAGATCCTGGTCGCCAGCGTGCGCAGCCCCGTGCATGTGCTGGCCGCGGCGCGCATCGGCGCCGATGTCGCCACCATGCCGCCGGCGGTGATCAGGCAGTTGGCCGCGCACGCCCTGACCGACAAGGGCCTGGCGGCGTTCGAGGCCGATTGGGCCAAGACCGGGCAGTCCATCCTCTGAGCGCAACAGCGTGACTCCGGCCGGCGAGCCCATTGCCAGCCTGATCGCCCGTTATCTGGCGGTGTGCGGTGATCAGCGCCGCATGTCGCCGCACACCATGCGGGCCTATGGCCTCACCCTGGATCGCTTCGCGGATTTCCTGATCCTGCATCTGGGCGGTGCCGTGGTTGGCGGGCAACTGGCCGCGCTGACGGCGGCGGATTTGCGCGGCTTTCTGGCGCGGCGGCGCGGTGAAGGCCTGGCCGCCGCATCCTTGGCGCGCGATGTGTCGGCGTTGCGCGGCTTTCTGGGCTGGTTGCGGCGCAGCGAAGGCCTGGCCTGCGATGCCATGGCCGCGCTGAAATCCCCCAAACAGCCGCGCCGGCTGCCGCGCGCCGTTGCGCCGGCGGATGTGCGCGAACTGGTTGATGTGGTTGGCGATGCGGCTGCGGTGCCGTGGGTGGCGGCGCGCGACACCGCGGTGTTGCTGCTGCTTTATGGCGCGGGCTTGCGCATCGGCGAGGCGATGGCGCTCACCGGCGCGGCGCTGCCGCTGGGCGACCGGCTGATGGTGACCGGCAAGCGCAACAAGACACGCGTTGTGCCGCTGCTGCCGCGGGTAGCGGAGGCGATATCGGCCTATGTTGCGGCCTGCCCGTTTGCGCCTGGGCCGGCGCAGCCGCTGTTCCGGGGCCTGCGTGGCGGCGCGCTTGATGCCGGCACGGTGCGCCGCGCGGTGCAGGCGGCACGCGCTGTGCTCGGGCTGCCTGCCAGCGCATCACCGCATGCCCTGCGCCACAGTTTCGCAACGCATCTGTTGGCGCGCGGGGCGGATCTGCGGCAATTGCAGGAGCTGCTCGGCCACGCCAGCCTGTCGTCGACGCAAATTTATACGCAGGTTGATGCGGCGCAGCTGCTGGATGCGTGGGCGGCGGCGCATCCGCGCGCCGGTTAGCCCGTCATCCGCTTCAGGATGATGTCCCAATGCTGCAACGCCGGTGCGATCGCGCTGGTCGGCACGCGTTCGTTCAGGCCATGGGCAAACACATCCTCGCTGCGCATGAACAGGCTGGAGACGCCATAGGACGGGATGCCCAGCGCGCGCCAGAACACGCTGTCGGTGGCGCCGGCGTCCATGCCCGGCGTGGCGTTCAGGCCCGGCGCCCGCGCCGACACTGCGGCCTGCACCGCCGCCGTCACGTCGGCGCGCAGCGGCGAGGGCGGGGTGACCGGCCAGTCGATTCCGGTGGCAAAGCTGATGCCGGGATCATCGGCGATGCGCGCCAGATCGGCCTGTACCGCGGCGATGCCGGTGCCGGGGAAGATGCGGCAATTGACCGTAAGCACCACCTTTTGCGGCAGCGCGTTGGGCGCGTGGCCGCCGGTGATCATGGTGGGCACGCAGGTGGTGGCGATCTGGCCGATGGTGCCGGGATTGGCGCGCAAGGTGGCGACGGCAGCCGCATCGGTGGGATCGGCGGCAAAGCGCTGCATCGCCTGGCCCAGCGCATCGCTGCGCTGGCGCCCGGCTTCGGCCAGCGCGGCGCGGGTGATGTCGTTCACCTGCGCCGGCCATTGGTGCGCGGCAATCCGCGCCGCCACCAGCCCGGCGCGGGCAATGGCGTTGCTGGCGCCCGGCGCACTGCTGTGGCCGCCGGGATCGGTGAGGGTCAGGGTGAAATCGGCATAGGATTTCTCGGCGGCCTGCAATTTGTAGAAATAGGGTTTGCCGCCCGCATCCAGCCCGCCGCCGCCGCCATCGCTGTTCAGCATCAATTCGATGCCGAGCGCGGCGGCCTGTTTGGCCTGCGCGGCGCTGGTGATGCCATCGGTTTCCTCATCGCCGGACAGGAAGAGGTGGATGTCGCGCCTGGGTTCGAAGCCGGCGGCCTTCAGCTTGGCCAGGGCGGCGAACAGCGTGGCGATGTCGAACTTGTTGTCGTGCACGCCGCGCCCGAAGATGAAACCACCGTCCTCCACCGCCACGAACGGGTCGCGGGTCCAGTCCTTGGGGTCGGCCTCCACCACATCGAGGTGCCCGGTGAAGGCGATCGGCTTGGCGGAGGGCTTGGCGCTGCGCCACACCATGTGGAACGTGGCGGTGCCGGCGGTTTCCTCGATCGCGAAATCGGCCGCCGCAAAGCCGGCCTGCACCAGCCAGTCGCGATAGAAGCGCGCCAGTTTCGCGGTTTCGCCGCGGCCCTTTACGGATGCGATGCCGACACTGTCCATCAGCAGGCGCTTGGCAGCCGTTTCGTCGGCTGAAACCGTGTTGGGGGCGGCGAGGCTGGGGCTGGCAATCAGCGCGGCGATCAGGGCGATGGCATGTTTCATGCCGCAACATTGCCGCCGCCTTTACCCATCGGCAAGCGAAACACTTTGCAAAACACTTGGCGAAACACTTGACGGCATCGCGGCGCTGCCCGAACCATGGCGGCCATGAACCCGCCCAACAAGCTGACCCGCTATATCCTCATCGGTCTGTTCGCCGGGCTGGCGACTGGCTGGGTGATCAACGCCAATTTCCCGGCGGATCAGGCCAAACTGGCGGCCTATTATCTGTCGGGCATCACGGTGGTGTTCCTGCAACTGATCAAGATGATCATCGCGCCGCTGGTGCTGGCCACGCTGACCGTGGGCATCGCGCACATGGGATCAGGCGGCGCAGTGGGCCGCACCTTCGTGCGCACCCTGGCCTGGTTCATCGCCGCCAGCGTCTTCAGCCTCAGCCTGGGCATCCTGATGGTCAATCTGCTGGCGCCCGGTGTGGGCGTTGGCCTGGTGCTGCCAGCGGCCAATGCCGATACCGGCGTTGCGGCCAAGGCCTTCGATTTCATCGATTTCCTCAAGCATATCTTCCCCAAGTCCATCTTCGAGGCGATGGCCACCAACGAAGTGCTGCAAATCGTGGTGTTCAGCCTGTTTGCCGGCGTCGCGCTGATCCAGTTGGGGCCGGAACGCGCCGGGCCGATCAACCGCGGGCTGGATGCGTTGATGCACATGATGCTGGTGGTCACCGGCTATGTGATGAAAATGGCGCCGTTCGCGGTGTTCGCCGCCATCGCCGGCTCCATCGCGGTGGAGGGCCTGGGCATCCTCATCACCTTCGGCAAGTTCGTTGGCGGATTTTATCTGGGCCTTGCCGTGCTGTGGGTGTTTCTGTTGGGTGCCGGTGCGCTGGTGCTGGGCAGCGGCGAGGTCAAGCGGCTGATCCCGGCCATCCGCGAACCCTTCCTGATCACCTTCGCGACCGCCTCGTCGGAAGCCGCCTACCCGAAATTGCTCGATGCGCTGGAACGGTTCGGCGTGCCGACGCGCATTGCCTCGTTCGTGCTGCCGCTGGGCTACAGCTTCAATCTCGATGGATCGATGATGTATTGTGCCTTTGCCAGCATCTTCATTGCGCAGGCGTACGGGATCGATCTGACGATCTGGCAGGAACTGGGAATGCTCGGCCTGTTGATGATCACCAGCAAAGGCATCGCCGGCGTGCCGCGCGCCTCACTGGTGGTGATCGCGGCCACGCTGCCCTATTTCAACATCCCCGAAGCCGGGCTGCTGCTGATCCTGGCGGTGGACCATTTCCTCGACATGGGCCGCAGCGCGACCAACGTGATCGGCAATGCGGTGGCAACAGCGGTGATCGCGAAATGGGATGCGGGGGAGGGGCCGGCGAGCGTCACGGCAAAGGGAGTGGCCTCCGGCGGGCAGGGGTGACCCCTTCACCTGATTGTTTTTGGCGTAGGCTTGCGACAGGTTTTGGGTCTTATGCGGAACGACGCCTGGGCACTGCGACAATTGGGCTGGGCATGGCAGCGCCCGCAAACGAAAAAGGGCGGTGCAATCGCTCGCACCGCCCCATTCCAGAGTGTCTGCCGGTCAGGCGGAGACCACCGCCGTGGCGCGGCGGCGCATTGCCACGCCGATCATGCCAAAGCCGCTGAGCAGCATCGCCCATGTCGCCGGTTCCGGAACCATGCCGAGCGAGCCAGCGCCGTAGCGCGTATCCGGCGATTCGAGGATCGTTGCAAAACTGCCGGGTACACCCAATGAATAGGCGACACCGTTGGCAGTCAGGCGGCCGCCGAGCGAATTGAAGACGATCGGGCTAGGCCCGCCGCTGCTGTTGTAATTCTGGTCGACAGTACTGAAGCCCCATGCCGCGACCTGATACAGACCGGGCGTGAGCGTGAAGGTCGGTACATGTTGACGGACGTAGGCCAAATTCAAGGGGTTAGAAAACCCGGTGAAGTCCGCGATCGGCGACACGAACAACTGGGTGGCCTCATCATAAACGCCGACCCTGACCGGACCGACGATGCCATCGCCATCATCATCGAAAGCGGCGAGTATGTTGAAGCTCGTCGTCGTGTTGACGATGAACTTCATCGACATCGTGCTGGTATAAGCTTGGTTGCCCGGGATTGCAGGCTCGGTGTCATAGACGATTTCAGAGAAGGGAAGTGAAGTGGCCGCGACAGCGGGTGCAGCGATGGCCATGACGGCCATGCTTGCGACAGCAACAAATTTCAACATGAGAGTCTCCGAACGACGATCCGAGAAAAGACTCCAGCCAAAAAGTTATGCAAAATTCATGTCAAGATTCGATCGATAATAATTCAACATGTTAGAATTCCGGCCGCTTGGAGAGTGTAAAGTCTGCCGACAATTTGGGTGTCAGAAATGCCAAAATCTCGTCATGTACGGCGTCTGGTACACGGCTCCGACACGGTCAAAACCCGACCAGAAACCCCGCGCAAACCGATGCAAAGGGCTGCGATCGGCATCCCGTAATATTGTTACGGACAGGCCAAATCCGGCGCAGCCGCAGCAGCGTGGTTGCTGCCTGAGGCAGGATTGATCACATGAACGGGGGCCGCTCCTTTGGGGCGGCCCCCTTCTTGTTGTTGGCGGCCTCGATTGCGCTGACATAGAACCGCTCAACTCCCTCCTCCTTGCGGGGAAGGCGAGGCCCGTGGGGGGCGTCAGCGATCACCAACGGCGGCAACCCCCACCCCGCTCGGCTGGCGCCGAGTCGCCCTCCCCGCAAGGGGGAGGGAGTTTAAGTATTTCAATTGCAACGCATTCGAGCCCAAGCTGCGGTTCAGTGCGCCTGAAAACTGATGGGTGCAGCGACGAGTCCCTGCCTACGTCACGGACTTGATCCGGGGCGGAGGCATGTTCTTTCTGCTTCCTGATTTGTGCCACACCCCCTCTCCCGGGCCGCGCTGCGCGCGTCTCTCGACCTCTCCCCCCGGATCAAGTCCGGGGCAGGCCTGGGGAGAGGTGATTGGGCTCAGTTCACTGGCGGCCGCCTGCGGTAGCTCAGCGCTTCGGCAATATGCGCCCGCGACACGTGGTCCGCGTCGGCCAGATCGGCGATGGTGCGCGCCACGCGCAGGACGCGGGCGTAGCCGCGCGCCGACAGGCGCAGGCTGTCGGCGGCCTGGGTGAGCAGGCGGGCGCCGTCGGGGTCGGGGGCGGCGTGGCGGTTCAGCAGTTCGCCATCGACTTCGGCGTTGGTGCGGGTGCTTGTGCCGGCGTAGCGGGCGGTCTGGCGGGCGCGGGCCTGCGCGACGCGGGCCGCCACCGTTGCGCTGTTCTCGGCCGGCGGCGGCAGGGAGAGATCGGCGGCGGAGAGGGCCGGCACATCGACATGCAGGTCGATGCGATCGAGCAGCGGGCCTGACAGCTTGCTCTGGTAATCGGCGGCGCAGCGCGGGGCGCGGGCGCAGGCCTGGGCGGGATCACTCAGATACCCGCAGCGGCAGGGGTTCATCGCGGCGATCAACTGCACCCGCGCCGGATAGGTGACATGCGCGGCGGCGCGCGCCACCTGCACCTGCCCGGTTTCCAGCGGCTGGCGAAGTGAGTCGAGCACGCCGCGCTGATATTCGGGCAGTTCATCGAGGAACAGCACGCCGAGATGCGCCAGCGACACTTCGCCGGGTCGCGCCTTCATGCCGCCGCCCACCAGTGCGGCCATTGAGGCGCTGTGATGCGGGCTGCGGAACGGCCGGCTGCGTTTCAATTTGCCGCCCTCAAGCTCGCCGGCGATCGAGGCGACCATCGACACCTCCAGCGCCTCGGCCGGGGTGAGATCGGGCAAGATGCCGGCCAGCGCCGCGGCGAGCAAAGATTTGCCGGAACCGGGTGGCCCGGACATCAGCAGATTATGGCCGCCGGCTGCGGCAATCTCCACGGCGCGCTTCGGCGTTTCCTGGCCCTTGATGCCGGCCATGTCGGGGCCTTTGCGCGAAATTTCTGCTTCGGCGCGCAACGGCGCGGGCAGGATGATCGTTCCTTTCAGATGATTGATCAGCGACAGAAGATCGGGGGCGGCGAGCACGTTCACCTCGCCGGCCCAGGCGGCTTCGGGCCCCTGCGCCGCCGGGCAGATCAGGCCCTGTTCCTGGGCGCCGGCATGCAGCGCGGCGAGCAGCACGCCGGGCACGGGGAGGATGGCGCCATCGAGGCCGAGTTCGCCCACCGCGACAAATTCATCGAGCGCATCCTGCGGCACCACGCCCAGTGCCGCCAGCAGGCCAAGCGCGATCGGCAGATCGTAATGCGATCCTTCCTTGGGCAGATCGGCGGGCGACAGATTGACGATGATGCGGCGCGGGGGGAGCGACAGGCCGATGGCGTGCAGCGCGGCGGCGACGCGCTCGCGACTTTCCTTCACGGCCTTGTCGGGCAGGCCCACGGTGACAAAGGCGACCTGGCCGGACGAGATCTGCACCTGCACATCGACACTGCGGGCTTCCAACCCCAGGAACGCCACCGTGCCGACATGGGCCACCATCATCTGCCTCCTGTGCAAATGGGAAAAATCCGTGACCCTTCTGCAACGCTTAGAAAAGTTCGCGCAGGCACGCAATTGCCGCCTTATCATTGCCACAGCGCGGCCGTAGCGCGGGGGTGTAATGAGTCGTTCTAGTTTCTTCGATACTTTGGTGCGCTCCGAACCGTTTCGGGTGTTTCAGATCCTGCTCGGGCTGCTGTTGCTGCCGGTGGCGGGGCTGGTCGGCGTGGTGTCGCCGGCGCCGATCGGGGTATTCGTGCTGGGCGCCGGGTTGGCGCTGGTGCTGAAGAATTCGCGCTGGGCGCGGCGGCGGTATCTGTTCCACACGCGTCGCCATCCGCGGGTGCGCAAGGCGGTGGATCTGGGCCTGATGCGTGGGCGCGCGCGCAAGCGGCGCCAGAGTGCCGCTGCTGCGGCCGCGACGGCCGCCGCAGCAGCCGGTTCATTGACGAAGCGGGCCAGTGACCCTACATCGCCTGCCGTGCCCCAGGCGTGAAGGGCAAGCCCTTGCCGCGCCCATGAACAGGTCAGGATTTCCATGCTCGCTTTGGGCAGTATCGCCAAAACCATCTTCGGTTCCAGCAACGACCGCTATCTGAAATCGCTGCGGCCGCTGGTGAAGCGCATCAATGATCTGGAGGCCCAGATCAGCGCGCTGTCTGACACCGAATTGCAGGCGCAGACGCCGAAGCTGAAGGCCGAACTGGCCGCCGGTAAGTCGCTGGACGATATCCTGCCGGAAGCCTTCGCCACCGTGCGCGAAGCGTCGAAGCGGGTGCTGGGCATGCGCCATTTCGATGTTCAGTTGATCGGCGGTACGGTTCTGCATCGCGGTGAGATCGCCGAAATGCGCACCGGCGAAGGCAAGACCCTGGTGGCGACGCTGGCCGTGTATCTCAATGCCCTTTCGGAAAAGGGCGTGCACGTCATCACGGTCAATGATTATCTCGCCAGCCGCGATGCGCAGTGGATGGGCCAGATCTATCGCTTCATGGGCCTGAGCGTGGGCGTGATCGTGCCCAATCTGGATGATCAGACGCGCCGGGCGGCCTATGCCTGCGATATCACCTATGGCACCAACAACGAATTCGGTTTCGATTATCTGCGCGACAACATGAAATACACGCGCGAGCAGATGGTGCAGCGGCCGTTCAATTTCGCCGTGGTCGATGAAGTTGACAGCGTGCTGATCGACGAAGCGCGCACCCCGCTGATCATTTCCGGCCCCACCGACGACAAATCGGCGCTCTACACGGCGGTCAACGCCGTGGTGAAGGAACTGGTGCGTGAGGATGTCGAGGTTGATGAGAAGCAGAAATCGGTGATCCTGACCGAGGCCGGCACCGAGAAGGTGGAGCGGATGCTCAGCGCCGCCGGGCTGCTGGAAGGCGAAAATCTCTATGATTTCGAAAACACCCAGGTGGTGCACCATCTGAACCAGGCGCTGCGCGCCATCGTCATCTTCCGGCGCGACACCGATTATATCGTGCGCGACAACAAGGTGGTGATCATTGATGAATTCACCGGGCGCATGATGGATGGGCGCCGCTGGTCCGAAGGGCTTCACCAGGCGGTGGAGGCCAAGGAAGGCGTGCAGATCATGCCGGAAAACCAGACTCTGGCCAGCATCACCTTCCAGAATTATTTCCGCATGTATCCCAAATTGGGCGGCATGACCGGCACGGCCGCCACCGAAGCGGCGGAATTTTTCGACATCTACAAATTGAACGTCGTGGAAATCCCCACCAACGTCGGCGTGCTGCGCAAGGATGTGGACGACGAATTCTACAAGAATGCCGAAGACAAGTACAAGGCGATCGTCAAATCGGTGCGCGAGGCGCAAGGCCGCGGCCAGCCGGTGCTGGTCGGCACCGTCTCCATCGAAAAGAGTGAATTGCTGTCGGAATTCCTCAAGAAGGAAGGTGTCGAGCATGTCGTGCTGAACGCCCGTTACCACGAGCAGGAAGCCGCCATTGTCGAACAGGCCGGGCGCATCGGCGCGGTGACCATCGCCACCAACATGGCCGGTCGCGGCACCGACATCAAACTGGGCGGCAATGAAGAAGCCCGCATCGCCCGCGAGCTGGGTGACTTGACCGAAGGGCCGGAGCGGGACGCCGCCGAAGCGCGCATCAAGACGGAAGTGGCCGAAGAGCGGTTGAAGGTGCTGGCCGCCGGCGGGCTGTTCGTGCTGGGCACCGAACGCCACGAAAGCCGCCGCATCGACAACCAGTTGCGTGGCCGTTCAGGCCGGCAGGGCGATCCCGGCCTGTCGCGTTTCTATCTCAGCCTCGACGATGATCTGCTGCGCATTTTCGGGCAGCAGAGCATGCTCTCCCGCCTGATGAATTCCGGCTTGCAGGAAGGCGAAGCGATCATCCATCCGTGGATTTCCAAGGCGATCGAAACCGCCCAGAAAAAGGTGGAAGCGCGCAACTACGACACCCGCAAGCAGCTTCTGCAATATGACGACGTGATGAACGACCAGCGCAAGGTCATCTATGAACAGCGCGCCGACATCATGGATTCGGAAACCGTGGGCGATGTGGTGGTCGACATGCGCCACGAAACGGTGAATGCCATTGTGGCGAGCCGTTGCCCGCTGGGTTCCTACCCCGAACAATGGGATGTGGCCGGGCTGCAAGAGGATGTCAGCGGCACGCTGGGGCTGTCGGCGGATGTCGCCGCCTGGGCGAAGGAAGAGGGCATCGATCCCGAAATCGTGGTCGATCGCCTGATCGAACAGAGCGACGCGGCTGTGGCCGCCAAGGAAGCCGATCTGCCCGCCGAGACCTGGGTGAGCATCGAAAAGAGCTTCCTGCTGCAAGCGCTCGACCATCATTGGAAAGAACATCTGGCGACGCTGGATTCGCTGCGTTCGGTCATCCACCTGCGCGCCTATGCGCAGAAGACGCCGATCAACGAGTATAAGCGTGAAGCCTTTGCGCTGTTCGAACGCATGCTCAGCCTGGTCCGCCAGGATGTGACGCGCATGCTGGCCAATGCGCAATTCTCGGTGCAGGCGGATGAACCGGCGGATGAACTGCCATCGTTCGTCTCCAACGCTGGTGCCGCGCCAGCCTTCGACGCCTTTGGCTCGGCGCTGCCGGCCGGCATGCTCGCCGCCGCGCAGAGCGCCACCGAACTGCTCGATGTCGATCCGGACGATCTGGAAGAATGGCACCGCTCGGTCAGCCGCAACGCCGAATGCCCGTGCGGCAGTGGCAAGAAGTTCAAGCACTGCCACGGGGCAATCTGAGGGACAGATCCCTCTGGCCATTGTGCCCAATTGCAGCCTATCATCGCGCTGACTTTCGGGGGGAGGGCAGGCCATGGGGCTGCAAGCCGGGGAGGCTCTGGCGCAGTTGGACGGGCTGTCGGCCCAGGCATGTGCTGCACTGGCACAGTTGGCGGTGCCGTTCACCGTGGCGTCCGGAGCGGCGATCTTTCGCCAGCATGATCCATCCGATGGCCTGTATCTGATTGAAAGCGGCGCCGTGGTGGTGACCGGGCGCACGCCGGGCGACGGCCATGTCGAACTGGCACGGCTCGGGCCGGGCGCGATGCTGGGCGAATTCTGCCTGCTGGATGGTGGGCGGCGATCGGCCGATGCCTTGGCGGGCGGCGAATGTTCGGGCTGGCGGCTGGATCTGGCGCGCTTTGCCGGTTTGCAGGATGCCGGCGACGCGGCGGCGCTGGCACTGGCGGCGGCCTTGCGGGTGCAGGTGGCGGCGCGCAGCCATGATCTGGTGTCGGCGCTGGCCGCCACCGCCCCTGAACCCGCCGAAGCCTTGGGCCTTGGCATGGTCGTTTCGGCCGATCATCTGACGGCACGGTTGCAGACCTTTCCCGGCTTTGACCAGTTCAGCCCCGCCGATTGGGCTGCGCTGGCCGCCGCTGGCCACGGCCATGTGGCCCCGCGCGGGCGGCGTCTGGATCGCGGCGCACCCACATTGTGGATCGTGCTGCGCGGCGCGGTGCAGTGGCAGACGGCAGACGCCCTGCAACTGCTGGTGCACGGCCCCGGCGCGCTGGCCGGCAGTGCGGCCTTCGTCGCGGGCGCGCCATGGCCGGCCCGGCTTTTGGTGCGCGAGGATGCCGAACTGTTTGCTGTGCCGGCCCTGCCCGATGGCGCCACCGGCCAGAAACTGGCGCGGATGCTGGGCAGCGCGCTGGTGCGCGATCAGCGCCGGCTGACGCGGGTGCGCGCCCGCCTGTCTGCGATGGCGCTCGCCTGATGTGCCGGATGCTGGGCTATATCGGCGCGCCGGTGCTGTTGGAACATCTGGTGGTGCGCCCCGACAATGCGCTGCTCAACCAGACCACCGATGCGCAATTGCTGGCCATGCTCAACCTGGCCGGCTTTGGGCTGGCGGCGTGGAATGATGATCTCCACGATGCGCACCTGCCGCTGACCTTTCATTCCACCAATGTCGCGGTGTTCGATGCCAATCTGCGCGCGCTGGCTGCCCGGCTGAAGGTGCGCAGCCTGGTCGCGCATCTGCGCGGCGTGCCGCTGGACGGCAGCGCCACCATCAACCAGCAGAGCCTGCACCCCTTCCAGTTGCCCGGCAGCCCGCTGGTGCTGGCGCACAACGGCGATCTGGCCGAATTTGGCCGGATGCGCACCGCCCTGTGGCCGCACATCAAGCCCGACATTGCCAAGGCGATGACCGCGCTGACCGACAGCGCCTTCCTGCACGCGCTGGTGCTGTCCAACGTCGACGATCCCGCCGGGCCGTTCACGGCGGAGAGCATCTTCCGCGCCATCACCGCGGCGTTCAACACCATCCGCAGGGTGCGCGCCGATCACGGCATTTCCCGCTCCTCCTCGGTCAATCTGGTGGTTTCCGATGGGCGCGCGCTGGTCGCCACCCGCTTCACCTTCGATTTCGGCCGCTTCGAAAAGCCGCCGTTCCAGGGCGGGATCGAATTCCTCAGCCAGTGGTTCACCATCGGCGAGCGTTATGGCCTTGCCGACGGCGAATGGAAAATGACCGGTGGGCACGGTGCCGGCACGCTGGTGGCCTCCGAACCATTGACGCGCGATGTCTCGACCTGGGTGGAAGTGCCCGAATACGGCGCGCTGCTGGTGGACGGCGGCGATGCGCCAAGCCGACGGATCGTGATGATCGATTGCTGAAGGGGTCTTGCCGTCGGCCGGCCTGCGTCTGATACTCCTGCAATCACCGGGGGAGATTGTGCGATGGCGACGATGGCAACCAGGAGCAGGATCGATATACGGCCGTTGACGCCAGCCATTGGGGCCGAGCTCCACGGCATCGATCTGGGCGCGCCCGATATCGCCGATCATGTCCCGGCGATCCGGGCGGCGCTGCTGGCGCACAAGGTGATCTTCTTTCGCGATCAACACATCACGGCGGAACAGCATATCGAATTTGCCCGCCACTTCGGCGATCTCGAAATCCACCCTGCCACGCCGAAGGATCAGGCCAATCAGGAGATCCTGCGGATCGCGCACGGGCCGGACAGCCGGGGCACGGAAAACGCCTGGCACAGCGATGTGACTTGGCGGGAACGGCCGTCGCTGGGCTCGATCCTGCGTGCCATCGAAGTGCCGGCGGTGGGCGGCGACACGCTGTTTGTCGATATGCACCTGGCCTTCCAGACGCTGAGCGCCGAAATGCAGCGCTTTGTGCGCGGGCTGAATGCCGTGCACGATATCGCCCGGGTTTTTGCCGGCCGGCTGGGCAAGACCGCCGATGATCTGCGCGCCAAATATCCGCCGCAAACCCATCCGGTGGTGCGCACCCATCCCGAAACCGGCGCGCCCACGCTGTTTGTCAACACCGCCTTCACCAGCCACATCGAAGGCCTGAGCGCGGCCGAAAGCGCGACACTGCTGGCGCATCTTTATGCCACGGCGTCCAATCCCGAAATCCAGTGCCGATTCCGCTGGCAGCCGGGCAGCATCGCCTTCTGGGACAATCGCGCCAGCCAGCATTTTGCCGCCAGCGACTATTTCCCGGCGCGGCGCGTGATGGAACGGGTGACCATCGCCGGCTGCAAGCCGTTCCACGATGCGACGCGGGGGTGACGCCATGTTGAATGATCGCGAACTCGGCATGGACCGGCCAATCACCCGGCGCGATTTCGTCGGCGGGGTGGCGGTGGCGATCGGCGCCGTTGGGGCCGGCGCCCCTGCCATGGCGGCTGGTTCAGGGCTTGTCCCACAGGACGAAACCTACCCGCCGTCGCGCACCGGCCTGCGCGGCAGCCATGAAGGCGCGTTCGAGGCCGCCCACGCCCTGCGCGACGGCACGCTCACGCTCGGCGATGCCGAGGATAGCGGCGAGGCCTTTGATCTGGTGATCGTCGGCGGCGGCCTCTCCGGCCTGGCGGCGGCGCATTATTATCGCAAGGCGGTAGGGGCTGGGCCACGCATCCTGATCCTCGACAATCACGATGATTTCGGCGGCCACGCCAAGCGCAACGAATATATGGTCGATGGCAAATTGGTCGTCATCAACGGCGGCACGCTGAATATCGAGTCGCCGGAGCGGTACAACCAGTGGGCGAAGGGCCTGCTCGATGATCTGGGCGTCGATCTGGCGCGTTACACGGCCAATCAGGTCAAGGGGGAGCTTTACGCCTCGCTCGGCCTGAAACGCGGCTGGTTCTTTGAAAAGGAGCGGTTCGGCGCCGATCGGCTGGCGGTGGCGCCGGCGGGGCAGGGCGGCCGCGCGTTCAGTGCGGAATTTCTCGCCACGACGCCGCTGTCGGCCAAGGCGCGCGCCGATCTGTTGCGGTTGGTGGCACCCGATCAACCGGATTATCTCGCCGGCATGAGCGTGACGGCCAAGAAGGACTGGCTCGCCCGCCACAGCTTCGCGGATTATTATCTGGGCAAGGTCGGCATCGATCCCCAGGCCATGCATTTCTTCCTGGGCATGGGCCGCGCCAGCTTCTGTGTCGGCGCCGATGCCACGCCGGCGCTGTTCGCCTGGGTGCAGAATTATCCCGGCTTTTCCGGCCTGGGCCTGGGCGCGGTGCCCGATGGCCTGTTCGCCGATCTGCCCGGTGGCCACCACGGCCGGCAGCGCGAGGGCAGGGGCAGCATCCATTTCCCCGATGGCAATGCCACGCTGGCGCGGCTGCTGGTGGCATCGCTGGTGCCGGCGGCGACGAGTGCGCGCAGCCAGGAGGATATGGCGACGGCGCGCATCGATTATGGCGCGCTCGACCGGGCCGACAATGCGGTGTGCATCCGGCTGAACAGCCTGGTGCTTAATGTCGCGCACGATGGCGATGCGCGCACGGCGCAGAGCGCGCTGGTCCGTTACATGCAGGGCGGGCGGTTGAAGCAGGTGCGGGGCAAGGCCGTGATCCTGGCCTGCTGGAACGAGGTGATCCCGCACATCATGCCGGAACTGCCCGCGGCGCAGAAGGAGGCGCTGCACTATGGCACCAAGGGGCCGCTGGTCTACACCAATGTCGTGCTCAGGAACTGGCGGGCGTTCCAGCGGCTGGGCGTGCACCACATCAATTGCCCGACGATGTTCCATGATGCGGTGTCGCTCACCGAAGCGGCGAGCCTGGGCGGCCTCGCCCATGCCCGCAGCCCGGATGAACCGGTGGCGCTGCACCTGACGCAATTCCCCGCCAGCCCCGGCCTGCCGCGCCGCGACCAGCACAAGATCGGCCGCGCCAATTTGCTGGCCACCAGCTTCGAAACCTTCGAACGCGAAACCCGCCGCCAGTTGCAGCGGCTGCTGGGGCCGGGCGGCTTCGATGCGGCGCGCGACATCGCCGCCATCACGGTGAACCGCTGGCCGCACGGCTACAGCTACACCTACAACAGCCTCACCGATCCGGTGGAGTGGGTCTACGCCCAAAGCCTGAACCGCCCGTGCGTGATTGGCCGGCAACCCTATGGCCTGATCGCCATCGCGAATTCCGACGCCGCGGCGAGCCCACATACGGATGCGGCGTTTCTTGAGGCGCATCGTGCGGTGAGTGAGGTTGTGGAGCGGATGACGTTTCCGTTTGTGCCGCGGGGTTGATCCTGAGGTCGCGCTGGCTTGAATAGCGCTCGAGGAAGCATTACTATTTTGTAATGACATGGCCCTTCAGATATTTTCTGTGCGTGCTGATGCTGGTGGCCAGTTCATGTGCGGTCCGGGTTGTGGCGCAGCCGGTCGATGAATTGGTGTTGAATGCGGACGAGCCTTTGGGGGTCTTCATCAACAATCGCTATGTGTCGCTGGCGATCTCCACCGGCTCGGTCGATCATATCACGCTCAACGATGATGCGGTGCAAGCCCTGGACCTGGTCGCTGCGCCGCCGGACAGGATTGCCAATCTGATGATTGGTGGCGTCGTGGCCCTGCGCGGTCGCCACGGCCCGGCCGCATTCGGCATGTCGGATCTGCTGCTGCGCCAGGAACTTTACTGGTTTCCGCAGACGTCACGCTTGCCGGCGCAGGGGACGATCGGCCCCTTCGCCTTGCCGCACCGCAAGGTGACGATCAGCTGGGGCACGGGCGCCGTGGAGAAGCATGCCTGGCCGCTGGTCGGGAGCATCGATCGGGCCTCCTACG
>Ga0164295_10000621_pt1 | contig 29813 bp, 27 predicted proteins | sample GEODES006metaG_FD_111798 | JGI IMG/M metagenome (GOLD analysis project Ga0164295, IMG submission 111798) | Oligotrophic lake water microbial communities from Sparkling Lake, Wisconsin, USA - GEODES006 metaG | ecosystem: Environmental > Aquatic > Freshwater > Lake | place: USA: Sparkling Lake... | reverse complement strand
GAGTATTGCGAAAAGATCCTTTGAATAAAAAGACTTTTGGCCTAGTTTTAGACTTGAAGGCCTCTTCCCCCTCCATCATTTTGCAGCGAATGAATCAATATATGAATACCGATTCGTCCATATTTCCGTGGCATTATTCTTGCTCAGATAATATACATTCACTTTGCATGACCAAATCCTCTGTGGCTTCACCAAACACAACTGCGAGTCTATCGAATGATAGCATAAAAGCTTCGACGATTCTCTCAAAATTTATAAGAAAAATTCCAGAAACACCAGCCTACCAACAACGATTATGTCACGAAATGAATTTGCTAGTTTCCAAAAACTTGTTGCATTATTTACTACGCGCACTGGAAATTCTGGAAATTACCAAAAATATACCGCATGTGACTCGTGGTTCTTGTGGTTCGTCGTTAGTTTGTTATGCACTTGGAATCAGTCATGTGGACCCCGTTTTACACAATATTCGATTTGCACGATTTCTCCACGAGCAGCGAAATACACTTCCCGATATTGATTTTGATTTTCCATATCATTATCGAGATCAGGTGTTTATGCAATTAGAATTAAAATGGCCTGGAAAAGTGGCTCGTATTAGTAATCATGTTTATTTCCACGAAAAATCGGCAGTTCGACAAGCGCTTCGTAATGCTGGTATACGACGATTTATTGCCAAGGACAATATTAGAAAAGAAATCAATTTGTTGAATGACGAGCAAAAAGATTTTGTTTTGGAAGAAACACGGCGTCTTGAAAATACCTTTCGTACTTATTCGCTTCATTGTGGAGGTATTGTATTTTATCCAGAAGGTGTTCCTTCCGAACAATGTATTGGAAAGAAGGGATTATTGAATCAAATTTCACTCAACAAGGAAGAAATTTCCAAAAACAAGCAATTTAAAATCGACATCTTGTCAAGCAGAGGTCTCGCCCAACTCCAAGATACTTTGGTTTCCGACGCGATCAAGTTTGAAAATCCTCCTCACGATGCGCGTGTTTTTGAAATGATATCCCGAGGTCAAAATATTGGTCTCACTCTGGGAGAATCACCTCTTATTCGCAAAGCTTTCATGAGAATTAAACCACAATCTGTTCATGATATAGCAGTATGTTTAGCCATTATACGACCCGCCGCTAAAAGTGCATGGTTGGACAAGACTGCCATTGTATTTGATGATGACGCGATTGAATTAATTGCTTCGGCTTTGAATTGTTCAGATGCCGATGCGGATAAATATCGACGAGGATTTGGCAAGAAAAATACAGCAGTAATTCAAGAGTTTCAGAGCAAGATTTCTTTTTTGGCGCCTGAACATCAGAAAGAGCTGCTAGACAAGTTGAAAAGTTTACAGTATTATAGTTTTTGTAAATCACATTCTTATTCTTATGCGCAACTGATTTATCAATTAGCGTGGGCAAAGATTCATTATCCTCGACGATTTTGGAAAAACACATTGCGTCATTGTCATAGTTCGTATCGAAAATGGGTTCATTTATATGAAGCGCGTTGTGTTGGTGTGTTGCCTCCAACAAAGGAATTGTCGATTTATGCACAAAATCGCAGAAAAGGGATTGAGACTCTGGAGGATCCTTATGAACAGTTGAAAAAATATGGGACTTGGGATATGACAAGCTCAGCGGCATTCTTTCCAGATTGTTTTTTCACGCAGATTGGAGAAGAAAATATGTATCATTTGCGAGGTATTATTGCAGAAACACGGGCCTTGAAAGGCAAGGATAAAACCAAACACATTTTTTTCATAGGTGTCGGCCCTCAACACTATATTGATGTTGAATGGAGTGATAAACGACCACTGAAAAGCTCACAATGGATTGGTATTGAAGCTCGAGCAAGTTTGTTGGATGCGGAATTGCATCGATATGCGGTGAATGAGTATTTCTTGTTTTGAAAAAAAAAAATGTGTTTAATGAAATAATTCAAACATTAACATAATTGCATTTTTATTACCAATTGTAATAAAAATTACAAAAAATAATCCAATTGCTTTTTGGTACTAGTTTGAACCATTGGTGGCTCGGGAATGGGTGGTATCGGAGGCTCGGGGAATGGCGGCTCTGGGAAAGGAAATGGAGTTGGAATCTGACCTTGCTGTTGTTGTTGTTGTATTTTGATAATTTTTTGTATCAACTTTTGTAGATCCATTTTTACTAATTGGAAAATAGTAAAAATATTTTAATCAAACTAGAAATAATTATTAAATACATATTGGAAATCCATACCATTGTAAGGATCCGCGGTGATGGGTCCATACACAAACTCTGGATCTTGGGTTTGACTTTGAGTGCTTGAAGTGACAAAACTGTTGAGGAAAGTACCATTTGCTCCGGTTATATAATTTCCTGGAGTAATTGCAGTTCCTGAGACAATATCAGGATTGGTAGCAGACCAACCATAAGTGGAGGTAGCATTATAGTTATTACCATTTCCATTTCCTCCTTCATTGGGTCTCCAAGCCCAAACACAGAAGGAAACATTAAAAGTACTAAAATCTTCAAAGTATCCGATAATTGGAGGTCCAAAGGTCAAATTTCCAGATGAACTGCTTATCCAATTTCCGGTGTAGTAAGGAGTTCCCAAAGTCACGGAACCGCTTCCATAATTAGGCGGGTTGGGATAAGTAATATTCGGGTTACTATAACTGGTTCCAGCAACAGTTGCAGTATCAGAACCCGAAACATTGTAAGCATAGGTGAGAGGATTCGAACTTGCCGTACCATAGTAAGCGCTCCAAGGCAAATCATAAGAACCAAACTCGGTACAAATGATGGGTGTGGACATGTAAAATTCTGTAAAGGCTGAATTTTGTAAACATTGGACCAATTGTCCAAACCCTGGTAAAGCGTTATAAGTTCCATAACCATCCACATTGTAAAGACCAGGTCCTTTGGTAGCACCGCTGTAAAGACCTACATAGGGATGGATATTAATCAAGCAATTGTTAAAGTCTTGGGCACTAAAGTAACTGCTTCCTCCAGGAGTTGTGACCACGGATCCGCCTGTAATGGCATCCATGACACTTGTCCAACAGTTATAAGTATTATAAATTGTACTTGTGGTTGGAGTTTGCGTGGTGGTACCGTTACTTCCACCATTGGCATAATTGAATTGACCAGGTTGATCCGCAGGGTTGGAAGAACTATAAGCATAGGAAACATCAAGGAAAGCGTATTGGTCGGAACCACCAAAAATGCAATTATTATAAGCACCGACAGTTTGACGAATTGTGCAGAACATAGTTCCAAAGCCGGTAAAAGAGAACAAATTATTGGTAGACGATCCTGAACTATAACTATTAGTTCCTTGTTGATAATATTGTCCACCATTGATGTAGGCTTGATAATTTTGCAAATAGGAGAAACTATTGACATAACCACCAGTTGAGGAAGTCGTGAGTTGATCACATACAGGTTCATTATAAAGTTCAAAGAAAATATTACTATAGACATCATAATTAATGGTATTGTTTAGACTGGGGTAAGAACTGGCATTGAAAATCGAGGTACCTGAAGAATTAATACCAAAAATTTCCGCTACCGTCGTCCAAAAGTCTAAAGTATTATCTGACAAGGTACCCGATTCGGTGCCATTTGAAACAAAAACACCGGGCAAACTTAATTGTTGTCCAGAATTGTAATTGACACCCGAGGTTCCATTATAACTTTGTTTTGGTGATTGAGTAGAATAACTCCAATGTAAATCTAAAATAACGACTGCATTGGTAACACCTGTTACTGTTAATTGTTCAGTAGATCCTCCACTGCTGTAATTAGAATTGGTGGTGGTTGAAACGGTAAAGGTTGAACCAGAAGAAGTTGCCGCAGTAATCAAATCAATAATCATTTGTTGATATTGGGTGGCGGTAAAATAAACATTACATCCTGTTCCAACAGAGGACTCTGGAGCAGAACCAGCCAAGAAATAATCGGCACACATTGGAATACGCATGGCAGGAATGACATTGCTGTTATTGGTCACTTGTACCATCGTGTTGATAAAGCTTACAAAATTGGTGGTAATACAGTTATTGGTAAAATCATAAAAAGTATCATAGGGAAATAAGGAAGAAATGTATTCAGTACCCGTGAGAGAAAATCCACGCAATTGAACATTATTGCCAGCATAAGTTAGACTGGTTGTGGTAGTTCCCCATTGGTAATCAGTTGCAATGCTTCCTACATCATCTTTGATCCAAATGTTGAATTGCATGATTTTATTGTATACAAAAGTAGTTGGTAATTGTACCACAATTGTAAAAGAAGTATCCTTGACATAAGAGTAAGTAATATATTGTGATGCATCATAGACAACACCATTATAATTAAAAGTTCCTGATAAATCCCCTTCAAAAGAAATGGTAATCGGAGGAGGAACAACTGTTGGAACATAAGTAAATACATATTGCGACGCCGACGATTTCAAAGTTGCATCAACAGTAATATTCCACACTCTTTCAAGCTTGACATTGCTAGTATTGGCAATTACAGTATTCCAATTAATAAGAGCATTTGGACATGATCCAATATAATTGATAACACTAAAGGGAACATTTATTTTTGATAATTCCAGATCTCCGATTCTTTTACCCAAATTATTGATCGAGTTTTGAATATTAAGAATTGTATTATTCAAGACAGGAAAATAGTTGTCGCAATTATTATTCATTTATAATTATATTTTTTTTTTTAATTATTTATAGAATGAAACAATGTTTAAAATGTAAAGATGATTGCAAATGTAGCTTTCTAAAAGCTTATGCAAATTCGATTTATTGTAATATCGCATCCAAAAAATTTGTCTCTGATGTGTGCATACCAAAAAAACCCTTTACCTATAACCCGACTGAACAAAATATATTCTTTGGTTCGAATCGCACAGCGTCAACTTATCCAATACTTTTCAATGTTACCGGACCTTGTCACGAATTTCCAAAAAATGTTTCCTTGTTTATAAAAAATTTAACTTGTACTGATTTTTTAAATGTTGGCATTGTGCTCGTCAATCCTCAAAACTTTGGGGTTGCCTTATTTTACAATCCAGACGCAGTATTAACAAGCCAACAAAAACTTATAGGAAGTCAGACTTTTCAGGGACCCAACACTAGTTCAAATCCAAGATTAGGTACGATACCATCAGGTGCTCCTCCAGCAACAGAAATTAAACAGGCGACTTTTACAATTACAAATTTACAATCAAATTTGCCAAAATGGGTAGGACAATCAGGAACTTTTATACCGAATGTAGCAAACTCGATTCCAAGATTTTCATCTCCTTGTCCGAATGTATCTAGCACAAGCACTTTGGACGATTTTAGTAAATATACTGGAAATGGAACTTGGAAACTTTATATTGAAAATTTTGGTACAGGTTTAGGTTATTTTGATCTTGTTCAATTGTCATTGTATTTTTGAATTTTCAAAATATTTTTTATAAATGATAAATGAATAAGCCATTACTTCCACAATTACCTTCTGCCCAGGACCGCCAAAGACTAGCGAGATTGACTCGTATTCAGTTGGAATTAGAAAATGCAACCTTACAGGAAATCAATCAATATCTGTTGGAACGTGTTCGATTACAACAAATTCAGATTAATAATATGACTGAAAACCAACGAAAAAGTCGAGCGATCGATTATCGTGACTCTCCATTAACACCTCCATTGTTTAGACGATCACGCAGGGTTTAAATTATTCTAGAACCAAAGTATAGGGAACACTGGCAATCATATCAGCGCCAGGACTTCCCCCTGTTAAACATCCGTTTTGAACTTGTTGAAATTGATTTCCGTGGAAGTTAAGGAGTGTTCCTTGACTAATCCACGGGCATTGTCCGCCAGGACATTGAGAAGGTGAAGCACTAAATCTAAAAATTCGATGGCTAGAATTTTTAGCTTGGGGTGTGCAGCGCGGGGCTTTTAAATCACAACCTTTTTTACCAGGCTTGCAGCAAGGTGAATTTGATCCAGGAGTTCCTTGTGCAACTCCGGACTCCCATTCTTCGGAAGTCAAAAGCCATACCAAAATTGGGTTATTGTCAATTGCCGAATGAATGTGAGCGGCGCTTACATTTTTCAAATCGTAAAATTTAATGTATCCAGAAATGGACTGATCAGGTAATACAGTGTATTCTGATTCACCATATGGAGTAATTGCTCTATATTTAGACATACTATAATCAGACAAGTTAATTTAATTTAGTTAAAGTACACCTTTATGCATTAATATTCGCAAAATTATCGCATTTTTAAATTTCTTTAAACTTTTTTCTGCCTCGGGTCAAACCAAAAATTGATGAAAAATTAAAATGACTTAAAAACAAGCAAACTAATAAGAAAAGCAAAAATGGTAAAGAAGACTCAAACAATTGTTTCCACTTCCCAACCCGTACCCGTTCAAGAGATCAAGCAAGAGGAGCTTGAGAAAGTTAAACTCGTAGAGACTGTAAAGGCCGCTGAGCCAAAAAAGAAAAAGACCACTAAAGCTACCAAGGTAGTTGAGCCAGTTGTTGTTGTTACTACCCCAGCTGTCCCTGCTCCCGTCGAGCCTGAGCTTGAGCTTACTGAAGTTGATGAGAATGCCGAGGTTGTTGAGGAACCTGTGACCGAGGTAAAGGACAAGAAGCGCAACCGCCGTGTCGTCAACAAGGAATCATTTTACAATGATTTCGAGGCTTTTGTAGAGCAATTCAACGGTTTCCTTGAGACTATCAAGGTTGAGAAGGGAACCAAGAACAGCAAGACTCTTATGGGCAAGAAGCTTAAGCAACTCCAGAACGATTCTTACAAGCTTCTCAAGATCAAGTACCTCCGCGACGAGAACAAGCCTAAGACCGAGAACAACAGCGGTTTCATGAAGCCCATCAAGATCTCCAACGATCTTGCTTCATTCCTTGAGACTAACGCTGAGGAGCCTATTACTCGTGTTCATGTTACCAAGAAGCTTTGCCAGTACATCAAGGAGAAGGATCTTCAAAACCCTGCCGATCGTCGTGAGATTGTCCCTGATCAAAAGCTCAAGGCTCTTTTCAACATGCTCCCTGATGAGAAGCTTACTTACTACTCGATGCAAAAGCAAATCCAACAACACATTTTTAAGATCTAAGTTTGTTTACTCTACATTACCTTTAATGCAAATTTAACAAGTCTTTTGTTTCGCCTTCCTCCCTCATTTACATATTATAATACAATTGATTTATTATAATAATTAATATTCTAGATAAAATTTTGTGTAATTCGTGTTTCGTCATCGAATACAGCACTACAAAGTACATATGTTGTAACATACAGGTCAATAATTTCTATAATTTTTAGCACACAAGGCATTAGTATGACTTCAAATTGTGATTGGTTTTGAGTATTAAATACAATGTTTTGATTATTTTGCAGACAAACAACCAATATATACTTGTTTTGTTTATAATTTTCCGGTAAACACCAATACTCTGGATATCCTTGATAAAATGACCAAGATGTAGGTAACAATTGTGATAGAGCACTATCGATGGTTAACGATAGAGGTAGCTGTATACAACGATATATAGTAAACTCACAAGATATTAATGGGATTGATTCTATAAATTTTTTTACATTTAAAATTCTATCTAGATTACTTTTTTTTTTAAAACTTTTTAAAATTAAACCGGTCCAAGGCTCAATCTTGTTGGTAAAATTACCAGACATGATGTCATTACAAAATTGTTTTAAATCTTTATTGTCTTTAATGTGTTGTTGATAAAACTTTTTCAAGTCGTCAATACAATCGTCGTCGGATTTCCAAGGTGGAATGTGTTGTTGTCGATAAAATTCATCAAAATGGAAATTACCATAGTAGGTTTGATTTTTATTGTACAGACTTTGATAAATTTGAACGATTATTTTATTAGATTCTTCCAAATGTTTCCAAATAACTTCTTTTAATAACCTGACACAAACTTCTTTATGTTTGCTTGTTATTTGTACAAACTTTTTCTCGGCAATATATTTTTTCAATAAATACTGATAGATATTACTTATAATCGTATCCGGATTTTTTGTCAACTGGCTTTCGTATCGTACTGCATCTAAAAACATTTCTTCATCATTCAACATATCCAAATCCGACCAATCGGGACAAATATCTTTGAAACAATTTTTAAGTTTGTAGGAATCCATTTTTTATTAGAAAAAATATTTTAAACAAGACAGGCAAATGTTGCACTTTTCCATTACACACAAGACTTTTTTTTTTTTTGAACAAACATTACAATAATCAAATTTCTTGTACAAAAAAATTTCTTCCTCTAATCCTGTAATATGTGTAAAATCTGGGTGTCGTAACATTAAAGTTGTTGGACATTCTTGTTGTTGCTGTTCAGATCCTTCAAAACTAAATGTCTTGATTTGGAAAGGGTTGTCGATATCGGAATACTCGTCCATCAATAAATTATAATAACTTGCATCGATTTTGAGAAAGTTAAATATACAATTAGTTTTGTTTTCAATCTGGACAAAAGGAAGACCATATTGTTTAAGCAATAATAGAATTTCATCATTCACACTGCGATCAAAAATTAATTTTCCATAAAATGGATTTCCATCATAAAAAAGTTGAAATTTTTTCAAACCGAAAATTCTCAATTCTGGTGATAAAAAAGATTGTAACGAAAATACAGATATTGTATAAGAAAATTTTATCATGTTTAATAAAATTTTTACCCATTTAAATTTTTTTTTGTAAAATTTTTTTATACTTGCTATAAGTAGAGAAGATTATTTAGATGTCGTCACTTGCAGGAATTCAAGACACCATTCTTTTTGACTACGTAGTAAATTACGTATTCCCCCAATATGCCTTACCTTGGAATAACTTTTATACCACTATTGATGCTGAGCCATTCTTTGTTAGAAACGAGCAACGCAATGTTAATGCTCGCATCGCCAAATCTCCCCTTATTGTTAACTCTGCTCCTCAACTCATCCTCCAACTTTCTACCCTCCCTGACTGGGTTGCCTCTGTTGCCTCTCCATCCAACGGATCCGTTCTTGATACCATCTCCACCAAGAACTTCCTCGGCAAGCTCTACAGCAAAGATTGCAGCGGACTTGACTACCAATACTTGAACAACGGTCAAATTGTCGGAGTTACTGGACCTGCCGTCACCCCCGCCAGCTACTGGACTGTCCTCCACTTCAACCTTGCCAACCAAAACCCCAAGAACAACCTCTCTGTTGTTGTTGTTTCCAACCCCAACTCTACCACTCCATCCCTCTACAGCTCTGTTAACGGTTCCATCACCATCAACGGTGTTACCACCAACATTAAAAACGCCATTCCTTACGGAGTTGGAGCCACCAGTGATCCTTCCGCCGCAATTGCTGCCGGAACCACCAACACTCTCTACACCCTCTACGGTAACAGAATCTTCCTTGCCATCAAGACCACTACCCCCATCACTACCAACGGAAGTGTCAGCTACAACCTTCAATTCAGAATCTGCGAGACCGCTACCCTCTCCCAAGCCATCGGTGCTCCCATCCTCGCTTAAATCTGCTCTCATCCTTCCAGCAGCTTAGTATTAAAATAAAAAGTCAGTTATGTTTGTAGAAAATGTTGAAAAATAAGAGTAAAAGTATTGCAAATACAATTGACTTGCAAATAGTTAGTATAACTGAACTATTTGTTGTGATTGGCAAAACTTTATTAAACATACTATCTGCCCAAGGATTCGTCAAGGCGATATACATTAGAATAATGATTGTCAGTGATTTTAGCTCAAAATGGAATTTAGAAGTCATATGTATGTGACTTGCTGCAACAGGTTGCTGCTGTTGTACATGCTCTTGTTGTGCTTTTTCTTTTACCGGAAACATCCAATGAATCATTTCTTTTTCGTCGTGTGTAGGAGGAACTGTATCAATTGGTAATTCTCGAATATTATCTCCCATGTTTTTATCCATGGAACAAGTTTTGTTTAAATCATTTTATGTGAGTTACATTTAGAAACTCGAAAAGAATTGGATACAGAAATTCCAAATCGTGGATAAAGAAATGATTATGAGTGGACAAAAAAACAACCCAGTCTTTGCGGTTTTGCAAAGCTTCCAAAACTTGTGGTGATACAAAACCAAGTTTTTCATCTTGTTGTGTCGTAATAAACAAAATTTTGGTATTACAGTTTGCAAATGTTTCTTTACTACAAAATCTTTTTTTCACACCAAAAAGATATCCCAAAGCATATTTAAGATTATAATAATAATTCGATGTTGGGCTATTATACTCGGTTTGTCGTAAAGATGGTTCTACAACAATATTTTGAATGGCATCAGAAATACAAGATGGAAAAAACCTAGAAGCATAAAGTGTGCATTGATAACTTCTGTATTTTATTGAGAATTTAACAGGTTTATACAAAAATCCCACCGAGAAGCAAATAAATTTGACAATATTCCAATCATTGAAATGCTTCATTAATTTCCATGCAGCAACGGCTCCCCAATCGTGTGCAATAATCATCTTGGACTCATGTAACGGATAGGTTTGAATTACTTCTTTTATCGATTTTACATTTTGTTTCTGAGAAAGTCCAATTCGTGTATTGATAACAATTGGTGTATGCGCAAGTTGGAGAAACTTTTGAACCAAATCCGTATACACAATACAGCCGTCGGGATATCCATGCAATAAGAAAATAAGCATTTTAATTTTGTCCTTTAATTTTTAAATAGGCTTTATATATATAACATTATGCGAATTTGTAAATCATTTGATTATATTATTTCAAGTTATTACAAAAAATATAATATTCCATTACCAAATTTTATTTCCGACCTAATCAAACAAAAAAACAGTGTTTTTTGTTTATTTCATTGTTGTGAATGCCAAATGAATTGTTTGCTAAAAAATCATATTGACAAGACAATTGAAAAAATTACAAGATATAAAGCATAAATTATTTCAATTAAAAAAAATTTTGGAAAATAAATGAAACCTATCAAGATATTATATTGGACACCATTGACATTTGACAATACCAAATTTACACCGGTCTTCTTCTTTAAACCCAACTTGGAATTGTTAACTTATATTGAGCAAAATGGATTTTTCAATATCCCAATTACAATCTCCGGTACAAATAATTTATACGATGGCACTACTTATGTATTAATGGATATCGCAACCATGCCAGGTGGATGTCCGAATGATTTTCAGGACAGTCCAGTCATTTACTCTTGTACAATGAGTAATACAGCTTGGACGGTATATCCATATGAACCATTTATTGGTGAATTTACAATTTGTAGTCCATTAACGACTGCTGAATTTAAAAAACCTGGACAGGGAAAATCATCTACTAAAGAGATCAAGGAAGATTTTTGTGGATGTTTTGCAAATAAAAAAAAAGGAAAAGATGATTTGGAGGAAGATTTTGCTCCGCCTTTGGATGGAAAAACCAAAGTTCCTCAAGATAGCCAGCCGATATCTAATATTGTGACTTTTCAAGAACCACCAAAAGAACCTGTACAAAAACCAAAAAAATATGTTGCACCCAATAACACTGTGATTATTATTTGTTTATTTTTGGCGATTATTATTGTCCTCATATTGTGCTTTTATGGTGATTTGAGAAATTTCTAGTTTGGATCAAACCAAGGCCAATACACAGTGTTTGTACCATTTGGAAAAGTTGTATTAATTTTTCCATCGGGGTAAGAAATATTGACAAGTCCGTTTGGATAAATATGTTCCAAAGTTCCGTCGGCTAAATGTACAATATTTTCTCCTGTTGGAAGCGAATAATTCCACTTTCCATCAGGCCAAGTAATGTTTGTCACACCATTATTGTTATTGGTAATGGAACCATCCGTCATATTTCGAATATTTTTAGCAAATGCTGAAATTGCAAAGACTAGTATAAGGTAAAAATTCATTTTTATTGATTTTGGCTACAATAAAAATAACAATTTCAATTTTTAAAATGTCTTATACAGTCTTTATTCAAATTGGAAGATCAACCCGTCGGATAACAAAGCAATTAAAAATCCTTCAAAACCATTTGTGCAACAGATTTTGCCAACTGTTGTTCGTCAAATGTTTTTTGAACCTCTTGATCAGAAACTGGGTGTAATGTCCAACCTTTGAAAGATGTTTTTGTAGAACTCCAAGTAATTGCACTAAAGTATCCACAACTACTACCATCAAATACATATTTTCCATCGATATCTTCAAAATACAGTTGATATTTATTTTTAGATTTTGCATCGTGCTCAACATAAATACGATCATAAGGATGATCTTGATCAAAAACTAAATAGGCTCTAGGATATAAATACCCGCCTTCAATATAGAGCAGATCGGCATCAAATAAAACTCGAAGGCTAAGATCAGTATCAATATAAAAGATGTTACTTTTTTTAATATCAGGGGTTACATAAAGTTGACTATATCCAACTAGTGGTTGGTCAACATAAATATAGCATTTGTTAGGACTGGAAAGTCGGAAATATCCTCCTTGGAAATTTTCTGAATACAAATTAATTTGTTGACTTTTTGCAACAGGTAAACTACGAATTTGAGCCAATTTTTGCTCGTGTTGTTTTTTTCCTTGTTTAAATTTTTGTGCAACAACTTGAACGGCTTGAACAACTTGGGGAGTTGTCTGAACACCACCTTGTTGTAAAATTGCAACAATCTCTTGTGGACTTGATCCTTGAGTAATTGCGCTTTCTAATTGAGTCGCTACAACCGGTTGATTATTTGTTGGGGTCGCACTGTCAATTACACTGCTCATTGTATCGATTACGGCAGCATTAACAGCTTGTTTAACTTGTGCTGTTGGTTTTATTCCTTGACTGGCTAGATTTTGTGTAATACCTTTTGTACTTCCTTGTTGCAAAGCATCGACTACAGCAGCTGCGATTTGCTTTGTTTGTTCAGTTGGGACGACCACTTTTGATTTCTTTTTTGTAGCAGGTGCAGGCGGAGTTGCCACACTTGGCAACAACGAATCAACAAGTTTAATCATCATCTTTTTACGACGAGTCGCATGCTTATCTTTGGATGCATACTGCTTATTGGAAAGTAATTGAGCATAGCTGAGAATTTGATTGAAATTTTTTTCCTTTAATTTTTTGTTCAAATATTCGAGTTGTTTTTCGGAACCCTTGTTCTTTTCAAAAATATTGGTTTTGGGGTCTTTAAAGGGAAAGCCTTTTGCCTCGGGATACTTGGATTTAAAACAACCGATGGCTTTATTCAAAGTTTGGTCAACTGGAAATTTAGCATCATTGTAATCGATTTTCGTTAGAGGTGAAGTACATTGTGTAGACATTTTTTTTTATTACCAACGAATAAAAAAATTAATCAAGTAATTTATACATATCGACAAATATTTGTTTACATTTTGAAGACATTCTTTGACTTGCAACAAAACTAAATGTTGAACCCTTGTGTGTATTAAAATTCCAATTTCCGATAAAAGTTCCAGTACACTTTTCACAGACCAACAAATCTATAATGGAATGGTGTTCTCGTCCATCAAAAAAGTTTTTAGGCGTGCTAAAATATTGATATCCATTTTTTTCCAAAAAATCAATCACTCGATTGTTTAAATTATAACTAGCTACAAAAATGCTGTCTTCGACCCTAAAATACTTTTGTATACATTGGATATAAATATTTTCCAAAGTGGCAATATATGTTTCCACATCAATATTATTATGCTTTGCCAAATGTCCATTCATATCTTCTTCAAGGCGAATGTGGATGACATTAAATTTTTTTTTTTTCTGCAAAATTTCATCTACAAAGATTTGATATTTGGCAACAAAGGATAAATTTGATAACAATTCGGTAAACATTTCTACATCATGAGAATGTATATCTGCATCCTCCCAATTTTGGAAAGAATCAAAATAAAAAATGCTTATGGGTTCGAGCAAATTTTCAGGAAATTCTTCTACAAATTCTTGATTATTTATTTTATAATGAATCCACAATTTCTTTACAATTTGAGATGCTGGATCGCCTTGAATATCATTTAAAACCGTGTCTTTGGGTATCCATAATTGATTATTGTTGACAAATTTGGTTTTTATTTCATTTGTGATATCCAAATTTTGCTCCTCTAAACCATATTTTACACAAACCAAGTCAAATTTTGTTTTTTGACGATCCAACACTATGATCGAATATCTTGATTGACAATATCGATTTAATTTTTTCAAATCAATGACACTGTCGATTGAACATTTTTTGCTTGTCAGAGGTTCCAATAAAAAATCATCAAAAACGACTACGGATATTTTTTTTTGGTGTGCAACAATAATACTAGAGACAATAAAAAATAATTGATTACAAAGCCCAGTACCTGGCCAATTTGGTTTCATCGCCAAGACATTTTTACTGGTCGAGTGACTCATATTTTTTTAATGACGGTATAATGTTTTAAATCAAAACAAGTTGGCAATGGCTTCGATTTTTTTGTTCAAGTGTTTCCAAGTTTGAAATAATTCCTTAGCCGAGCTCGAATCCCATTTTTGTCCAAAGTTTTTACTGTCTTTATCACTTTCAAAAATTGTATGAAGAAACATGTAATGAATCTTGTTTTGGACAATAAAAGGTTTCAAATACAGGAAAGATTTTAAAATATATCCGCCGGCAATGTTTGTATAATTTAAATAATCAAAGTGATAGTATCCATATTTTTGCAACAAAGTATAAATAGAGCAAAGGTCCATCAAATTTTCGATTTGATAGGACAAATTATCATGTTCCATCGCATCTCGAATGATACCGGTTTTCAAAACATGATAATCCATATATAACAATATATCATTGTGTACTTTTTTAATTATTGTATGATCAGACTTCATGATACCAATATATAAATACAGTAATTGGAATTTCAAGTGTTGAGAATGATTTTTAAAAGCATCTCGGATTAATTCAACATAGTCTAGATATTTTTGAATCAATCCAGAAATACGATCGTCCTTTTTTTTAAAGTTTGCTTTTAAAATCATGTACAAACACAAGAATTTGTAAAACACTTGCAAATTATTTTCCAATGATTCTTCTGCAGGATTATATTCAATACATATTTTGATCAAAAAATACTTTTTTTGAAAACAAGAATCCATCTCTTCAATTTCTTTTAATAACTGAATGGTATTCATACCTATAATTATACAATATTTTTTTTAATGTCTTGGATGTTAAATATATCGTGAATATTCGTTCTATTGACGACCTGAATCGGTTCGTTTAATGTTGGAGTATTTGTGCTAGTGTATAAATCTAGTTCCTTTTGAATCGCCTCTGGTTGATATCCAATAATTGTATTAACGACTTTTAACTGTTTATTAAGATATAGTACAGTCGGAAGTCCAGTAATGGAATATTTTGAACATAATTCATCGCCATCATCTGCATCGACTTTTAAAAAACAAATCTTTTCCTTGTATTCTTCTCTTTCAGAAAGCTCTACAAAAAAGGGTTTTAATTTCTTGCAAGGACCACACCATTCAGCGTAGAAATCAATAACAATCAAATTTTCTGTCTGAGCAATGTCTTGCAATTCTTTCAAAGTTGTTATTTCCTTTACCATTTTTTTACATGTTGTCAAAAAATAAATTTTCCAAATATTTTTGTGCGATACTGAGACCCAATCTTTTAAGCCTGCATTGTTTAAAAATTGATACATTTTTCAAAAATGATTTGGAATGGTAGAAAATAACAATAATACTACATTATGGGAGTTAAACATTTTTATCTATGGTACAAGAATAACTTTTCCTCTTGTGTCCAAAAAAAAAGCGATACCATCGACACACTTTGCATCGATCTTAATGGCTTGTTTCACATTTGTGCACAACAAATTTACAAATATGGAAATGTATCTGCACACTTGCTCTATCACTCCAAAATTCAACTTTTACCAAAAACCAATTTGACACTGTATCGAGATGTTTGTGAAAAAATTGAGTATTTGCGAAGCTCGATTAAACCTACCAAGAAAATTGTCTTGTGTGTTGACGGTGTTGCTGGACTCGGCAAAATGAACCAACAGCGACAGCGTCGTTTCAAAACGGGTGTTACCAATAAGGATGCCTATTTTGATCCAAATTGCTTCACACCAGGAACTAAAATTATGGACCACTTGACAAAATACATTGATTGGTATATTAGAACAATGATGACGGTAAATCCTGAATGGCAATCTCTAGATGTTGTGTTCTCAAATGAAAAAGTACCAGGAGAAGGCGAACACAAGATTATGCATTATTTGAAGAAATTTGCAAGTCCAACTGAACATATTTGTATTTATGGCTTGGATGCCGATTTGATGATGCTTGGAATTCTGCTTCCACACGACCATGTAGTGATTGCACGAGAGCCTGAACAGGGATTTATAGAATATGTAAATATTAAGCAATTTCGTCAAGAATTGCTCAACATTATGAAATGGGAACCTGATTTTATTGATTCTAATGAGCCAGTATTTGATCAACAGTGCGCGATTAATGATTTTATCCTGCTTAGTTTTCTTGTAGGAAATGATTTTTTGCCGACGATTCCAACAATTACGATTTTGGATGGTGCCATTGACATCATTTTGAAGATTTATAGAGAAGTATGTAAAACACATGGACATTTGACTTTTGAAATCAAGACGAATCAGTTTCTATTACTCAATAAAGAATCGATTGCAAGGTTTATGCAAGAATTTGGAAAATGTGAAAAAATAATGTTGGAAAAAAAGTATAATTCACAGCAGTCTTTTTATCCTGATCCACTTGTGATTAAACATATGAAACTGGTCGATGAACAGCATTCTATTGATATTGATAGTTATAAGAAGGATTATTACAAGGTCAAATTTGCCCCCAATACAACTGTTAAACAAATTGTGGAACAATATGTACATGGAATGGTGTGGGTACTCAATTATTACAAAAAGGGAATTCCCGACTGGACTTGGTTTTATTCGCATTCTTATGGTCCCTTTCTTACGGATTTCCATGATTACATTGTAAATGATTATGTGCCTCCAAAATTTAAATTGAATGACCCGATTCCATCTTTTCTACAATTACTAATGGTGTTGCCGTCTTGTAGTAAAGATTTGGTACCTGAGCCATTGAGCCCACTTATGAGTAGCGAATCTGCGTTGGGTCGGTATTTTCCCGATCATTTTGAAATTGATTTGACGGGCAAGCGAAAAGATTGGGAGGGTATTGTGATTTTACCCTGTATGAATTTGACAGATTTTAAAACAGAATATGATAAATTGGAATACAAATTAAGTTATTCGGATAAAAAACGAAACATTTTTGGAAAAAATTTCTTATATCGATACGACATTACTCGTAGCGATATCTTTTCATCTTTTTATGGTAATATACACGAATGTCCAGTCGCGGTAATTATCATTAATTTTTAATTAAACAACAAGTGTTATGGGTGGTGCAACTTGTCCAAATAAAGCATCATTAATTTCTTGTGCTGCACGTGGTGCGTCCAGGATTGCTTGGGGTTTCAACATGAATTGTGCGTTATCTGTTTCAACAAAAATCGCAAGAGCTCGCTTTTGATCAGCAGTTAAAATAATAGTGGGCAACACATCCGGTGGTGGTAAAACAGCTGGTGGAAAAACAGCTGCAATTGGAGCAGGGGGTTCTAATGGAACAATTAAATTTTGTGCAATTCCCAATATTGTTTTATTATTTATGAAGCGATTTACGGCAAGAGTAGAATCGACTGCAAATTTGACAGCATTGGTTGCGACTTGATTTATTTCTTGTTGTGTAGCATTAACAGGTAAAGTTAGTGTAGGATCATAGGCATTTATAGTTCTACCGGGATAAGCAGTAAGCACAACGTCTAATGCAGCACCAGGAACACCTAACGAGGGAACCAAAGGATGTCCAACTGGAGCAATCTTGCCAATATTATTTTCAAATGGATCAAAAAAGTTGGTTTGACTATTTGGAATGATATCGTTGACAGTAAATGCAGGAAGACCTAATGCATAAGTAAAGAATTCAGCAAAACGATAAATACCATTGGTAATACATCCAAAACTTCCTTGAACTGGTGAAAATTTGTTATTTAGATAGGAATTGGTATCATTTGACAATAAAGATAAGAAAGTATCACCAATAAATTTGGACGCCAAGGAACCCAAATGCTGACCATTCCCATTTACGTGATTATCCTTGAGAATATAATAAAATAGTGGAGTTTGCTCACCAAATACTGTTGTTAAATGATTGATATCGGTTGCGGTTACTAATGGATTTAAAGTTTGAAATACCATATTTCCACTACTAGCTTTTAAAATTTCATTGGCAGGGATGCCCATAGCAGTGGCTAAATCTTGCCCAGAAGGTAATTGATAGGTAAATGTCCCTCTCATAAGGTTACGAAGAGGCAATATATTAGGCATCGCGGAAACTACTGAAGGGATAGGCAAATTATATAAAGATTCGGTAACAAAGCTGTCAAAATTTTCAGTTACTTGGAAACCTTTGTGAAAAGGCATTGGAAAAAACATGCTCCAATCAATAGTTTGGTTTGCAGGAATGGGCCTAGAACCTCTTAAATCGGGTATGGACACAAGCGGTGGTGGCAAAATAGGAGAAAAGATTGGAAATACATCAAAAGAAGAATTTACATAGTAAGCATCTCGGACCATGGAATGACCAAATCGATAAATAGCGCCCGTAAATTCAATAGGAATATTTGGATAAATTGATTTAATATTCGGATGTATTGTTAAATTTCCATTCGCGTCAATAATTCTTGTAAAAAATTTACCACAAAGATCGGCCAAAAAATCATGAACAACCAACCACTGATAATGCCAAACAACCGTTTGTTTTGCTTGGGCAATAAGCTGTGCCAAAGTAAATGTTGGATTGGCGGTTTTAATGTCGGCAAAAACTTTATTGTGGAACTTGAGAAAGGCAAGATGTAGTTGACTAGTAATCGAATTTTGATCATTTCGAGAATCTGCAATAATAGCTACGCCGTTTGCATCTCTTGGAAGATCATCATCACCATTTGGTGTTTTACCAATATCAAAAAGACCATTCGCATTTAAGCTTGTATTCGTAATACCATAAACACTGCTCAAATCAAACAAATTGGTTTCTTTATTTTGCAATGTGTTTAAATCAGCCGGTGCAGTTAATACTGATGTATCATCAAAAGTCAGATCGTGGTCGACAAATTGACCAAAGTAAGTATACCCGGCTGGTAACAGAGAACCTGTGATTGGACCACGAGCATTTACATCCAACATTGTTTTGGCTAATAATTCTAAATCAGCTTGAGTCGCAGTCAAAGGTGCTAAATTTGGAAAAGTTTTGTTAAAAGATTGATTCGGGATAGATCCATGAGGTACAGACATCTTCTATTATAATAAAAAAAAATTTTATAATTGATATAAATTGACAGAATAACCATTCAACAAACCAAGTTGTTGAATTGTAAAACGGTCTTGTAAAAACATTCCATCATTTCGTTTTAATCGGAAAGGATTTTTGTCTTGGAGAGCGTTTTGAATTTCTAATTTTAAATCATAAATAGTAGCGCTTTGATCCATGGGAATCCTTAATTTTTTATTTGTGGCAATTACCAAAACTGTTGCTGTATTTGTTGCTTCTGTAGTTCTTGATGCTGTCATTGGAGATCTAGTAGTTGCGGTAGTTGCAACACTAGACTTAATTAAACGTAATGACTTTATTTTATCCACCACAATATCAAATGCGTGTAAATCGATAGTTTTGGAGGTTTCAAAATTGTATTTATGTCCAAGACGAATATGGGAATCCAAATAGCTCCTCGTACTAATAAGTGGTATATTGCAATTACCTTGACAAGCACTACCAAAGTCGATTAATTTGATGGAGCCATCCATTTTCGCCATTATATTTTTTAGTTTAATGTCCCGGTGAGTAATATTATTGCGGTGTAAAAGTTTAATTGCCTTTTCAATATTGTTGATCCAAAAATTTGCAATGTCCGATTGGATAGGCAGTTTTTTAGACAATATACTATATAAAGTTTCATAATCATGTAAATACTCCATCAAGAAAAAGTTTTTTTGAAAGGAGTCGGGTATTGCTTTTACATAAAAATTACTTGAATCAAATCCTTCAATAACTTTTAAAATTTCATATTCTAATTTTATGGAACGACCATTATTATTGTACTTTTTTATAAAATAATTTTTATCGTCATCTCTAACTAATTCAATGGTACCAATATTACCTTTTGCGATCGTTTTTACAAGTTTCATCTATAATGTAACAATAAAAAAAATGAAATTGTAAATCAAATTTAGTTTGAAATGTCAAATGCACATCCAGGACTTGATACAAAGCGTGCCTTTACTATTGTCTTTTTTGGATGCAAAAGATTGTGCAAGATTACTTTGCTCCCAAAAAATGTCTTGTGGAAACTTGATTGCATCGATACAATTTTATAACAAATTTAATCGACATTCGTACGATGAATCAGAAATTTCTTTGGAAAAAATATACTTGACTTTTCAATATGACTTTAACAAATTTGAACTAAAAACAATTCAAAGCAATTGGACTTTTTTACTTTTGGCAGACAGGTCGATGTATCATGAAAGATTTCCTACACAATGGTTTTTTCGACGACCTAAATCATTTAGAAATTACTTGTTGACCGCAGAAAACAAATTTATTCCCAATATTATTTATTTTGAAATTAAGATACAATCATTTCTATTACCAATTGATTGTATATCTGTTGGATTTTCCTCGTTGAGTCAATATAAATATAATATCTATCAAGAATATTTAGTTGGATGGAGCGGTAATGATTTTGGATGGCACTCCGACGATGGATGGTTATATCGATGCAACGAACACATATATTATTTGGGAATATTTGGAAAATCGGATATTATCGGTTGTGGTTTGTTGTTAGATAGTGGTCAATATTTCTACACACGAAATGGAGAATTATTGTACATTACGAACGGATATTCATTAAAAGTTAAAATGTATCCGACAATAATCGCGGATATTGATTTTGATTATGATATCAATATGGGAATTAAACCATTCAAATACAATATTGAGCATTTCGTTAAATGATTAGTAACATGATATATAAATTATCAAGGCATCATTTGTTGATCCGGTACCATTAGATGTAATTGATAGTACAACTTGTAAATAATTTGAAGTTGTAAAAGTGGAAGAAAAATTTTGTAAACGAATCGGTAATTGATTTGCAGCTGCAAGAACAGGAATCGTAATTGTTGAAATCAAGGTTCCAGATACAAAAGATGATGCAGGAACTGATGTATTATATAAGGATATCGTCATAGGATGGTTTATAGTCCCACTATAATATACTCCCCAACCAAATATGATTAATTTTTTACTAAAAGGTATTGATACAAAATTATTATTAGTTAAATTCGAACTACTAACATTCCCCGGTGATAAGTAATATGTGCCTGTGTTAATCGCTCCAGTTAAAGCAAATTGCAATTGAGATGGGTTAGTATTGACAGTAAATCCGTTAGCATCTGCATTCGCATTAATTAAATCAGTAGCTGACAATTGTATAGTAGATGCAGAACCTGTAATACCCCCAGTATCTTGTTTTATATCATTGGTGGTTCCCGCACAGGAAGATGTTTTGAGTGAAATAAATGAACCTGTCCCGCCACATTCAACACCTACAGCAGTTGCTCCTAACGACGAATTGGCAAAGAATACACAATCACGAACTGCAAATTGACATGAAGCAGTTGGTGCAACATATAAAGCACAATTTCTTCCTCTAGAGGTAGAATTGACATTGGTCGTTGTACGCTGCATTGCATTCGTGGATTGAATTGTAAAAGGATTTGTTGTAGTTCCATCCGCATAAATTCCATAAATATTTCCTGTATCTGGAGAAGATGCGGTAGAACCTACATTGACAACAACAGTACGAGTTTTAGCTGTTGTAGATGTCGTGGTTGGAAAATAAACCCCGGTAAGGTTAACTCCAGCAGATCCTGGATTAGCTGTTAATACAAGTGTAATATCTTCAAGTCGAGTTTGTAAACTCATTGTCACCAAGTTGGTCGATGTAGTTGCATTTAAAATTTGAATTGTTGTTGTTTGTAAACTCATTCCACGAAGTGAACTACCTGTTGGTAAAGTGATACCATTGGTAAGATTATAAGTTCCTGGCATTACCCAGACGGTACAACCACCCGTACTTCCAGCGATTGCTGCATTCACAGTTTGGTAAGGCAAACCATTTAATGATGCGGTAGCGTCATTTCCATTAATTTGGTCGACACGCAAAACATTTCCAAGATTTTGAAACCCATTTGCACCTGTAGCTCCAGTATGTCCAACGGCTCCTGTAGCTCCAGTAGCACCTGTACTTCCAGTGGCACCATTAGCGCCAGTTGCTCCTGTAGTACCCGTATATCCATTAGCACCTGTTGCACCTGTAGCACCCGTATATCCATTAGCACCTGTTGCACCTATTGCGCCTGTGTATCCACCAGCACCTGTAGCACCAGTTAAACCTTGAACACCAGTAGCACCTTGAATACCACTATCTAAATACCCAAAAGATATATTGGATACTGACAGACCTGTCTCATCCATGGCGAAAAAAGCAAACAAACCATTTGTATTACTGGCTAAAGCTTGACTTACTGCTAAAATACCATTTTTATACCAATAGGCGGCATTTGCTGTTACAGCAATCGTAAATACATCACTTGCATTATAAGGACCAATTAATGTAGGGGTTCCAGTATTGTTATACCAATAATAATAATTAGTACTATCAAAATCAAATCCGTATTGGTAACTTGTTCCATTATTCGTTAATACACATGTAATCTCTTTTCCAGAGCTTGGAGCTGTGGGAATAATAAATGTTAAAAAGACGGCATTGTATGGATATACTTCTATAGTATTGGCATTACTACTACTAGATCCAGATGATTTATAAATGGAATTTGCAGTTAATGTTAAATTGGTTAGGTCATTATTAATTAGATTAAAAAGAGCGGGTCCATAGATACCAGTTTCTCCGGTTGCTCCTTGGACACCTGTTGGTCCTTGTGCGCCTGTGGCCCCTGTAGCCCCTGTAAAACCATCAGCGCCTGTTGCTCCTGTAGCACCTGTGGCTCCTGTAGCACCTGTAGATCCATCAGCGCCTGTAGAACCATCAGCCCCAGTGGCTCCTGTAGCACCTGTAGAACCATCAGTGCCTGTTGCTCCTGTAGCACCTGTAGAACCATCAGCCCCAGTGGCTCCTGTAGCACCTGTAGAGCCATCAGCGCCTGTTGCTCCTGTAGCACCTGTAGAACCTTGCATTCCCGTGACTCCATCGGCACCTGTCAAACCTTGTAATCCAGTGCTTCCAGTACTACCTTGAGAGCCGGTTTCTCCATTGAAACCAGTGGCTCCTTGTAATCCCGTTACACCTGGATTTCCAGTTAGACCTTGTATTCCTGTTTCTCCTGTAGCTCCTGGAAATCCAGTGAGACCTTGGGGTCCCCCATTTGGTCCTGTGACTCCTTGAATTCCCGTCGCTCCTTGAGGTCCCGGATCTCCTTTTTCACCAGTTGCCCCAGTATTACCAGCTAGACCAGTTTCTCCTTGGATTCCTGTCGCACCCGTTTTTCCAAAAATCAAAGAATAAATAGGACCTGTAAAAGTTCCAGTAATCGGTTCAATTGCTTGTGCAACCAAATCGGTAGCAAGTTGTCCTACGGCACCCTGACTCGAAATATTCCACCCACCAATTGTTCCGACTGGAGAAAAAGGGTCCACAGCGGGTCCAACATTGATGAAAGGAGTTGCAAAACCAAACTGTGTGTACACAATACCACTCAAGTTGCTACCAATTAAACCTGCCTGTACGGAACCTGGAGGTCCTTGAATATCAAGTGTACCGGGTCCAATAAAAATATCTTTAAATCTTAACTCTTCGGAACCGATCGAATAAATATTTGATGTATCTGGAATTATATTTCCAGCCAAATTAATTGTATCTGGAGAGGAAATTCTCAAGATATTGGAATAAAATAAGGAATGACTTCCAGGTGGGTTGTCTAATATAATAGATCCAGTTCCTTCCGGAATCGGCTGCGTAACTAATGAATTAATATAATTGTACAAGTTGAAATTGTAATTTATATAATCCAAACATGTACACTGTGAATTTTTACATTTCTTACACGCCTTGGGCATTATTTTATATTCAGGGTTTTTATATAAAATAAAAAAACAATAAATCACATACGATTCTTTAATAAAAATAATATCAAAACGACAATGGTCAATCCAAAAACTAGAATAATGATATAAATATAATAGCGAGGATTGGCAATTGGGTCATATTTAACCGGATGGAGCAATTCTTTTGGTTTTACAATACCTCCCACGAATACAGGATTAAAAATTGGTTCGACTTCTGGATGAGAATAATCCAAACCTGGCATCATCACAAGATCCATCGTGTTGTACATTGAGGATGTTGTCGTATTTAATTGAGTCACACCAACATTGTACAAGGCTTCAAAAAAGAAGAATCCAAACAATTTATAGTTAAGTGCAATTGTATTGGATTGCAAATATTTACCATAGCGACCAAAAGAATAAAATATTTTGGAAGTCAACTTGAATAAAGCCTCCATGGGTTTAACAGGTCGAATGATGTTTAAATCTGATAAACCTTGGTTCAATTTTTTCAATTGTTTTCGATCCTTGTAGTTGAAAAATAAGTTTGGCAAGAAACAAATCACATTGTTTTCAATTTCACAATGATTTTTACCGCGCAGAAAGCGAAAGTAACCATTATAACCATATTTGGTACCCCAAGAATTTTTAATCCACCAAAATGGTATTGGTTTTGAATTTGGTTTCTTGGGATCGACATATTCACCCCATCCAACAATTTGAACAGCGTGACCACCCGTTTGATCGGTATTCGAAGGATCATGTACATAAACACCATCTTCTAAAGGATCAAATGAATAAAAATCTCCATACACCAAAAAGGAAGTAACAACAGGACCAAATTGAAAAATTTCCGCCATTATGGATCGTACATCATTCAATGCATCATTAACCTTGTAAACTAAAAAGCAAGTAAAATTTTGTGCAGGTGAGCCATAGAAAATGGTTTCATTATACACAACATTATCATAACAAAAGTTGAATGGTTGTGTAGAATAGGAATAGTATAAAAAACAAGAAGGACTAGGACGATCTGCCGAAAAGTTGCTCAATTCTGTATATTTGGAACTATCCAAATCTTTTTGGGTAAACTTTCCTTGATTCGCAGGAAATCCGAAATTAATGTATTGAAGCTTGTTGGCATAAAAACGATCAGTATTATAAGGCATACAAGTTTGTGTTGGGACTCCATAAAATTTTAAATAATAGAGTGCTGTTACTAACGAATTTCCAAAACAAGCTTGTTGACTAATGGTTGTTCGATTTAGTTTAAAAGGATTGGTTACATCTTCAAACAAACTATTATTATTTTCTACAACCAAGGAAGTAATATTATTACATAAAACCGGTGTCAAAGGTGTCAGAGAGCGGTCAAAAAACTTTCGTCGTGATAGTATATTAAATCTATCTGCATAACAAGCAGAGGTAGAAAATGCCCAACAACTTCCACAAGTACCTTGATTTTCAGCAGGTACAAGAAAATCTTTCCATTCATTAGTTTGAGGCTCAAATTCTTTTGGAAGTTTATTATAATGCTTTGTTTCATAAAATGAAAAATATGGAACAATTTTATCCAAAACTTTACCTAATTCTTGTGTTTTTTTATCACTTTGTTGTTTAGGACCGCTTTGTTCTTTTGTGTCTTCGCCGGCATCTTCCGATGCAAAAGATGCTTTAACAACGACAGTATTTAAAGGATAATTTTTTGGATTTCGTTTCTTGTTGGATTTATATTCTTCAATAATGGGTGTATATTTAGACTTGTGGTGGTGAGGACACAACGGGGATTTATGAATTGGTGTAAATTTACTAGAAGCAACAAAAGTATTCAAAGGATGATTTTTAGGATTAAACTTGCTTCCCATGTGTTTTTTTTACATCAAGATTAAAAAAACTAGTCCTAAAAAAACAAAAAATATAGAAACCGAGAGGATTATAAATATAATCATCTTTTTACGAAACGAATCCGGGACTAGTGGATATAAATCTTTCGCTCCAATACAATTAAGATAGGCAAAATCATTATCTTTGGCAACTGCTTTACAACAACGCTTATCTCGCAGCGGACAGGCTTTTCGTGCATAATCAACACTACCTAATTCCAACATTTTTCGAAAATCACAAAACCAATAACAATTTTCACGCACCCTAATGTCTAATTGATCACAATTTGCATAACATTCTTTCTTGTACTTTTCATAATTAATCAATGGTTTTTTATAACCTCGTTCCTCATCTAAAACTTCCAAATTATTAAAAATCGGCGCACTTTCATTATACCAAGATTGGCGATCATAAATGTTTTTACGCTCAAAAATAACATCAAGTTCATCCATGATTATTTATATATAAAAATTTATTTAAAAATTCAAGGAAATGGATCAAATCCTTGAGTTGTCCAAGCAGCAATACGACGAGGATGGCATGATTTCATCATTAGTTCTTCTGAAATTGTATCGAGCTCTGCGCGTCTGATTTCCATCTTGATCTCATCATCTTTTGCTCGAAATTCTGCAATCACTTGACGAGCCTCGTCCAACACTTGAACTGGTCCTGATATTTTCTTATCAGGCTGCGTAGATTCACATTTAAATAAATCTGCATCATAATAATGCATATGATCCCATCCAAAGGTGCGTTCCGAAAGACTAAAAAAAGTCATTTCAACTGGAAGCGCTGCATAATAATTCATTTCATCATACGATGGGTTTTCTCGTACCCAGTCCATCAAATGGGTATGGCTGGGGATCTTTACATAGCCGTTAATAAAGCCTTGATAACCGCTCATCGGTTTCATTGTAATTTGATAACCGTCTTTTGTTTCGATACATAAATTCTCGGTCGTCGTGTTGATTGTAACTTCTCCATCTTGCAATTTTACATCCCAATATTTTGAGTCCTTGATGGCACACTTGGCGTGTATTGAAAGCAGATTCCTGATAAAAATTTGATTGGACATGCTGTGAAATGAAAAAATTAGTATTTTTTTTATTATATTTGGACCTTCTACCGCCCTCCAGAATAAAAAAAAACTAGGCATCAATTTTTTGAGCGCGATTAAAAACCAACTTTTTGAATTTGCGCTACAATTTTTTTCGCAGCTTGTTGTCCTTGTTTCTGAAATCTGGCTAATTGTTGATTGATTGGTACCAAATCCTTTAAAATCAAATACAAGGCGTAATTGTCTAATTTTACTTTTTCATCAAAAGTACACGAGTTGTGTAATTGAGCCATTTGTCGATGTTGACTCAAAGGAGGTGGTAATAAAGAAATTGTTGTCTTGTTTAAATCATAAATGCGTTGTGTAGAAGTACGACTTGCCATACTTCCAATATCAATAAATTGAATATCCAAGTTTTCCGGATTGACAATAATATTAGATGCTTTAATATCTCCGTGATAAACACCTGCCTCGTGAAGTCTTTGCAATGCATCGATTAGATTTCTTGTTAATTGTAATTTATCCTCTTCAGGCACAGTTTGTAAGTATGTATCTAAAACAATCGGATTTTTAAATTTGTTTTCATAAATAATTGCTTGAACGGATGGATAAATTGCTTTGACACTTGGCAACGGTAACGATGGATCTAATGTCATTAGTAATTCAGCAGCCTTTTTTTCAGCATCAAAAGATTGTTGATTTGCAATGACTTTCATGACCTTTTTATTTTGTTGTCCCATGTAGATACCACCGCCTCCAGACCCACCTCTTCGAAGCAAAGTTTTTAGAGTTGCCGTTGTAAACTCTTTTTTGAATAAATAATCAAGAATGAGTACTTTTTGATCAACCGTTAATTGTTGTTGTGAAGATTGACCAAGCAAATGTGGATACAAGGATGGATCTTTTGTACCAGGAGGCAAAAATGCTAATAATTCTTGCTTGCTAAAAGGATGAAAAAAATCTTTTTTGACGGGTACAGTAGCTACACTTGGTTTATTCAACGACAGTTTTAAATTAGGTCTAGGCATTTTTAATATTTGAGAAAATGAATATTTTATTATTAAAAATTTCTTTTCAAAAATGCACTTATTCGACAGACAGAATTGTGATCTTGATGATTAACTTAACAGCGTAATAATTTGGTCATAAGTAATGACCTCGCGGGAATAGGACATCGGGAAAGGCACGTACGACATGGTGGTTTGTTGACCCTTATAAGTCCGTCCTCCGATGCATGAGTGCAGTATTTTAGCAATTGGTGATGGCAATTTATTTATAAATCGTCCCAACACGGCGCAAATATCTACTCCCTGTCGATGTTTCTGTACAAATTTAAGGATATGATGGCAATCCAGTTTCGACATCCTATTAATTTGTGCAATCATAATGTCATCGTTCAGGAATTGCTCGATGCATCGTTTGAAACTATGATAACGGCAAAAAAAGCTGTTTTTTATCATCATGCTGGATAAACCAAAATCAATAAGCACAACTTTACCATGTCTGATCTTCATATTACGAAATATCAAGTCGCCGTGGATAAATGAATAATCTTTGTATAATTTGTTCAAGTTTTTAAAAAAAGGTATCCATAAGGATTTCATAATATCTATAGTAAAAGGTGTCGGAGGGTAATTATCTCCGTCTATTTTTTCCATAATCAGTACAGAAACCCATGTCTTGTTTTTCAATTGTCCAAATTTATATTGATATACTTGCGGTACTATCGGAGAAATCGGTTGTAAAGTCTCCATGATAAGAGCCTCTAATAAAAAACTTTCTTTGATGTAAAAAATCTTGTGGCCTTTCACATAAAAACTATCATTGTTATACGGTGAAGGACCCGTGTACAATTTTTCTCGTTTACATAATCGATTGTCCGATAACAAAAACACATCCCCAGACCCGCCTTGTGCCCACGGTGTTTTCTGGTACTCATAAAATTGTTCGATATCATGTGTGTAGAGATGGTCCCATAATAGTTCATCTTTGGAAAAAAGTCTTTGTAATTTCATTGTCTTTTTATAAATGAAATTTTAAAAGTTGTTAACAATTTTGCTGTTGTTATATAGTCGTTGAGAACAATTGGTTTTGGTATTTTAATATTTGAAAAATGAATTTTAAATATTATAAAAAATTAAAATAAAAAATGCAAGAATATTTACCTATTCCATTACAGCAACAACAACAATTTATACCCACAGATGAAAAATATTTGGATTTTGCAGATTTGTATTCAATATATAGCACTCATCATATTAGTAGTTTGTATCCTGACAGTGCAACGAAAATGATTACCAAAGTATGGAAAGATTGTCCTCATCTTGATGATAGTATTTTTACATTGGTTGCCGCACAAATTGCGACAAAATCGAGAGAAAATAAGATTTATTATATTCAGCTAAGCGTTCGAGATGATGGTGAAACCTTGGAAAAAAAAATGTTCAAATCAGGTGTCTTTGTAGAATGTACCAGCAAAACAGTTTTATCCAATAATACATTCATCATTCTATCTTATCAAGATGATCGTATTGGTTTTGGTCATTATTGCGGAGTTTATGTAAAAGATGATAAAATATACATGTACGATAGTATGATGAAATATACAGGCGCCGAGATTGAGT
>Ga0164295_10000620_pt1 | contig 29831 bp, 26 predicted proteins | sample GEODES006metaG_FD_111798 | JGI IMG/M metagenome (GOLD analysis project Ga0164295, IMG submission 111798) | Oligotrophic lake water microbial communities from Sparkling Lake, Wisconsin, USA - GEODES006 metaG | ecosystem: Environmental > Aquatic > Freshwater > Lake | place: USA: Sparkling Lake... | reverse complement strand
CCACTTCCACCACGTGTGCTCTTGGCTCCATGGTCCACGTTGATTGGCACCCTCAAGCGTCTGGTAGTTCATGTCCCAACCGGTTTCGCCACCCTCCATGATGTAAACGATGCGCGCGCGATCACCGCCATCAGAATTGTTGTCGCCGGTGAAGAGATCACCCCATTGATTGAAGGCTAATTCCTGCGGATTTCGAAGCGAATGCGCGAACACTTCAAGATGTGATCCATCGGGTTCGCAGCGAAACACCGCGCCGGTAAAGGTGCGGGCAAGCTCCTTGCCTTCTTTGCTGCGAACGCGGTAGCCGCGATCTCCGATCGACCAATACACCCGACCATCGGGACCTTGCACAAGACCGTGCATGTCGTGACCGCGCAGGGCGGTGCGGATGCCGAATCCGGTGAACAATTTCTCGCGCACGTCTGCGACGCCGGTGCCCTTGGTGTCTTGAAAGCACCACAGTGATGGAATGCACGTGTACCACACCGAGCCATCGATAAAGGCAACACCAGCACCGGTGCCATCAAGCGGATCATTCATCGGCCCGCTGAACGAAGTGACCTTGTCAGGAACGCCGTCGCCGTTTGTGTCAACCAGGTGCGTGACCCGATCCTCTTCCTTTCGGTAGTAGTCCATTCCGCCTTCGCGCTTGGACGCCCACTTCTCATACATCTTCAGGCGGTCTTCGACGGACTGTAGTTGCAGGTCATCCTCAAGCCAAAACTTGGAGGAGCGATTGTCTTCAACACCCTTCTCCTGGCGGAACGACTCGGCAATGAAGAGCGAGCCATCATCAGCGACGCAGAATGAGACGGGGTCCTGGACGAGCGGGTCTTGCGCGAAGAGGGACCAGGAGAGAGGCGCGACGGGGGCGATGGAAGGGGCGGCGGGCGGCGGGGTGGCGGTAGCGCTCGAAGCGCTGGTGGTGCTAGTACCTGTGCCGGATTGGGCAGCTGGAGGCGTGGTAGATTGCGCGAAGAGCGCCGCAGCGAGCAGCGGAAGGGCGGGGAGTGGGGGCATGGTGGGGAAACAGGCGGCGGATGAAGTCTGGAGTTATCGAATGTACCTTAGACACTTGGCAATTCGGAGACACGCCATTCACTCTCAGTTCGTGAATCCCTGTTTCGCAGGCATGTCGTTGATTCGTGTGGAAGTCCATCCAGTCCGCCAGCGTTCTAGAACATAACAGCACAATCAGCCCATGAAGCAACTTAAACTAAATTAGAGTGTATCTACAGGTGTCGGGCAATCGAGCGCTCAAATTAGGAAATCAATCAGTATGCAGCTCACAATGGTCGGAACTGGCTATGTCGGACTAGTCACTGGCGCGTGTTTCGCTGAAACAGGGAACCAAGTCACGTGTCTTGATGTAGACGAACGGAAGATCAAAAAACTCAAGAAGGGTGAGAGCCCGATTTACGAGCCCGGTCTTACGGAGATGTTGGCGCGGAACATTCATTCTGGCCGCATTACTTTCACTCTTGACAAACAGACCGCTTACCAAAGTGCAGAGGTGATATTTATCTGCGTTGGAACACCTAGCGATAAAGACGGTAGTGCTGACTTGCAATACGTTCTTGGAGTGGCGCGCGATATCGCCTATGCGCTAGAGCAGATTGGTCAAGTAGGGAAGCCAAAGACCGTGGTAGTCAAGAGCACTGTGCCGGTAGGCACAAGTCACGCAGTTCGTGATCTGATTGAAAGCTTGACTAAGGTTCCATTTCATATCGCTGACAACCCGGAATTTCTCAAAGAGGGGGATGCGATTAGCGATTTTATGAAGCCCGATCGAATCGTTTGTGGGGTGGAGAGCGACGATGCGTCGCGGACGATGCGAGAGCTATATGAGCCGTTTGTACGCAACGGAAACCCGATTTATCTGATGGACGTACGTAGTGCTGAAATGGTCAAGTATGCGTCAAACGCAATGTTGGCGTGCAAGATATCGTTTATTAACGAGATTTCGAACCTTTGCGAGCATATGGGTGCGGATGTTGCGTCTGTGCGGGAGGGCATGTGTGCGGACAAGCGCATCGGCAATCAGTTCCTTTATCCTGGCCTTGGGTACGGCGGTAGTTGCTTTCCAAAGGACACACAGGCGGTTGTTGGCATGGGTCGAGCAAAGGGCTTTGAATGCAAACTAAACGCCGCAGTTCATGAAGTAAACCAAGATCAACGTGGACACTTCTGGAAGAAGATTGAGCATCGGTTCGGCACGGCTGGCCTGAATGGGCGCAGGCTTGCATTCTGGGGAGTTGCGTTCAAACCCCGTACCGACGATATTCGTGAAGCACCAGCGATCGTCTTAATGAAGTACGCGATGGCAGCGGGCGCATCGGTGGTGGCATATGACCCCGTGGCGATGTTGAACCTGGCGCACGAAGAGCCACTGATTCCGCAAGCAAAGGACATGTATTCTGCGCTAGATGGCGCTGACGCGTTGGTGATCTGCACGGAGTGGAACGAGTTTCGCTCGCCTGACTTCAATCAAGTTAAGCAAAGGCTCAAGCAAGCGCTTGTTTTCGACGGGCGCAATCTATTCCGCCCCGTTCAGATGGCCGACGAGGGGTTTGAGTATCACTCAGTAGGTCGCCCGACGGCTGGTAAACGCATCGAATGTTGGTAGATTGGGGTTGGGGCGTTTCTTGTTCAGTATCGCGGCATCAAAGTTGATCGAAACACGTTTATGAATCATGGAGCGGTAAGTCACCTGCCCGGTCGTCATACTGGCAGTGCCGGGTTCGATTTCTCCACAAACAACTTTGATCTGATTCGGCTGATAGCAGCCAGTGAAGTAGTCATTCGTCACTCGATAGTTCACATCGCACCAGATCAATTTCCGGGTTGGCTAAAGATCATCTTTGCTCTAGTACCAGGGGTTCCCATTTTTTTCTTCCTGAGCGGCTTTCTGATTAGCCGCTCTTGGGAGCGCTCCACATCTGTCAATGACTACTGTCACAAGCGAGCTTTACGGCTTTTCCCAGCCCTTTGGATCTGTATTGCCGTTTCAGTCACAGCAATCTTCCTAACGGGATATGCGGCAACGGTTGACTGGAGCTGGGTAAAAGGCGTCGCATGGGTCATCGGGCAGGGCACGATGTTTCAGTTCTGGACGCCGGACTTCCTCCGCAACTTTGGTGTTGGGGCGGTCAATGGCAGTCTGTGGTCAGTATCGGTGGAGATCCAGTTTTATTGCGTGACGCCACTTATGTATTGGGTGCTGTCGGGATTTCGTCCCAGTTTGCAAACAGCACTTATGTGTGCGTTGGCAGTTTTCTTCGCCAGTTTCAACGTGTTTCGTGATGGAATCCAGGCATTCTTGGACACTGCCACAGGATCTGAGTTGGGCGCCAAGCTCTTTGGGGTAACGTTTTTGCCTTGGTACTTCATGTTTCTCATTGGCGTATTAGCGCAACGTCTTCGGCATTGGTTGATTCCAATTTGTCAAGAAAGAGCCCTGGCCATCATCGTCCTGTATGTGCTGAGTATGAATGTAGATTTTCTATTATGGGGTTTGCCGCTTGGCAACGAGATCCCTTTTTATCTTGTGCCAATCATGGGATTGGCCGTGCTTAGTCTGGCATATTCGTCAGTAAACTTGAGTTCTCGAGTGCTTCGCGGTAACGACATCTCGTATGGCATTTATATTTATCACATGCCCGTAGTAAATGTTCTAGTTGAGCGAGGATGGACGGGTTCTTGGTCGTGGGTGTGGGTTGTTTTTGCTGTATCCGTTGGCATTGGTATTACCTCGTGGCGCTTTATCGAGGCCCCCCTGCTCCTGCGCAAGAGGGTAAGACAAATGAAATCTACGACGGCTACATGACCACGACGTCTACGTCCCGCTATTGGGCAATACCTCGGTATCAAGAGCGTTCCGTCGCTGTAGGCGATTGATCGTAATGATCAGCATCAGCAGGCCACCACAAGCCCACAGAGTGCCTTGCTTTTGTGCAAGCATGAACTGATAGCAGGTGACAGCTAGCAATATTCCAATGGCAGAGCGTATTTCGGGATAATCAGCATGGTCACGTATGAGCTGTCTGCCGTCCCGACATGCCCGCCAAAGCATTGTGACATAGAGCACAAACATTGGAATGCCAAGTTCTGCGAGCACTTCGATACTGACATTGTGGGCATAGACCTCATTTTTGGCTTGTCCAATTGTGGAAAACGCGTTGTATCCCAAACCAAAGATCCAGGCTAGCGGATTGACCATCAGCGCTCTCACAAGGTCTAGGGAGTTCTGCATCCGACCCATTAAGCTATCTTCGACGACCCCAGTTTCCCAACGAGACAAACCATATCCTTGTAGAAACATTGGCGCTATGTAAGCAAACACAACTGTTGCAAGTAGAAACAGGGCAGCGCTAGCAATGAAATTCCTAAAAGAATTGATTTTCCGTGCCACGGGGAAGAAGAGGACGGACAACACAATCGCGAACAGCAGTTGACCCCGCGATCCGGATTGCAAAGTAATAGCGGACCCCAATAGGAAACCAACGGCGCGCAATATGGCAAACACCACGCCTCGGTTCCCTATGAGTAAAGAACAAATAAGGAGGCTGCCGCCGAATTCGCCGAGGACCAGCGGATTGGTCACCTGTGATCCGCCAAGGCCAGCGACTAGCCTTCCAGACTCATTACGAAAGTCTGAACTGGTGGAGATTACTAACGCCAAGATGACCCCGGAAATTAGTAGAGAAACGCAGGCGCGGCGGAGGGTATCAAGATCGAACACTAACAGGCTGCCAACAAGAATATTTAGGACAATGAATGGGTACCAACTGTTGATGATCTGCCATGCGCTTTCGCGGGACGGTGACCACGCAAGACTTGTTAGTGACCAAAGAATGAGAACAACAGAAATTACCCATTGTGAATTTGCGTATCCATTGATGATCCAAGGCCGTTTAATATAAACCCGTAATACCGCGATCCCGACACATGTAGCTGTAATCACATTTCCGAGCCACGGAAATGTAAGAAATGGACCACCTGAAGCTTGGAGTAACTGTTCAAGCGGATACATCAGCAGTAACAATGCAAACGCCCATGGCGCCGAGAGCATCGCTGCTATGGATAGGGCAAAGAAGTAACCATATGCGAAGGTTGCTGTCATTGGAATTCCTGACTAGAACAAGCCAGCGCGCGCCTACACCTGCTTCAGCGCGCAGAATTCTTGGATTGACTGGATGACATATTCCTGCTGTTCACTTGTCATCTCGGGGAATATCGGAATCGAGAGAATGGTCGATTGATTTTCGTAGGCGTTCGGGAAGTCATCTGGCTTAGCACCGAGCCTTTGATATGCAGGTACGAAGGGAAGGGCGCACGGATAACTAATGACCGTCTCTATCCCGCAGCCTTTAAGGTATTGCCGGAGGTCATCGCGACGGGGATGGCGCACCACATAGAGGTGGTAGACATGATCGCGCCCGGGGGCTACCTCTGGAACACGTAAATCTGCGGCGCCCTGTAGAGCGCTGTCATATCGTGAGGCAAGTGATTTACGCGCGCGGGTCCAGTCCGCAAGATGGGGTAGTTTGACGTTAAGAATTGCAGCCTGAATTCCATCAAGGCGGCTGTTGATACCTTCGATTCGATGGTCCCCTTTTGTGAGCCCCCCGTGTCGGGCAAACATCGCCATGCGGTTCGCGAGTGCCGTGTCATTGGTAAGTAGCCCGCCTGCGTCACCCATCGCGCCGAGGTTCTTGCCAGGATAGAAGGAGAATGACGCAACCGTCCCAAGTGTTCCGACTAGCTTTCCAGATAGGCGCGCCAAGTGTGCCTGCGCGCAATCTTCCAAGATCCATAATTTGTGTTTCTGTGCAATACGGCTTACGGCATCCATTTCAGCCGGCTGGCCATACAGGTGAACTGGAATGATTCCGACCGTGCGATCAGTCACAAGTGACTCGATCCGGGTCGGATCAATTGTGAAGGTATCGGAGTCGGTGTCGCAAAACACAACTTTCCCGCCCGCCTGGGTGATTGTCTCACTTGTAGATATCCACGAATGAGCGCTCGTGATTACTTCGTCTCCAGGTTTGACCCCAAGAGCACACATGGCGATGTACAGCGAGTCTGTTCCGTTTGCACAAGATACGCAGTGCTTCACTCCGTGCATTGCGGCGAAGGCGGATTCAAATGCCTCGACGTTTGGTCCGCGCACGAAGGCAGACGATTGAATCACGTTAGCGATTGCAGAATCTATTTCTTGCTTAATCGTTAAGTATTGCGCGTGAAGGTCGGCAAAGGGTACGGCTTGACTATGACTTTGCATTTGGTAATTCCTTGATTCTGCGCGCAGGGTTTCCCGCATAGACACCAGGAGTGTCGATGCTCCGTGTTACGACCGCTCCGGCTCCAATAACAGTTCCTGAAGCGATGTTTACCGGCATAATAGTGGCATTGGATCCGATGCAAACCCCATCTCCGATGCGAGTTGAACGCCACAATTCCTTGCGTCCATTTGCTGGTCCGCCTGATACGAATGTGTCATTTATAAACATTACGCCGTGCCCAATAAAGCAATCGTCCCCGATGGTTACTAACTCACATATAAAAGTGTGCGATTGAATGCGACAGCGCTTGCCAACAAGCACGTCTTTCTGAATTTCAACGAATGGACCAACGAAGGTCCCATCGCCAATTTTACATCCATAGATGTTGACTGGATCGATGATTACAACTCCCTCACCGAATTGGACACTGGTCACCGATACTTGTCGCCTTTGTGGTTCGGTCAATGGCGTGCTCCGAGTTTGCAATGGCTCGGGTTGAAGCGCAGGGGTATCTGTCGCCCGGTTTCAATCGACTCGTAGATTGCAGAAATCAGTTCCAAGCTCCGGCGACCCTGTAGTCCGTCCACCAGTTGCTGGCTACCGTTGGTGATGCAGTCGATTACGTGGTCATAGTACGCCTGATGGCCAAACCCATACACATTCGGAGGGTTGACAGAGTATTTGGAAATCACATCCGAGTCGTCAATAGACTCTTTAGTGAAAGCCCAAGTTTTCATTGCATTTACTGCAAATCCACCGATTTCCACCGATCCCCCTTCGCCAAGTATCGATATGGATCCCTCTAAGTCTCGCGGTCTGGCTGCCGTGGTCGCTTCAATAATGCCCAGTGCGCCATTTCGGAAGCGTAAATTAACGATCGCCGTGTCCTCAGCCTCAATTTTTACGAGGGCTGTTGTCGACATCGCTGACACCGTTTCAACATCCCCCATCATCCACTCAAGTAGGTCGATGTGGTGGCTTGCCTGATTGGTCAGCACACCACCGTCAAGCGCCCATGTTCCCCGCCATGGGTCTTGGTTGTAGTACGCCTGATCTCGGCACCACCGGACGCGGACCGTTCCTAATACTAACTTTCCAAATCGTCCAGCCTCTAGTGCTTTCCGAAGTTGAACAACAGGTACATTGAATCGGTTCTGTTTAACAACGAATAATCGAATACCGGCAGCATCGCACACACGGATCATTGCATCGGCATCGTCCAGGGTCAAAGCCATTGGCTTCTCGACAACAATGTGCTTTCGATAAGGCGCGATCGCTAATGTATGTTCGGCGTGTCGTCCGCTCTCCGTAAGAATTACAACGACATCCGGATTAGTGTCACGCATCATTTCATGCATATCGCGGAACCATGGGACCTTGAATTGTTCCCCTAGAGTGCGCGCCTTCTGCTCGACTGTGTCGCATACCGCACAAAGGCTCGCGTTTGATATCTGGCCTGATCCCAGTAACTCAGCATGCCGCTTGGAAATTCGCCCACATCCAATGATTGCAAATTTAAGCATCTGTCATCCTTGTAATGGTGTCAATGGCATTCCTAGACGGGTAGTATCGGCTGCAAACTCATGGAACAATAGAGCGTCTGCCGAACTATCACAAGTCAATAATAACTAAGGCATGGGCACCTCGGCGTTAGCGACTCGCTTCGTCGGCGATTCGCTCACCAAGCTTTCGGGCTGTCGTCCACTTTCCACCAAACGCCGTAATAACGCTTCCCGCTCGCTCAATCGCATACTCCCTGGTAGCCCTGTCGGTTGGAGAGCTACTTCGTATTAACGGCCTCACACCAGAGAACGATGAGATTACCTCCGCGTCCTGCATTGGAACCTCAATTACTGAGTCATAGAAGGCGCGAATATAAAGCATCTCTTTTGGACTGCAACCTTCGGTCCGTGGTGACGCTTGGCGAACCTCCGTGGTGCCCACTAACGACCCGCCTTTCCACGGCAGAACAAAGCCAATTCGTCTTTCGCCTTTTACCTCAGCCAGTATCCCCGCTGGGCACGGGCGAGAGGTCACCAGGTGACTTCCGCGAACTAAATCTAACGAGTACGCAGACGGGATGCTGCTCAACTCAAGCAGTTGGCTGGCCCATGGACCCGCAGTATTTACTACTCGATCGAATTTCCGAGTTCCTCCATCAAAAACTACATTTCCATCCTGATGCAATCGCATCACCTTGGTGTTTTCATGCAGGCGAACCCCGAGTTCCAGGGCACGCTCTACCGCCCATTTGCCCAATGCAAAGTCATCCATCTGCCCGTCCCAGAAGGTGAATGCCCCCTGCAAGTTTCGCCTTGAAAGCTCAGGCTGCTTGACCAGAGCTTGGGTCGCACTTAGCCACTGATGGCGTTTGGGTTGCGACTTGCCAGCTAGGCAGTCATATAAAAAAAGACCTGCTCGAAGTTTCCACCTTGGCCGTCCGCGTGCTTCCCATACGGGCAACAATAGCTCGACCGGTCGACACAAGTGAGGCGCGTGCAAAAACCACCAGGAACGCTCGTTCAACGCCTCTCTTACCAAACGAAATGAACCATGCTCCAAGTACCGAAGTCCGCCGTGTAACAATTTAGTTGACGCAGAGGATGTTGCGCCCATTGTCTCGCGAGCTTCGAAGACATCAACCCCGAAACCCCGTTTCCTCAAAGCCGTGGCGGCCATGATCCCATTTATGCCCCCCCCCACAACAGCCACATTGCGAGCGGTTCTTCGATGATGGGGGTTCATTCGTAAAGTGATTCCTGCAAAGATTTCATGCCCATCGTAGTTTCGCGACTAGACTGCGGTCGCGTGTCGTAATATCGGCTGGGTTAGTCCCTTTACATACTACTTGTCCCTCGTTTAGATCGGCGTTCAAACTATGATTTCTGTCGCGATCCCATCACTGCCATGCGGGAATCTCGCCTCGGTCGCGAAAATGGTGGAGTTCGTAGGGGGTTCTCCGAAACTTGTTGCAAATCCGGAAGAGCTCGCGGGTGCGGACCGCATCATCCTTGCTGGAGTCGGAGCCTTTGATGAAGGGATGTCATCACTTCGTACTGGGGACTGGGAACCCGCATTGCGCGATGCTGTATTTGGTCGCGGGAAGCCCTTACTAGGCGTCTGCCTTGGTATGCAGATGCTATTCGATGGTAGCCAAGAAGGTGCTCTGCCAGGTCTTGGATGGCTGCCTGGCCAAGTGATTCGGTTTGATTTACCAATCGGCAGCCCGCTCAAGGTACCTCATGTTGGCTGGAGCGAGATCAATGTGAAGCGACCGAATCCGCTAGTGGATGTCAATTCGCTCCAGGATCGGTTTTACTTTGTCCACTCATATCACGCAGCGTGCGCCGAGGATGCCGATGTAATCGCAACAGCTGTACATGGCTATGAGTTTCCCGCGTTGGTTGGTCGAGCCAACATCTTTGGCGCACAGTTTCACCCGGAGAAGAGCCATCGTTTCGGAATGTCGCTAATGCGGCGCTTCTTGGAGGTTTCGTGATGAAGTGCAGAGTCATCCCAACACTGCTTCTTGAGGATGGTGGGCTTTATAAGACTAAGAAGTTTGTCGATCCCAGATACATTGGAGATCCGATTAACGCGATAAGGATATTTAATGATAAAGAGGTCGACGAGTTAATGGTTCTGGATATCTCTGTAAGTAAGCATAGAAAACCCATCGACTTCAACATGATTGAGCAGATCGCTGGTGAGTGCTTTATGCCACTGTGCTACGGAGGCGGCATTCGGACTGTGGAAGATGCGCAACGACTATTTGCGTTAGGTGTAGAAAAAGTGTGTGTTCAGAATGCCGCCCTTGACGATATGACACTGGTGTCTAGAATTGCCGAAAGATTCGGTAGCCAAAGCGTGATATTTTCGTGTGATGTGCGCAAAAGTCTGCTTGGTTCACGGATTATGCGTGCGACAGCGATCGGCAAGGACCATAAGGGCGATTGGAAGGACTACATCATTCGCGCTGCGAATGCTGGGGCCGGGGAAATATTGCTGACCTCGGTTGATCATGATGGAGTCATGCAAGGAATGGACCTATCTCTTGTGAAGGTTGGCTCGGAAGCCGTGTCGGTACCACTCGTTGCTGCCGGCGGCGTTGGCTGTTTGGCCGATATACGGGCTGCAGCCGAAGCAGGAGCAAGCGCTGTTGGGGTTGGCTCCTATTTCGTCTTTCATGGCTCCCGCCGCGGCGTTCTTATCACTTACCCAAGCCAAGATCAGTTAAAGCAATTATTTGCTGAGGAGGGTCCGCGGTGATGTCAGGCCATCGAAGGTGCACACGCTGCGTGATGGACGAGACCGTCCCGGAAATCACATTCGACGAATCTGGGATTTGTAGCTGTTGCACAGCGTTCCTGATTGAGAAGTCGCGGCGCCTATTAGAAGACAAGGTGACACAGCAGAAGGCGCTGGAATCTCTAATACGAAAGGTGCGGAAGGCAGGTAAAAATCTTCCATACGACTGCGTGATCGGAGTTTCAGGGGGGGTCGATAGTTCTTGGGTGCTCGTCCAAGCAGTCCAACGCGGTCTGCGACCACTAGCGGTGCACATGGATAACGGGTGGAACTCCGAGTTAGCCCAAAACAACATTGCAAACTTAGTTCGTGGTTTGGGGGTAGACCTAGAAACACATGTGATTGATTGGCGCGAGTATCGAGGGCTGATGCAAGCATTTTTTGATGCAGATGTAGTAGATGTCGAGTTGCTTTATGACAATGCCATGCTCGCGGTGAACTATCGTCAGGCTGCAAAAAATAAAGTCAAGTACATACTTGGTGGCACAAACCACGCGACTGAAGGCATGCGAATGCCCCAAAGTTGGAATTGGGGCAAATTCGACAAGCGGAATATCCAGGCAATCGCTGGCCAGTTTGGAAATGTTCAAATTCGTACATTTCCAACTATTGGTCTAATGGATAGATGGTGGTTTCAAACCGTTCGTCGGATTGAATGGGTTTCAATACTGGACTATCTTGATTTCAACAAAGAAGAGGCCGTCGCTACTTTGCAGCGCGAATTTGGCTATAAGCCTTATCCTTACAAGCACTACGAGTCGGTGTTTACGAGATTTTACCAGGGCTTTATCCTCCCTAGGAAATTTGGTATCGACAAACGAGTTCTCCATCTGAGCACCTTGATTCTTAATCAGGGATATTCGCGGGATGACGCCGTTCGACTCTTGGAACGCATTCCGTACCCCACTGATGCAGAGTTAGAGGTCGATCGCAAGTATTTCCTCAAGAAGATGGGGTGGAGCGACGTTGAGTTGCAGGAGTACATTGGTCGACCTGCAAAGCCGCATCTTGATTACGGGACTTCGTATCGATTAGTAAGGCTTGTTAGACGGTTGTTGAGCTGATTTTCTCAAAGGATTGTTGCACCCTTGTCGGCCGAATTGGAGAATCTCGAGTGGACTTTGGATTCGGTACAGCCGGGATGAAAGTCCTAACCCCAAATATATGAAAGGAGATTGTTACTGACTTAACTCTCACATTGAAGGCCACTAACATGTTTAATCAGCTCCGAAAGCGATTTACTCTAAGCATTGTTCTGTTAGTGCTTTCGCCGGTTCTTGCAGTGAACTCCGCGGTCGCGCAACAAGGGGGCCTTCTTCCCCCTCTCAGGATGCATTTGACCGACGGGAGTCGTAGCTCACGCCTCGTTTCTAGCCTAGTGATCGTTACGCCGTCGACACCTTCTACGGTAGTTGCAGCGCAACTGGCCCTCCGCCCAACGGGCGCGCGTGGAGTTCTACTGGTCGGTTTTGCTGACGACATTGCCAACAGCGACCATATTGCCCGACCAAAGCGCCTTGGTGGCGGGACCTACCCTGCGCCGTGGCTCAACCGAGGCATTGCAGCGGTCGCGAAACGTACGAGTAAGTGGCTGAAGGGTTATGCGGCTCGGAATGGAGTAGCGCCTGAATTTATTCTAGTGCGGTGTAATGCTTCACTGTCGTTCGCAACACTCTCCGCCCTCGGCGGTGACGCTGGGTGGAAGATGATCCTTGAGGACCGACGATTCCCGAGCTTGTCTGCTCAGATTGGGTTACCAGCAGTTCAACAGCCTTTGTTGAGTTCGCTGGATGCGGTGCGGCGCTGGGATGCATTTCATGAGGCTGTCGTGGATCGCGCGATAGTTACGGGAGTAGTTGCGCAGATCCAACAGCGGTACCCGACATGCACGGTGAGTTTGGAAAGTCGGTATTCGGCCCCTTCGGGGCGGATGACAGTGCCAGCGCGGTCGGGAGCCACCGCAAGTCTTGGCAACCAATACCCACTCACATTGGCTGGCGCTAGCGCCTCCGGTATTCAGTCCCTATATAGCTTGGTCAACGAACGTACCGCTACAAATCCGAGCACGCCAGCTGTGCCATCAATTCCTTGTCCTAACGCATCAAATTGGATTGACTCCTCAGGCACACAACTCACTCAATCACTCCAAGTCGAACTACTTCGGCACTTGGCGGTCATGGGCACGCGCACGGTCGTGTCTTCGGGTAATGGGTGGAGCGAACAACAACTGCAAAATCTAGATGTGGCATTGACTGATATCTCTAGCAATCTTGGCAGCGTTAATGTAACGAGTCATGCGGCAATACCAAATGTCGACCATCAGGTTCTTGTGGCGAGCAATGGACGCCGGGGGGAAAGTATTCATTGGCGGCTCACTATTTCACCTGAAGTGCAATCTGTGCGTGCGGTCTTTCTCGACGGAGCTACTCAGCAACTATCCTGCCCTAGCGGGGAAGTCGGTGTATGGTTCTCCCATCCAACGTCGCGGACTGTCGTGAACTTTATTATCGAACGGCAAACGAGCGGCGGCAGTTCCACGGCATCTTCTGGGGGTAGTGGGGGATCGTCTGGCTCAGCGAGCGGCGGTAGTTCCACGGCATCTTCTGGGGGTAGTGGGGGATCGTCTGGCTCAGCGAGCGGCGGTAGTTCCACGGCATCTTCTGGGGGTAGTGGGGGATCGTCTGGTTCAGCTAGCGGTGGCAGTTCAACAACATCTTCTGGGGGTTCCGCAACGCCACCCTTTGTCATCCTTTCAGATTCTGCAGGGACGGCAACAGCGAGCGGGCAGCAGGTTCCGAAGTACCTGATCATCTACCAAAACGATGTCGACCCTAGCGCAGTTTCGGGCACTATCGACATTCCGCGAGTAATCGCAGGCATCAAGAGGGAGATTGATGCCGGACGGTCGCAGCCCTGGGGTGTACTTGACTTCGAAGATCCTTTCAATGAGGTTATGGATCATGGCCCATCCGATCCGCGGTTCGCCACCGCTATGCAGTCGTTAGTGAACACCATTCGTGCGGTAAAGGCTGCGTTCCCATCAATTGCTTGGACTTACTACAACTTCCCACGGGTTGCATATTGGAATTCAAATCGTGGATGGGACGCCATTCCTGAAACGGAGAGTATCGCGCTTCAAGAGGAGGCACTGACGCGCTACGCCCCCATGCTTCCCGAGTTGGACTGGTTTATGCCATCGATTTATGATCGATATGAAAAATCCCTCTTCTCGCCGTCGATGGTGCCGGTGATATGTGGCGCAGAACGCGCCTACAGGGCTACATGCGTTGGTTTCATCAAGCGCTATATGGCTCGGGATGGCGTAGTTCGTCGCCCCATCATCCCAATTGCATGTCCTTGGTTCATAGAGGGTGGAAGGGCGACTCTCGCCCGATCAATACCAGTTGAAGAACTTGTAGAGGATCAATTTCGACCAGTTATTGTGGCGGGAGCTGACGGAATCGCGATGTGGTGTGCCATTGATTGGGTGATGGTGGTTGCGACAACGCCCGCTGCCAATCTCCCGGAGCGATATTGGCCAGAGCAGCAGGCTGTCCGAAATCAATTCGTTATCGATCTGTTTGGTGGCGCCCCGGTGAATTGGGACACAGCATCCACAATCAACGAACTGCGTACCAAGCTTGACTCGATGATCGACACGGCGATCGGATCAGCAAGGAGTACTTATGACGAAGTTCATCCGGGGGGAGCAAGTCCGAGCCCTAGCCCGTCTTCCTAATGTCTGACACTCATATATTGTTGTAGACTTAAGGTGTGGAACCAGACGGCGAAGTTGAACCGGCAAGTGAGTCAGCAGGGATGGCTGCTCAAGCGGTTCACGGGACGGGATGGACGGTCGTTTCTGGGGTGATTAACAAGCTCGCCACCCTTGTCAGTACTCTAGTTGTTGCACATTATTTAGGGCCCGATGACTATGCACTTTCATCGGTAGCTTTGGCAATTGGTGGCTTTGTTCTTTTTTTGCCGCCGTTGGTGATGGGCGATGTGATTGTTTCTCACGCCCGCGATATCTCGATCGTCGCCGACATCGCGCGAAGGATTTCTAATCTTGCGGCGTTTGTATCAGTAATCACCATCGTGCTAGCGATACCAGTATTCCTAGGAATCTACAGCAAATTTCCGGGTGGCTCCCTTGCGGCATTACTAATGGTTTTCGCACTTCGGCCCATTGGGGATGCGAGTGCGGTCATTCCATTGTCAACCCTGCGGGTTGGAATGCAGTATCGAAAAATCGCGGCTATCGATGGATCCGTCCAACTAGTAGCTACCGCTACGACGATAGCCATGGCCGCCTTCGGAGCCGGCGCACTAGCACTGGTGATGCCACAGGCGAGCGCATCAGTTGTAAAAGCCGTTCTATATAAGTTGTATGCGGGTCCGAAATCGGCTCACGTTCGAACGATGCGGTTAACAGCTAGCCGAAATCGACTTTGGACTCAACGATTGCGTCGGCAATTCGTGATCGCCGCCTTGGCACAGTATGTTCACACGCTAGTCGGAAATCTCCCAATATTGGTTCTTGGTCGGTGGGCGTCGGCAGGGGATACAGGCAATTACACATTTGCGTTTTTACTGTCGATTCAGGCGACATCAATTGTTTCCTTACCGATAGCGATTGTGCTCCAGCCTATCTTTGTAAAACTTGGATCAGACGTTTCTCGCCAGGCTGCGGGATTCATTCGAGTATTGAGCACTATTAGTGCGATCGCTGTTCCAGTGTCGTTGCTCCAAGGCGCCCTGGCGGATCCGCTGTTTGCCGTCTTATTTGATACAAAGTGGCAAGGTGCGGTTTTGGTATTCCAGATACTCTCGATCGGACAAGCATTCTTCTTCGCTGTTGCGCCAATAATGTCGATGATGCGTGCTCGAAAATACTTTGGGACACTCCTTTGGTGGCAAACTGCCCAACTCGTCTCATCATTCGGCATTTACGCGTGGTGTGCAACCCATGCAGGATCGGTCGGGGTGGCTGTTGCTGACGTCTTGTTGTGGCTCGTTAGTGTTCCCGTAGCAGCATGGCTTTGCACGCGGCAGGCCAGAATGCCCCTCAGGCGAGTTGTGTGGTCGCTGGGCGCTCCTTGGCTAACGGCACTGCCCATCGCGATTGCTGCTTGGGGTCTTTGGCAACTCCTCGAACAATTTGGCAACACAGGCGCATGGCTAGCAATTGGGGTGCTTGGCCCTGTGTGTTTAACAGTTTCATTTCTTGCCGTTCGCATAAGCCAGCCCTTGGTCTATGCCGAAGTTAAGCCCATTGTGTTTCAAGCCATCAACGGGCTGATCCGTCGACGCCAAAGTTCATTCGGATTTCATCGGAACAAAACAGATCTACCAGCCGATTGAGCACCATCGCCGTTGGCAATTTCAGCGAGAGACGGGTGCAGCACGGCGATAATGGCAATATCTCGATCCGATAGCAGTTGCACCAGTTCTTGGACACTGGCCAAAGTGTTGAGCGTTGGTTCCTCAGGCGCTGCGCTGAGTCGCTGTTCGATTCTCCACCAAAGCATTGACAATCCATGTCCAATCGCGGAAACAGGTTGTTGTGTCGGGTGGTCCAAGTCGAGTGGAGCGAAGGTGGGAACATCGTTGTAGTCATGGTCACTCAGCACTAATACGGCTATCTTCGCCCCGAAAGTGCCCACTTCACGACAGTAGCCGAGCAGATTTTCCGGGCACCAGGAACCAGCCGAGACATGGCACACAGTGACTGGATTTCCTCCTAATCCATCTCGTAGGAGGGTCGTCAAGTTGCTGGTCGCGAGATCTTGATCGTCGATGTAACCCCCCCGTTTATGATGCTGTCTCCGAGCTCTAGAACGCGGAGTTCACCAACACGTGTGGGTTGCGTCGCGTCTTCTGGTGAACGCATGCCCATGGAATTCACGAAGATCTGATTGCCAAACTGACAGTATGGCCCTGGACGGAGCAGGTACTCGATTTCGGGGATGGCTGTTGAACAAAGGGGGGTTTCCTAGTCCAACGATAAAACGTAATGTCGCCTCGGTAACCGCTAGCATCGCAATAATCTGGCAAGCAGTTGAGTCCAAGTGTTGAGATTGGCGTCGGAAGACCAAGAATGCTTAGAAGCCAATAGAGCGGCATTCCCTAGCGCATCAATTCGGGAGTCATCACCAACGAGGTTAAGGAGCAAATGTTCAAATGCATCCGGAGTGGTCGAATCAATGACGTCTCCGCACTTTGCCTCTCCTATGCATTGTGCCACTTCGCTCTCTGATGGGCCGACATAGATAACGGCGCGCCCAGCAGCAGCAATTCCGAAAAATTTGCTCGGAACCATGATTCCATTCATTGCTCGGATCATTGAAACTATATGGACGTCACCTGCTGCCAGTAATTCTCTAAGACGCTCGCGGGGCTGGTAGGGAAGGTCAACGTAGTTCTTGACATTGGCGGCCCGTAGTGCCTCGGTGACTTCGGACTTTCTCTTTCCGCCCCCAACAAGGGCGAATAGAAATCGTTGGTCATTCCGTAGTGCGATGATGCCTTTGATGATTGCCTCGAAGTCATGCCCAAGTCCGAAATTCCCCGAGTACATAACGACTATCCGGTTTCCTGCACCCCACTCGGATCGGTAGCGATTGTCCGTATGCCGCGGTCGGGGATTTGAACCTGGTTCACCCCACGGCCTTATTACAGATAAGCGGCATTGCAAGACGCCCTTTGACTTTGCAAGTTTTTCCATACAACGCCCGAGTACGACAACGTGGTCTGAGCGCCTCAGGCAAACGCGGTTCAAGCCTTCGCAAATGCGTCCGATCATTGAGCGTTTACTGATCACTCCGCACGCCACCAGTACATCCGGGTACATATCCATGCACCAGTAGACGCACTTGGTACCCCGAAGCATTCGAAGTAATAGCCCGAGCATCGGTAGGAATGGAGGTGTGGTGAGGCATACAACGACATCTTGGCGCGGTAGTCGGAGTGCTTCCCAAGCCGCGAACAAGTAAAAGTTCAGGAAATCAAATGCTCGAGCTGTAAGCGAGGCTTTCCCATACCTGCTTGACCCAACGCGTCTGATGGAGATACCGTCGATATCTTCGCATTGGGGTAGTGCCTCGCCGGATGCGCCGTAAAATGATCTTGACGCGATGGCGGTTACTTCATTTCCCTGATCGCGCATTTTGCACGCCAAATCCCAAGCGTGCTGCGCCGTCGCTGCGACGTCTGGGTAGAAGCACTGATTGAGTATGAGGATTCTCACTGGCGCTTACTCCGATTTTGAATCAGCCTGACAACTTCTGAGCTTCGGGCTGAATTACATTCGGGCTTGGCGGCGAGTATTTGGACATGTCAATAGATCTGAACCACGCAATAGTCTGTTCAAGTCCACTGCGAGCCGCAATTGTTGGTTCCCAATGGAGACAGGATTTAGCTAGTTCAATGTCAGGCTGCCTACGGCTTGGATCATCCTGTGGAAGGCCTCGTGGATCGATGGATAGACTCACACCGACGGTTTCGGCAATCATGGAAGCGATTTCCGCTACCGTGAATTCGACCGGATTCCCTAAGTTCACGGGGCCAGTTAAATTTTCAGGCGAATCCATCATGAGGCGCATCCCTCTAATCATGTCGCTGACATAGCAGAAAGCTCTGGTTTGAGCACCATCGCCGTAGATCGTCAGTGGTTTACCCCGCAGCGCTTGAACTATGAAATTGCTCACCACCCGCCCGTCATACGGATGCATACGGGGTCCGTAGGTGTTAAATATTCTTATCACCTTGATGGATGTATGGTGAATTCGGCGAAAGTCAAAACATAGTGTTTCTGCCACGCGTTTGCCTTCGTCGTAGCACGCTCTAGGACCAATGGGGTTCACATTGCCTCGATAGGTCTCTGATTGTGGATGCACCTCCGGATCCCCATACACCTCACTAGTTGAAGCATGCAGAATGCGTGCTCCAATACGCGTTGCAAGTGTGAGCGCGTTCAGTGTTCCTTGGAACGAGGTGCGGGCGGTCTGGATTGGCTGGTAACGGTAGTGACCTGGCGCGGCTGGACAGGCAAGGTTCCAAATGAAATCGACCTCGAACTCATATGGATCTACAACATCGTGGTGTACAAATCTGAATCGAGGATTACCCTCAAGGTGCGCGATGTTGCCTCGGTGCCCGGTAAACAGGTTGTCCAAGCAGATAACCGAGTGACCTTCATTTATCAGTGAATCGCATAAGTGAGATCCGAGGAATCCTGCGCCGCCTGTGACGAGAGAACGCTTCATCCCTATAGGATACGGCATGATCAGTTGACGGGCTCGATACCCAATTGCTGTAAACGAGCATCGGCAGTGTGTTTCGCCATGAACTGCTTGATAAGTGGCTGCCACGCGTGGAACGATTTGATGCAATTATCAACAGCAGTATTGATTGACTCGCCTTCATCAATCGGCAGGATGAAGGGCTCCCGGAGCATATGTGGCATTCCAGACTTGATGATCGGCAGCCCGTAGGCCATCATCTGGAGTGCTTTATTTGGCAACTCAATCGCGTCCGCATCGGGCTTGCGCCGGTATGGGATAAATGCGGCGAGCACATCCGCCATTGGCAGATCCGAAAGTTCACAAGCGCCTAGTACGGAAACATTGGGCAGCCCCGTCAATTTCTCGGCAGTCCACTTTCGCCTTGCAGCAACTTGGGTGGGGCCAACGACTAGCAGTTTCCATCCTGGGCGTTGCTGGGTTAACTCAACTGATGCCTGCCGGATGCAATCCGTGTCGAGGCCAATGTCAATAAACCCCCAATAAAGCAAACTGTTACGTCGAGTTAGATCCACCCCGGGATCCCTATATGGAATCAGCGACCATGGGAGAAATAGTTCCGCATTACACCACTTCCGAAGCCTATTAACTAAAGGTGTGGACAAGGCAAGCACTCGATTGCTTGCGCTGCATGTGCGTTGAAGATTGTTTGTCACGTGCCCAAACCACGGCAGCCGTGCCTGGCCTTCAAAGTCGTCACTGATGATCGTAATGACCTCACTCTCTGGGAGCAGATCGCGCAGAAAGTGATAGTCATGCGTGAAATTTATAACCGTAGCGTGGTTCGAAACGCCAATCCGATCAAGTTGCTGGCGGATCGATGATTTAACAATGATGGAATTGGCCCAGTCGAGTGCAGTTGCGACGCGTAACTGATGATGAAGCAGTCGCTTTGTCTGAGCAACAACGATTCTTGTTTCCATCTCTTGGCCACCGATGGAAATCGCGGACCAAGGACCTTCAGCGCGTTCCAGGAAAATAACTCGATGACCAGCATTGGCAATCAGCCGAGCCAATTGATGCCTAATGCGTGGGGCCTCTTGCCACGAGGTGTGCGTGACGAAGACGAAGTCACCCATTGCTGCCGACTTTCATTAACTTCATAGAACACCCGAGACACCGCCATGGCCCCAAGATTTGGGTGAGCTTCTTGCTAAGTGTCACATGGCAACTATCAAATGCCTTCACAGAGCGGCCCCAATCTGGATTCTGGAGGGTTTGCGGCTATGAACTCAGCCATGGCACCTTGCCACGATGTGAAGTTATCATCGATCTTCAGTAGGATTTCTTGCATAGTCGCGCCATCGTCAAGACGAAGAACGAATGGTAATGTGAGAAAGTCGGGCATTCCGCTAATTAACAAAGGAATGCCACGAGAAATCAATTGGAACGACTTGTTCGCGAGAGTAATCGCGTTCTGTGCTGGGTGGCGACCATAGGGGATGATCGCGGCGATCACCTGTTCGAACGGCAACGCCTCGAGTGGTGTTGGCCCTTGTAGCTCGATGTTTCCAGTAACGGCCATCACCCGCTCGAGTGCCGCCTTGAATCGAGCTGCAAGTGGACCTACGAGGAGAATCCGAGAGCCAGGACGTGCTCTAGCAAGTTCGTGTGCCGTACGCTGAAGCACGTTCAAGTCGATAGCGGAATCGATTGTCCCCCAAAATAGTAAGGTGTTTCTGCCAGTGACGGGTGCGATGGGGGCTCTGTATGGGGTAACCGCCCATGGGAGAAATAGCCTTGTGTCAGGGCAAAGTGGCGCAAGCCTCCGGCGAAGACTCTCCGAAAGTGCCAACACTCGATTGCTTGCTTGACATGTCCGTTCAAGTGCCCATGTCAGGTGTGTATTGAATGGCAACCTAGCCTGTGCCTCAAAGTCGTCATTAATGATCGTGACAATTGGGAGGTCCGAAAAAACGTCTCTTAGAAAGTAGTAGTCGAAATTGAAATTGATAATGCATGGCGCTTCGCCGAGTAACCCAGAGCGGCGATACGAGCGAAGTTGACGACTTACAAATACTCGGTTGAGTTCATGTAACAAAGGTAACACTCTGAGTTGCGCGTGGATCAATTTTTTGCTCCCGACCAACGTCAGTCCGTCTTCCGCCTTTGACACGGATTTCGCAGGCAGTCCGAAACCCGCTCGCTCAAAGAAAGTTACTTTGTGACCGTGCGAGAGTAACAATCTCGCAATCTGGTGGCGGAGCCTTGGCGGCTCGGACCATGTTGAGTGCGTCAGGAGAACAAATTGCCTACAGGCTGTTGGCTGAATGGAAAGTGTCGGATCTGCAGTGCCCTTCACTTTGAAATTCCTTGGCCATTGGACTTTTGTTTGTCATTCCACGCGTCATTAAATGTGCGCATGAGCGCCGAAACAGCTTTGGAATATTTTTGTCGTATCACCTCGCAGCCCTCCGGCGTACGAAGCTTCTCAGGCGTCGTAGACAGATCCTCACTCAGCCATGTCAGAACCGTCTTGTCTTCCGGCGCGAGCACAGTATCGCCCGGTCCAGTCAATTTGCGCGCTACATAGTCGATAGCAACCCAACAGGTAATCCCATCTGCACCGCCCTGAATTAGCGGGTTGATCGTGCAACTTCGCAGTTCGTCCGCTGGGATGACTGATCCCGCGCGCGCGCCACCTCCTGGCTGGTAGATCGGACTGACGAACGGCATGACTGGTCGTGATTTTTTGATTGGTGCCGAGTCGGTTACTACTGAAAATTCTTTGGCGAATCGCGTAGTCGCCAGGGTCCATGCTGTGGAGGAGTTAATGTGGTCGGCATTCGGACGACCGCCGTTATCTCGATCTCCAACCACTAAGTAGATACTAGGAGCCAACCAATCGCACTTTGCAACTATCGGCTGCCAGATACGCCGCTGGAGGTCCAACTCAGATGCTTTACGTATTTCGGTTGCATTGCTCCAGGTTTTGCCTTCGAGGTAATACGGCAATCGTGGCGCGCCGTAGAAAGTCCACTTAGTACCTGGGTAGGCGGCGCGAACGCGATCAATAAGTTCGGTCATGGCCAATTTTGCAGTTAACCAATGCGATGAATCGGGACCTTCTGCAAGCCAAGCGTCAAACGGAGTTTCAAAGTCAAGAACACCCCATTCGTAACTTACTTTTGCCGTAGCGTCGGCGATCCTGCGCAGAACCTTAGCGGTATCGATCTTCCCGGTGGATACGGTCTCTGGATCGCAGTCGTCCTGATAAATGATCAGGTACTTCTGCGCCCCGATACGGCCAATTTTCTCAAGATCTTCTATTGTTCGGATTTCGTCATACAACAGCACGGCGTGGTCGAGACCTTGCGTTTGCGTCATCCCTGAAATGGCTAGCACCAACAGGAAGCAGCAACACGCGACAGGGCGCGATGGCGTTGAGATCATGTTTAAGAGTGTAACCCGACAGTCCCTTTAGTAGCGAGTCAGCGATGTTTGGAATTGGCGAGTCTACGGCGCGATATGCTATCCTGAAGTACGTTATCAATGATCCATCGCGCCCCTAAAGATCATGGTCTGCCACTTCGGATTACGATCGCGGCTGGCCCCTTCTTCCCGACTCCGCCAGCTCCGACGGGTGCCGTTCAACGAATTTGGTACGACCTTGCCGCAGAGTTTGCGGCCCGTGGTCACCACGTGACCATTCTTGCGGTTCGTCATGGAGATCAACCTCGAGAGGAGGTTGTTGGCGGTGTTCGGATTATTCGTCGCCTTTCGATGCAACAGGGTCGCTACATTTGGCTTGATCTTGCTCGGGATCTGTTTGCCTGTCTGCTGAGTATGCCATTGCTGCCAAAGGCGGACATTCTCATCACGAATACATTTTGGATGCCAGTCGTCGCGCGACTGAGAGGTTCTGGCGTTGGCAAGATGTACGTGAGCATCGCTCGATTTCCGAAGGGGCAGATGGGGCTTTACCGCCATTGTGAACGCTTACATGCAGTGAGCAGGGCGGTGGCAACTGCGATCATGGAAGAGAGTCCGAAGTCTGCATCTCGCATCCGCGTAATCCCGAATCCGATCGCAACGGACATTTTTGTTCCGCCGGTCAGCAGACGAGCTACTTCAGACGATCCGACAATTCTGTACACGGGGAGGCTGCATCCAGAAAAAGGGGTGCACATGCTCATTGAGGCATTCCGGATTCTTCACACGGAACGACCACGGCTTCGTCTGCGCATCATGGGACCAATATCGATCGGCGAAGGCGGTGGAGGTGAGCCGTATATGGCGAAACTTAAGCTGCTCGCGAAGGGCTTACCCGTCGAGTTTGCCTCGGCCGTGTATGGGCGGCAAGCCCTTGCGGCTGAACTCGGTCGGGCACATTTCTATTGTTATCCATCGCTTGCTGATAAGGGTGAGAGCTTTGGAGTAGCACCGCTGGAAGCAATGGCCACCGGTCTTCCTTGTCTTGTGTCTGACCTTGAGTGCTTTAGAGACTTTGTTATTCCTGGTGAGAATGCGTTAGTTTTTAATCACCGCGTACCGACTGCCACGGCCAATCTCGCAGATGAGTTAGGCCGGCTTGTGGACGACCCAAGCCTGTGCGCATCACTCGGGGCTGCCGCTGTGGTTACTAGTCAGCGGTTTAGTTACGTCCGAGTCGCCGACCAGTTCATCGAAGACTTTAGGGATTTGATCAAGGCATCACGAGGAGATGCATGACAAACCAAGACTCAGCGATGGTTGTGGGCAAACCTGCAGACAGGTTGCGTCGGAAGTCTGCTCAGGCTGATCGCTACACTTCTCCATGGTCTCTTCGAGAGCGGTTTGGAATGCTTGCTTGGAGGATTGTGGAGTGTTTGTTAATGCGCCCGACTCCGAAGGCGCTCAATTCATGGCGACTGTTCTTGCTTAGAATATTTGGATGTACGGTTAGGGGTCACCCCTTCGTCCATCCTGCCTGTTTAATCAAGATTCCTTGGCAGTTGACTATCGAGGATCGTGCTGCGATCGGGCCGCACGTCGAAATCTACAACTTAGGAGAGGTTCTGCTGCAAGAGCGATGTGTGGTTGGCCAGCATTCTTATCTCTGCGGCGGAAGCCATGACCTGTCCGATCCAGAACTGCCCTTGATTATTGGTCCAATTGTCATCGGACCCGAAGCCTTCATTGGCGCCCGGGTTCTTATTTTACCAGGCGTTCTGATTGGGCCTGGTGCGGTAATTGGTGCGGGCTCTGTTGTCAGCCGTGACATGCCCCCTTGGCAAGTGTGCGTTGGTAATCCATGCAAACCTCTTAAGTCACGAAACTGGTTGCGTAGTTGATGTACAAGTTATTGAGATTTAATCAGCGGCATCGCGTATCCGTCAGTGGATTTGTTTCAATCGAATCTCAATCGGTTCCTTCGTCGGAGAATTCGCTCGAAGAGTGCGTTCTTCTGCGGTAAACGCCCGTTGACTCGGACACGTTGCGTTCGAGACGATTAACAAGGAGCCGCAACTCCGGGCGTCAATGGTTGTCGACTTCATCAACAGAGCAGTTCAATTTGATTCATATCAAAATCTAGAATCGGCCACCTGCTAACATTGAAGTGGTAGGTCGCATGATCAACCACAGGTACTGATTTCGGCGCAGGCATTGATCAGACACCCCTGGTAACTAGCCTGTGTAGTTACCAGGGAGACTATTCGCGAATGCAATTGATTCCCGGTACCTAACGCCCAAGCGCACATGTCGTGGTGTTTGGTTGAATTCATGCTCCCCGTACTAGCTACCTCTGTCTTTTCTCTGATCATGGTCGATTCTCAGCAGGCGCTCGTTGTGTCCTATGCAGAGCCGGAATCGAATACTGGCAAAATCTGCAAACAAGTCTGCGTGAACACCAGCAACCGGCCATGGTGGGAAAGTCAGGTCGGCGACCGAAAGTATTGGTTTAATCACAAGCAAGGCACCGTAAACTTCGAAAGCTTTCTTGTCGTGAACGGATTGGGGAGGTGGTTCCTTCCGGTGCCAAAACCAGTGCAATTTGGCGGACCGGGGGAGTAGTTTGCTTAAACAGGGTAATGGGAGTATTCAAAGTTCCAAGCCGTGACAAACACTTTCAGTTTCTTCAACGCGCTGTTGCACACCAATTACGGGAGTCCCGTTGCTCCGTCGGTCTACGAGGCACTAACCTTAGTTCCAGAGAGGCTGTTGTATTACATCGCTTTTGGTGGGTTCATCTGTAGTAAAATCGCTTAAACATGGTTTAAATCAATTATTCTCAGCTTGTAACTGAGCTTTTACGACTATAGACCGAACTTGGCGCTGATCAACCGTAGCTTCACCTTTGGCTTGATTAATAGAAGAAAATATCTGTAGTCGTAACACCGTATCGGCATGGGCCCACGGATTCAAAGGAAATGACCCTCTTGGCTTTGTTCTGGGCCCTCACAGCGCCGTAGCGCCATGAATCATCTAGCACAATAATGTCTCCTTCTACAACAATCTTTTCAACCAGTTCAAAGCAGGTAGGTCGCATTTCAATAGATTCTTCATACCCATCAATAATGTAGATGTTTGACTTGTGAGATTTTACACTGTTTAAAAAAGCTGATGATTTGAAGGACTCCAGACTGTTTAAATCGAATGGCATCGTTTCTACTTGCACATTGGAAATCTCCTTGCCTTTGAGTCTAGAAGTTATTTTGCCGGCCCATTCGTGACTGCTTTCGGCGCAGTAAACGGACCCGGCACGCCTTGCAAAGAAAAGTGTTGAGCCGCCTCCTCCAAACTCAAAGACCGTCATATTTTTGTTTGTGTATTTGTCTAAAAAATCAATTGCTTTAAAGGAGTACCAAGGTAACTCATAGTCGATAGGTTCTTTGCCAATGAGCGGCAAATGTGTTAGGTACCTCGAAATATCCTGAGGGTTTCTTAGTAAATATCCAGCGAGCCTTAAAAATTTAGAAAGGGTTGTACCATGCACAATTTATGTCCTCGTCCATTTAGTGTTATCACTATCTACTTTTCTCACAAACAAATCGGAGTATACAATTTTAACAGTCACTTGGTAGTCAGTTTTGATTCATAAAGTGCGATTTGTGTGACGATTCGGGTGTTAGCTGTTCAGTAGATTCAGAGCGATTGAGTCAGACCTAGTCGGGAAGTGAGAGCGCGCGTGGTGGCCGACGAATAAATCGGTCGGGATGCTGCCTCCAAATTTGGTCGATTGCACGCTGACGAATGTGATGAAGTTCCCAGCGCTTGTCACGGTAGACCTGCACCTGCGCTTGCGCGAACAAGGTCCGCTTCATGTCATGCGACCATTTCCGCGCGTTAACATTTGTTGGTTCGCGCGCGAAGACGCATGGCGCGGTGTCAACTGTACGAAGTGGGTTCCCTGGAGTTATGGATATCTCCCGTCGCCGTTCGGGCATCCCGCGATTTATGACGATATCCCTATGGCGAGCATTGGGACCCTATCGGATTTAACTCCTGCTGTTGGTATCAAGCGCGCCCACGACCGCGTTTGAGCGAGTTCGCTAATGATGATCATGTTGAATTGCTCTACCGGGTCCGTCCCTAAAGCCTGTTGAATCCGATCGCTCCTCGATTCCGGTGAGACCCTTTGCACAAGCTAGAGGTGCACTCTTTACGCCATCTTCCGGCATCACAGAGTGTGGTTCGCACGCCTCGCGCGGCCTTAACACGACTAGTCATAATCCCGGTTCCTTCATCGACTGTCAAAAGTGCTAACATACAAAACGGCGGTTGCGATACATACGCATCTCATTCAGCTATGAATCCAGTACTCCAGGTCACAGTTGTAATCCCCATCAAGAACGAGGAACGGAACCTCAGCGCTTGTTTAGAGCGCCTAGGTCGCTTTGCTAAAGTCGTAGTCATTGACTCTGGATCGACAGACTCCTCCAAGGAGATTGGCCTGCGAGCTGGCGCAGACTGGATCGATTTTCGCTGGGATGGTCATTTTCCAAAGAAGCGCAATTGGTACCTTCGTAACCACCATATCGAGACGCCTTGGGTCTTGTTTCTAGACGCCGATGAGTACATCGACGACGCGTTCAGCGACGAGCTCGAGCGCGTCCTTCCAGCCACATCTCACTCTGGTTTCTGGATCAACTACGACAATTGGTTCCTCGGGCGTCGACTGCGATACGGCGATGCAAATCGGAAACTCGCTCTCTTCCGCGTTGGCACTGGCGAATATGAGCGTATTGATGAGGACCGGTGGAGCCACCTCGACATGGAGGTTCATGAACATCCGGTGCTTACTGGAACAATCGGCGAGATTAACGCCCGCCTCGATCACCGCGACTATCGAGGATTTGAACACTGGCTCCGCAAGCACAACGATTACTCAACATGGGAAGCACATCGTGTTTCGCTACTCCGCGCCACCGGAAAGTTTGGCTCTGCGGACCTTACGAAGCGACAACGACAGAAATACAGTTCGATCGGAAAGCCTTGGCTACCAATCGCGTATTTTCTGCATACGTACCTAGTCAAGGGCGGTTTCCGCGACGGCTATCCAGGATTTGCCTACGCCATGGCGAAGGCGGTCTATTTCTGGGATATCGGTGTCAAGTTGCGAGAGTTTGGGGCAGAAACCAAAGGCTAATTCCTGTACTCGGCGGCTCATATCATCGCCCGCTGTGACCGCGCTCCGCATCCACAACACCCTTTCTCGCTCGCCGCATTCAATTTCTGCGCTTGCCTCCGCGCCGCTCACTTTCTACACCTGCGGCCCCACCGTCTACGACGACGCGCATATCGGTAACTTCCGGTCCTTCCTGAATGCCGACATCCTTCGCCGCACACTCGAACTCCTCGGCCACCGCGTCAAGCACGTGATGAACATTACTGATGTCGGCCATATGACAGAGGATTCCTCTGCCGATGGTGGCGGAGAAGACAAGATGGAAGCGGCTGGCCGGCGCCTCGCTGAAGCAAAGAAATCTGGCAAACTTCCACCAGGATCGTCCGGCGAGATTGACCCATCGAACCCCTACGCGATCGCTGATTTCTACGCGGCGCGATTCTTGGAAGATGCGCGGCACCTCGGTCTCAAGGTAGCCATCGAGGCGGAATCAATCCGCGCCACCGGCGGCAATCCCGACACGCTCATGCCGCGCCCAACCCGCTGCATTCCGCAGATGGTGGCCATGATCGAGAAGCTCGTGGCGGGCGGGCACGCGTACGTCGCCTCGGACGGCGCCGTGTATTTCAACGTGCGCTCGTTCCCCGCATATGGCCAACTCTCGGGCAACACACTCGATCAACTCCGCGAAGGTGCGGGGGACCGTATTGACGCCGCACACCAAGCCGTGAAGCGCCATCCCGCAGATTTCATGCTGTGGAAGCCTGATCCGAAGCACATCATGCGCTGGCCATCACCGTGGGGTGAGGGCTACCCTGGTTGGCACATCGAGTGCAGCGCGATGGCACGCATGTTGCTCGGTGACGAGATCGACATCCATTCCGGCGGCGAAGACAACATCTTTCCGCACCACGAATGCGAGGTTGCACAGAGTTGCTGCGCCACCGGTCGGCCAATCTTTGCGCGCGTTTGGTTTCACACCCGCTTTTTGCAGGTGGAAGGCGCAAAGATGTCCAAGTCCAAAGGCAACTTCTTCACGCCGCGTGATCTCTTCGCAAAGGGCGTGACACCTGCCGCGTTGCGTCTGGAATTGGTGCGCACGCATTACCGCTCCAATGCGAACTTCACCATGCAGGGTCTTCAGGATTGCCAGCGCATGATTGATCGCTGGTCGCGTGCACATTCACAACTATTGGAACGCGCCAAGGCGCTATCCGCTTCGGTCGCAACCTTGGCTCCAGACGAATCCCGCAACCCCGGTCCATTTGAAATTGCGCTGACCGAATTCACCGCAGCCCTTTGTGATGACCTCAATGTCGCCCGTGCTATCGCCGCGCTCAACGAAGCCGTCAGCTCAAAGCCCGACGACCACGCTTCTTCATGTCCACAGCGTGAACTCGCCAGCCTTCTAGCAATGGATAGCGTGCTTGGTGTACTCGGCCGAAACGCTGTAGTTGCCGGCGCAGCACCCGCTGAAGATCCGGAGTTCATCGCGCGCGTGGAGTCACTTCTTGCGGCTCGTACCGCGGCTCGCGCGGCGAAAGATTGGCCCGAAAGCGACCGCGTTCGTGCTGAACTCACGGCACTTGGGGTTGCTGTTAAGGATGGCGCGGATGGCGCAACGTGGTCACGCATGCAGTCTTAAGACTTAGCCGGGTGTGCCATGTGATTGTTGTTGTCAGTGGATGAACTTCCACACATCATCTACCACCCATACTCCACCCGAATCCCCGCCTCGTCATTCCCAAATACAAACGCACTCCCCTTGAAAAACACCGCAGTGCAATGCGGCAATATCACTCCTGGCGCATGGCCGTAAAAGTCCACGCGATCAATACCGCGCCCCAGGAATGCTTCGTGGAATCCATATCCCTCTGCGTTGTCGCAAATGATGATGCCGCCCGGTGCGAGGCGTTCGCATGCGATTGGGACGAGCCAGCGGCGGTCGAGGCCGTCAATGATGATCACATCGAATCGTTCCGCGGGGTCCTTTGCAAGAATCTGCTGAATGCGAGCGACCCTCGCTTCCGGTGAGTCTCCCTGCACAAATTGAAGGTCAACGTTCGTTGGCATTTGCCGGCGGATGCGATCGTGCCAGGCTTGATCGCCTTCGAATGTCAGAACGCGCTTTGCTTGCTTTGACCACCAGATAGAGGACTGCCCACCACCAAACTCAAGGACTGAGCGCCCCTCGAACTTGCGCTGGCGCAGAAAGTCGATGCACGGAAACGTGTACCAAGGCAATGGCTCGCCTCGTGAGGACACCGCCGCTTGCTTGAAACTGCTCTTGAAGTGACCGGATCGCGCACTGAAATACAGTGGCGTGAGCGTCGCGGTTCCGACACTGCGTATCGCCCCCGAGAGCCACGCCGGAGTGAATCGCTT
>Ga0164295_10000619_pt1 | contig 29839 bp, 28 predicted proteins | sample GEODES006metaG_FD_111798 | JGI IMG/M metagenome (GOLD analysis project Ga0164295, IMG submission 111798) | Oligotrophic lake water microbial communities from Sparkling Lake, Wisconsin, USA - GEODES006 metaG | ecosystem: Environmental > Aquatic > Freshwater > Lake | place: USA: Sparkling Lake... | reverse complement strand
GGGAACCGGACGTTCAGCTTCTCTCTGACCTTGGTGCCATCTGGTGGGTAAACAATCGTAAAGGGTGCCTGAGCAAATGCTGCTCCGCCCACGATCATCAACGCTAAAGTACCGATACATCGATTCATGAATTGCCGTAACCTCAATTTGGACAGACCGGCCATCGCCGATCAGCCGCAAGCTGTACTTATAAGGACGTTAAATTCCTCTCGAAATGTCACAAACCCCTAGGGCATCTGAGCAAAACGTATACTAATGTCTATGCAAGCGGCGATTGATCTCGATTCTCTAAATCCAGAACAACGAGCGGCAGTTTTGCATACAAACGGCCCCCTGCTGATTTTTGCCGGCGCAGGTTCGGGCAAGACCCGGGTGATCACCCACCGAATTGCGCGACTCGTCCAAGATGGCGTTCGCCCATCTCGCATCCTCGCCGTGACGTTTACCAACAAGGCGGCGAGGGAGCTTAAAGAGCGCGTCATCCATCTTGGCGTGGACTCCACAAAGTCGATGTGGGTTGGGACGTTCCACTCCCTCTGCGCGCGAATGTTGAGAATCGACGGTAGCGCGATTGGCATCGATCCGAACTTCGTCATTTACGACGATGGCGACCAGATGGCGCTCATCCGCGACATTCTGAAACAGAAGAACATTGACGACAAGGCGATCCAAGCTCGCGCAGTTCTCGCCGAAATCTCCCGCGCGAAAGAAAAGCTCCAAACTCCCGAGAAGTACAAGGAAAGAACGGCGGGCTACTTTGAAGGCGTCGTCGCGGACATCTACCCCGCCTACAACAAGCTCCTCACCAAGTCGAACGCGCTCGACTTCGATGACATCATTTTCTATGCGAACCGACTCTTAGAGCAACGCGACGATGTTCGCGAGAAGTACCAGGAGCGGTTCCTGCACGTGATGGTCGACGAGTATCAGGACGTCAACTTTTCGCAGTACAACCTTGTGCACCTCCTCGGCGCAAAGCACCGGAACGTCATGGTCGTGGGAGACGATGACCAGAGCATTTATGCCTGGCGCGGTGCAGATGTCAGCCTCATCCTGAAATTCGGGTCCGACTATCCCGACGCCACGATCATCAAGCTAGAGCGAAACTACCGAAGTACCAAGACCATCTTGGCGGCGGCGAATGCCGTGATTCAAAAGAACCAGAGCCGGGCGAGAAAGGAGCTTTGGACCGAGAACGACCAGGGCGCTCAAATCAAGCTATCCCAAGCCGGCACCGAGCAGGACGAAGGCATGATTGTCGCCGACCGGATCCAGCAAGCGGTCCGCACCGGCCGCCGACCGTACAAGGACTTTGCCGTTCTCTACCGAACTAACGCGCAAAGCCGAACGATGGAAGAGGCGTTCTTGACGAGCCGGATTCCGCACATCCTGGTTGGCGGGCAGCGATTCTACGACCGAAAGGAAATCAAGGACATGCTGGCGTACCTGCGCCTCGTGTTCAACCCGCGCGACGACGTGAGCTTTAAGCGGATCGTCAACGTTCCCACTCGCGGTGTCGGCGCGGGGGCACTCACTAAGCTCGAAGAGCGCGCCGCCGTTATGGGCGGAAGCCTCTACGATGCCGTTCAAGATCAGGAGCTGCAAGCCAGCCTGCCCAACAAAACCGCCTCAAGTCTTCGCGGCTTCATTGGGGTGATCCAAGAAGCCCAAGACCAGGCCAGCGGAACCATCACCGCCCTGATGCTGAACTTGATCAACGGTAGCGGCTACCTGGACATGCTGCGAGAGGACCGTAGCCAAGATTCCGTGAGCCGCCAAGAAAACTTGCAGGAATTTCTGAACGTTGCGAGCGAGTTTGACGCCACCGCCGACGAGCCGACTCTCGGCGCCTTCCTCGAAAGCGTTTCCCTTGTTGCGGACGTGGACGCGCTTAAGATCGAAGGTGGGGACGCAGTCACGCTGATGACCCTGCACTCGGCAAAAGGGCTCGAATTCCCAGTGGTGTTCATCACGGGCATGGAGGAAGGGGTCTTCCCGCACTCCCGATCCCTTGGCTCCGACTCGGAACTCGAAGAAGAACGGCGACTTGCCTATGTCGGCATGACCCGCGCGAAGGAGGAGCTGAACCTTCTGCACGCCCATCGGCGGTCCGTCTTTGGCACGCCGAACTTCAACAGGCGATCCCGATTCTTAGATGAAATTCCAACGGAATTGCTGGATGCCGTCGGGGAATACAACTTTGGACACGGCGGCAGGACCGGCAACGTGCTCTCCGAGCGCGGCGGATCTTATCGAAGCGGCGGCGCGACCGTCACCCCGACCCCGGTGGTGGAAAGCACGGCTCCCACTTGGATCGCCCCGTTCCAAACCGGTCAGCGAGTGCAGCATCCAAAATTTGGCATGGGCGTCGTTGTCGCCTGCAATCCCGTCCGAGATGATGTGGAAGTCACCGTCGCATTTCCGGGCGTAGTTGGCGTGAAAAAGCTGGTGCAGAAGCTCGCAAAGTTGGAGGCGGTCTAACTTGCGCACGGTGCACCTCACGGGCCTTGCGCTGAGCCTCACGCTTGTGGGCTGCCGGGGCCAAGATCTGAGCGGCACCCTGCAACCCGGGCAGACCTGGACCTATCGCGTGCTAGCGCCGCCGATGCGGTACGTCGAAACCGTCCGCGCGACCCGTAACGTTCCGGTCGCCGGAGCAAACGGCGTCGAACTCGCGAGCGGCCTCGGCACTTCCCGTTTGGCTTGGAAGAACAATGTTCTTTACGCCTCCAAGCTCGGCACCACGTTTTATGAGCCGGCGATCCCGCTCTGGTCCCGCACCGAAATGAAGCACCACGGCCGGGCGCTTTCCTTTGGCCGAACCAGCCCGGTGGCCGGAAATCTCACCCCGCCGCCCGCAAAGCCAGTCGAACTTACGATCAACGGACAAAAGCTTAAGCTCGAAGAAGCGGTCATCGTTCTAACGGGAGACGGTCCCCCGCGCGAAATTCGAACTTGGATTCATCCGTCCCGTGGTTTGGTCCAACAAGAAGAGCGCGTCAATGGCCGCTTGCGGATCCAAACGCAGATGCTCACTACCCAAAGCCTTGCTCAGCTTGAGGCCAGCCCAAAAGTTGAACCTAAGAGCCCAGAATGAAATGATGCAGTCCGATTTTTTGTCGGTGTCGCCGCAGACGCCGATCACGTTTGAGCAGATCCGAAACAACGCAAAGATCAATCAGCTGATCCTAGGGGCAAACGAGGTGATGCTTTCGATGGGATTCACCGAGCACGGACATCGGCACGTTTCCGCGGTTGCCGAAACAACCCGCCGAATCCTCACCTCGATGAGATTGCCCGAACGAGAAATTGAACTTGCGATGATCGCGGCGTACATGCACGATATCGGCAACGCCATCGCTCGCTTGAACCACCCCATGCATGGGGCCGCGATGGCCTTCACGCTGCTCAACGAGATGAACATGGAAATGTCCGAAATCGTGGCCGTGCTTGGCGCAATCGGAAACCATGAAGAGCTGACCGGCGGCCCGGTTTCGACCATCTCTGCCGCCGTGATCATTGCCGACAAGAGCGACGTTCACTTCAGCCGGGTTCAAAACCCCATTTTTGAGAGCTTCGATATCCACGACCGGGTGAATTACGCAGTGCAAGCGAACGAGGTCATCATCCGGGAACCCGAGAAGCGCATTGAGCTTGACTTGACCATTGACAGCACTCAGGCGTCGGTGATGGAGTACTTCGAAATCTTCCTTCACCGCATGGTCATGTGCAGGACGGCAGCGGAAAGACTCGGTTACCGGTTCTCGCTGAACATCAACGGCACGTTCCTCGAGTAACGGTTACGCCCGGATGTTGTCTTCGGAAGCGCCGTCCACGACGGAAATGGTCTTCGGGTAGTGCGAGAGATCCAGTTCGTCCAGGGCGGTATCGATCGATTGAAGTTGTGCCCGAGCTTCGGCCATGGCTTCCAGGAAGTCTTGGCTCGAAAGGGCGGGCGACTTGTTCACCAGCCGGTAGCCAATCATCTTCATCCGAAGCGTATCTACGGTGGTCATGAAGACTGCGGCCTGTGCTTCCGTGCGCCGGACGCCCGACATGACCGCCTGAAACTGCTGGCGGTACTCGGCGATGTTCTTGTCCGCAATCCGATAAAGCTCTTTGCTTTGCGGGTCGTGACCGTGGTTTGCCGTGACCGGCGGAGAGTCGTAGAGCCCCTTTTCTGACTCTGCCACTTCTACCGAAATCTGATCCGCTCTTCGGAGCGCGAAGTAAAGACCCTTGGAGACGTTCCGAATCGTTTGCGGCATCTCCTGCAGGTCCGCGATCTGGTCCTTTCGCATGCGCTTCAGCGCCTCTTCAAACCGGGCAAGCCGTTCTTCGCAGCCTTTCCAGAGCGCGCGCATCCGGCGATCACGGAATCGCCGCTCGACGCTTGCGGAGAGCGCCATCATGCTAAGGACAAATATGATCACGCCCCAGGTCAGACCGAGCGTAATGGGGTTCTGAAAAAAGATGGGATAGACGCCAACCCCAACGATGATCCCGATGAAAAGACGACTTGGCGCAAAGAACTCCTCAGCCCAAAGCTTGAGATCCTGCTTGCGCAACTCGTCCATACCGACATGCTACGGCATCGGCGGACGGCCGGATGCACTTGGCAGGGCTTTTTCCATCGCGTAAGCAGCCTGCAGAACGCTTTCATCCTCAAGCGGAGCCGCCAAAAGCTGCAGTCCAACCGGTAATCCACCGGCGAAGCCAGCGTTGATTGAGATGCCCGGCATTCCACCCATGTTCGCGGGAATCGTGCAGTAATCCAGAAGCTTCAGCGCGAGTGGATCCTGGTTCAGCTCACCAATCTTGAACGCGGTGATCGGGCTTGTCGGCGACAGCACGAAGTCATAGTCCTGATAAACCTGCGCAAACTCCTGCTGCATGATCGCTCGGACCTGCTGAGCCCGAACGTAGTAGGCATCGTAGTAACCCGCCGAGAGGGCATAGGTTCCGATCATGATTCGGGTTTTAACTTCCTTCCCAAATCCCGCACTGCGCGTCTTTTCAACGAGGTCGATGTGCCCCTTGCCTTCAGCGCGAAGTCCGTATCTAATGCCATCAAATCGTCCCAGGTTGCTGCTGGCTTCGGCCGGAGCGATGATGTAGTAGGTGGTAACTCCGAGCTTGATGCTTGGAATCGAAACGCGCGTGAACAAAACGCCTTCTTGTTCCAGCGTCTTCATGGCCGCTTCGATGACCGCCTGAACTTCGGGCGAGGTTGCGTCACCGAACATTTCATCCGGCACCGCAATCTTCATCCCCTTCAAGGAGCGGGTCTTGAGGGCAGAAATATCGATCGGAGGGTTTGGCAACGAAGTGCCATCACGAGGGTCCTTTCCGCTCGTAACGCTGGCCAAAAGGGCAGCATCTTCAACATTTCGAGCGAGCGGCCCGATCTGGTCGAGCGATGAGCCAAAGGCAATGAGCCCGTAACGCGACGTTCGTCCGTAGGTCGGCTTGAAGCCGACGATGCCGCAAAGGCTGGCGGGCTGCCGGATCGATCCGCCGGTATCCGATCCCAGCGCTACAGGAGCAAGTTCTGCTGCGACCGCTGCCGCTGATCCACCAGATGATCCACCAGGAGAGCGCGTGACGTCCCAAGGGTTTTTCGTGAGTTGGTAGGCCGAAGTCTCGGTAGACGCGCCCATGGCGAACTCGTCGAGATTGGTCTTGCCGAGCACAACCCCGTCGGCCGCGAGAATCTGCTCAACAACCGTAGCGTTGAACGGCGGCACGTAACCTTCAAGAATCTTGGACGCGCAGGTGGTTTCGATTCCAAGCGTGCTGATGTTGTCCTTGAGCGCGATTGGAACACCGGCAAGTGGTCCGGCTTCTCCTCGCTCGACACGCTCTTGAACGGCCGCCGCTTGCTCGAGCGTGGTTTCTGGGGCGAGGCGCAGGAATGCTCCGTACTGGCCGTCGAGTTGTCCGACTCGGTCGATGAAGGCCTGAGCGACCTCGACGCACGAGACTTCCTTGGCGCGAACCTTCGCCGCAATTTCAAATGCAGATAGACCGGTCAGCATCGGATTAATCCTCGATGATTTGGGGAACGACAAAGAGCCCAGCGCGATGCAGAGCCGCGTTTCGGAGCGCGGTGACGCGAGGGAGACCTTCTTCGGCGATGTCCTCGGCCCAAACGTTTTGCATGGCCACGGCGTGAGATGTCGGCACGATGCCCGCAACATCGACCTTCTGGATGTCGCTAAAGTGCCCGATCAGCGCGTTAAGTTCGCTCTGAAAGTACACAATCTCGCCTTCGTCAAGATCAAGTCGTGCGAGCTTGGCGACGTGGCGCACCTCTTCCAAGGTAATTGCCATGGGCGTTAAATGTACCTGAGCTTCCTCGATCTCGCGCCGAGGATATGGTGCCTGGTCGCTTAAAAGCGGCAGACCCATAATACAGGTGATGCAACGACCGGCCTTCAATGTGGTGACCTTCATCTTGGTCACGCTGTGCAGCGCCGGAGCGATTGTTGCCATGACCAAGCGATTTATTCCGCCGCCTCCCGCAAATTCGCTCAAGGATTCCTCCGACGCTTTCCTTACTCAAGGGATGTATCAACCGATAAAGTGGCAGTTGATTGGCGATGCTCCGCTTTCCCAGGCGCGGCGTGAGAACAAGCCGATCATGCTGGTCATCGGTACGCCTTGGAGCAATCCGGCCCGGGCCTTTGACCGTGAAGTTTTTCGCGATCCTGAAATTGCCAACTACGTCGGTCGCTATTTCGTTTGCATTCGGGTTGATGGCAACGAATATCCGGAATGGCTGAACGCGATGCTTCCGCTGACCCGCATTTCGGCAGGCGTTCAATCGGGATTTCAGATTTGGACCCTGGACTCGCAAGCCCGGCCCCTGAGGTTCATTGGCCGTAGCGAAGAATCGCCGACCCTCAACGCGACCACGTTCTATTCAAACCTTCGGCAGTCGGTGGAGGAGTTTGCGGAGCTTGCCGGTCAAGAACCGCCGCTCTACAGCGCGCAGACCCAAGACTTTGACAAGCTGACCCTGAACGCGAACGGCCGAAATCGTTTAGACCGCAGTCGCGAACTGCCGCTTTCGACGTACACCAGCGGCCCTTCGATGCTGATCCAATCTGCCGAGCGAGCGAGCGTCGAACCCGGCGTGATTCGCTACATGCTCGCTTCGGGGCGGTTCGAAGAAGCGGAAACAGTGCTGATGGGCTGGATCACTTCTGCCCTATTCGATCCGGTGAATGGCGGGTGGTGGAACTCCGTTCGTGGACCACAGCTTGATCGGCTGAGCTACGACAAGGTCACGATTCAAAACGCGGAGATGGCGAGTGTCCTTGCCGCCGTCGCGGCCGCCCGAAAGAATCCACATCTCGCAGAAGCGGCCCGCCTCACCTTCGACTACATCTACAACGTTGCCAGCAGCGGGGATGGCATCGCTTCGTGCCAGATTGGCGACGAGGAGCAGAATGGCCGGAGTAAATCGGCGAGCGTCGGGCGCGCTCGGCTGGGAACGTTGAGTCCGGGGCTCCAAAAGTGGGCAAGCGAAAACTTGAACTTGGTGCTGGGGCAGAACTCGACCATGGTGCCGCGGCTGATGAACGCGCCCGCGTTGCTGGCGCCTGAGCTCAAAGAGATTCGACTTCAGCTTCGAAAGGATCGCACCGATGCGCCCGTGCTGGCCACCGAGCGGTACTTGTACGTTGAAGGCACCGTCGCGGCTCGCACGATTGAAGCCGCAAACCTACTTGGCGATGCGGGTCGGTTGGACACGGCCCTCCTCGCGAACGATCGGCTACGAGAATTCATCGTCAACGACGTTTGGCAACGCCGACTTTCGCCCGAGCCGAGTGCCGAAGTCACCCTCAAGTGCCAGTTGGCATACGCTGATTCGGAGCTTCAGGCGTTTATTGCGACCGGGCGAGTCGTGAGCCTAAACAACGGGCTCGAGATTCTCAAGACGGCGCTCAATTCGCATAGAACCGAGGTTAAGGGCGTGTATCTGAACGCACCGAAGTTCCCCGGCAAGCTACAAATCCCGAAGCTTCAAGTTCCAGAAGTCGCCGACAACATCGGACAATCCGCAACCGCGACGGCGGTCCGATTGTGCGCCGCTTATGGCATTGCGGTCGGCGAGCGGCCTTTGTATGAAGCTTCGCGGCAAATGGTTCAGCATTACTCCGATATCCTGCCCGTGCATCCATTGTCGGCTTCGATGATGGCGGTGACCATCAGTTCCACCTCGGATTCCATCCTCGTGGTTGGCGGATCAGATGCGGTTGAGCGGTGCGCTCAGTTGATGCGGGAAGACCCGAGTCGGTTGGTTTTTCCGGGAATTGGCGTCGTCGCGGGGGCAAAGGGCACCGTGCCGGCAGGCCTGTTCCGCAAGAGTTCGACCGGGGTCCTTACTCCGGTTCGATAACCACAAGTACAATTTTCCCGTGGCCACCTACCGAATTTGTCGTACCTTTACGGTGGAAAGCGGGCACATGCTGAGCCGACACCCTGAGCGCTGCCGGTTCCCTCACGGGCACACCCGGTCCATTGAAGTTGTCGTTTCTGGAAAGCACCTCGATGAGAACGACATGCTGGTGGACTTTAAGGCCCTCAAGCTTGCGTTGACCGAGTATTTCGACCGTTACGACCATGCCATGGCGATCAACTCGACCGATCCTCTTCTGCCCACTCTGCAGGAGATGTATCCGGATAACGCAGTCGTTGTTTTTGAGAATGCCGAGCCGACGACGGAGAAGATGGCGGAAGATCTTTTCCGATTTACGGAGCACGTTTTAGCGCAAGGCTTCGTCTCGGGGCCCTACGAAATCCGCCCCGGACAAGTGCAACTCGACCGCGTTCGGGTTTGGGAAACCCCGCAGTCTTGGGCAGAGTACAGCGCATGAAGCGAGTTCTGATCTGGGTGGGTGCGATCGTTCTTCTCGCGTGCACCGGCATCGTGTGGCTCAACGTGGCGGCGATGACTCGAAACAAGCAGCGAGTCCAACGAATTGGCGCCCCCAAGCCGGAACTAATCGAGGCGATTTCGGAAGCTCGATCACGACTGGCAGAATTCGACGAGTACCTGAGCAAGCCAAAACCGACGGATCGATTCGCCCTGCGGTCCACTTTCAAATCCGAGTTTGGGAACGAATACCTCTGGGTAAAAGACCCGATCCCATCACCCAAAGGGTATCTCGGGCTGCTGGATCAGAAGCCGATGGCCTACAAGGCCAACAAGGGTGAGCTTGTGGCCATCAAGCGCGCCGACATCGTGGACTGGATGGTTCGGCGAGATGGAAAGGTCATCGGTGGCTTCACCGAAAAGGCATTGAAAGCCGGAACGGTACAATAGGTAGGCGGAAACGCACCGAGTTGCGCCAATGAAGTCGTCCCCTCGAGCCGTGATTTCTATGCTGTCCCTAGCTACCGTTGCCGACGTCCGGTTCAACCCATCGGTTGAGTCCCTGATCCAAGACTGCGTCGCAACCGACGGCTGCCGTCTGACGCCGGAGGGGGCTGTTGTTGCTTACAGCGGTAAGTACAAGGGCCGCGTTCCGAAGCTCAAGTTCACCGTTGACGACGAAAGCACGCACGACCTTGTGTGGTGGGACAACAACCACGCGATGTCTTCGGAGACGTTTGATTCTCTGAAGGAAAAGCTCGTTGACTACGCGAAGGGCCATCGGCTCTACGTCATCGACACTTACGCCGGTGCCGATCCGGCCTACCGCATTTCTGTTCGATTCATCGTCGAGCGTCCTTATCATGCTCTGTTTATTCGGCAGCTATTGATCCGCCCGACGGCAGAGGAGCTTGCCAGCTTCGTGCCCGATTGGACCGCCCTTAACGTCGGTAAGCACGAGCTGAGCCCAGAAGATGGAAGCGGCGGCGATGCCGCGGTTGCGATCGACTTCACGCGAAAAGAGATCCTCATCGCGGGCACCCAATATGCCGGCGAGATGAAGAAGTCGGTCTTCAGCATCATGAACCTGCTGCTGCCTGAGGCGGGCGTCCTCAGCATGCACTGCTCCGCAAACGTTGGTCCGAACGGCGATACCGCTCTCTTCTTTGGTCTCAGCGGAACCGGCAAAACCACGCTTTCGGCAGACCCAGAGCGAAACCTCATTGGCGACGATGAGCACGGCTGGAGCGACACCAGCGTGTTTAACGTCGAGGGTGGTTGCTACGCGAAGTGCATTCGACTTTCTGCGGAGGGCGAGCCCGAAATTTACGGTGCAATTCGTACCGGCGCAATTTTAGAAAATGTCGTCCTCGACGATGCTGGAACGCCGAACTACGACGACGCTAGCATTACCGAGAACACCCGCGCGGCGTACCCGCTGGAATCGATTCCAAATGCCCTGCAGCCCAGCGTAGGTGGGCATCCACAGAACATTGTCTTCCTCACTTGCGACGCGCAAGGCGTTCTGCCTCCGATTTCCAGGCTCACCGCCGAGCAGGCCATGCAGCACTTCCTCAACGGCTACACCTCAAAGTTGGCCGGAACTGAAGTAGGCGTGACCGAACCGGAGTTGGTCTTCTCAACTTGCTTCGGCCAACCGTTCCTTCCGTTGCACCCGAGCCGGTACGCGACGCTTCTGGCAGATAAAATCCGCAAACACGGCGCGAGAGTTTGGCTGGTGAACACCGGCTGGACGGGCGGGAAGTACGGTACCGGTAGCCGAATCAAGCTCAAGTACACCCGTGCGATGCTGCGAGCTGCGTTCCACGGCGATTTGGATGCGGTGGCCTACGAAACCGAACCGGTCTTTGGCTTGTCCGTGCCGACCTCGTGCCCGGATGTTCCAGCGGAGCTTCTGATGCCTCGCGGGACTTGGAACGATCCTGCCGAATACGATCGAACGGCTCATGCGCTCAAGGAAAAATTTGACGCGCAAACGGCTAAGTTCGCCTAGTAGCTCCTGCAAATTTCAGCGCCCGATGTCCATTCGCGCCGCGCGAATGCCGTAGAATATGCGCGATGGGCTACTTCGTAATTGCAGACGATGGCAATAAATATGGTCCGGCGGACCTCGCCACGCTGAATTCGTGGATTGCAGAAGGGCGACTACAGCCCACCACGATCCTGGAAGAAGTTCAGACCATGGAGCGACGACCGGCCTCCGCCGTGCCGGGCCTCAACTTCCCCGGCGCTCCGCAGCCGGCGGCGCGAACCTACGCAAACCCCACCATGGGACAGCCAGGACCGACCATGGGCCAGCCCGGTCCTTACGGCGGCTACCAACAGGGTTCTTACGGTATGACGGGCCTTGGCGATCGTATTAGCGGTGAAGCTTCGAGCGAACTTAACAAGGCCTGGATCAGCGCTTTCCTCGGATTCTGTTGCTGCCCGGTCATCGCGATCTACGGCATCATTAGCGCCGGAAAGGCCGAGAGTCTTGGTCACCCGCAGGGCAAGACGGCCAAGATTATCAACATCATCATCTTGTGCCTATCCCTTGGGAGTGGCATTCTCATGGCGACTCTACAAGGTTTCGCTCGCTAACCTACGGCGACTTCACTAAGACAACATCCAACTCGCCAAACGGTAAGCGCTGTCGGTAGGTGCAGGAGTTATCTTTGGGGTCGAGTTTGAGCTCGATCAACGGTCCGTTTGCGACGGTGAGCGTGATTTTCTCCGCATCCGCACTCCAGTTCCCAGTGACGGTCGAAGGACCAAGGCCTTCGGGTTGCTTCAACACGAAGGTCGTATCTTTCGAAAGTTCAAGGCCATAGGCGCCAACGGCTTTCTGAACGCGCTCCTCAACTCCCGGGAACGGTCGCTCGGAAACGAGTCTTGAACGCTTGCTGTCCACTTTCCAAGTTCCGGCGAGCGGAGATTCTGAGGTGCTTGAACAGCCCGCAAGCGCAAAAAGCACCGCGAAGGTGGGCAGTAACCGCAAAAAATACTTGTCCATAGGAATTCCTTATCGTACTCTGAGGTGGTCTTATGAAGCGAACCCTATCCGCCCTCCTTCTTATGGGAGGAGCCGCCGCCGTTTGGGCTGGCAACGGCCCTTCTCCCGCTGACGTGCAAGCCATCGTAAAAGAAGGCAAAGAGCGCAATCAAGTCATGAAGCGATTGCGCGAGCTGACCAACATCGGACCACGATTGACCGGATCTCCGAATCTCTCGAAAGCCCAGACCTGGGCCGTTGGCCAGTTCAAGAAGTTTGGTCTCAGCAACGTCAGTCTCGACAAATGGGGCGAGGTTCCCGTTGGATTCGAACGCGGCGAGCGACAGATCGGCAAGATGGTCGCGCCGTTTGAGTCGGAATTCGTTTTCACAACCCCTTGCTGGACCCCTGGAACCAAGGGTCTGGTCCGCGGTAACGCCTACCGACTTCCAAAGACGATGGCCGAGTTTGAAGCCCTCAAGCCGAAGCTGAAAGGTGCCTTCATCATCATGCCCGAGCCCGTCGCAATGCGCGGCGCTCCGGTTGCGGAAACCGACGTGAGCAAGGCTTTGGACGACGCCGGCATCGCGGGCCGAATCAGCGGTTCCCGAAATGAGTTGGTCACTTCGTTCGGAAACTGGCGCGACAAGACTTTCGAAAAGCGCCCGACTCGAACCGAGATTGTCGTCCGAAAGTCCGACCACGAGCGCATTCTTCGCAATATCGACCTCGGCCGAGATCCCGTCCTTGAGTTCGACATCGAAAACAAGTGGATCAAGGGACCGATCCCTCAGTACAACGTGGTCGCCGAACTGCCCGGGACCGACCTGAAAGACGAGGTCGTTATCGTTTGCGGTCACCTCGACTCTTGGAACACTCCCGGTTCGCAAGGCGCCTGTGACAACGGCACCGGCTCGGTCGCCACGATCGAAGCAGCCCGAATCCTTGCTGCCTCCGGCGTCAAGCCACGACGAACGATTCGATTCATCCTTTGGAGTGGCGAAGAGCAGGGTCTCCTCGGCTCGCGAAGCTACGTTGATCGAAACAAAGCGAGCATCGACAACATCGTTGCCGTTCTGAACGACGATGGCGGCACCAACTACCAGGGCGGCTACGTTGGCCTTGCTTCGCAGAAGTCGATTCTCGAAGCTGCCTTCGCACCAACCGTCGCAGCCTTCCCAGATCTTCCGATGGCCTTTGATACGGTCGCCGCTCCATCCGGCGGTGGCTCCAGCGACCACGCTTCCTTCGCCCAGGTCGGCGTTCCTGCGTACTTTACGAAGGAGTCCGGTCGTGCGAACTACAGCTTCGTTTGGCACACGCAAAACGACCGCTACGAGCAAGCGATTCCGGAGTACATGGTTCAGAGCTCAACGAACCACGCGGTGGTGGCCTTCCACCTCGCGACGATCGATGAGAAATTGGCCCGATTCCCAGTCCGACAGCCTGGATCTGGCACGGTTGCCCTCAACCATGCGCTGGCAATGGGATCTGACCGAATGTATGGCGACCCACACTTCTGGAACGAAGATCACGGCCACGACCATGATCACGAGGACGACTACGTGCTCGAAATCCTGGATCGCTTGAAGCGAGCCGGAAGTGCCGTCCTCCGACTCGCGCATCGTTAAGCGATCGACCCCTTAGAGGGTCGGCCGCTTTCGGTGGAAATCAGTCGCCTCTTGCGCCAACTTGGCAATCTGCAAGAGGCGATCTTCTTTGAAGAGCCGACCGATGAGGCACTTGCCGAGGCTATTGCCCTTACCGTCATCCCCCTGCGGAATCATGATCTGCGGGTGCCCGGTCAGGTTCACGTGGACGATGGTTTGACCGATGCCGTTCCCAACGAACGCGTCAAGGTCGCCAAACTCCGATTCGAATGTTCGCATGAGGTTTGCCCGGATACGCTGCGCCTGCAGGTATTCCACCGCCGGCACATACCGAGCCGCGCGGAACGTTGCTGGCCAGGGTGAGTTTTTCAGATCGTTCAATCGTGGACTGCGCGTCAACTCATCGAACGCCGACGCACACTCCACGTCCAGAATGGTCAGCAGACCTGGATCGTAAGCGGCAAACTTCACCGGCTGAACGGTTGCTCCAAGTTCGACAAGGTTCTTCAGGAACGGGTCATCCGCCTTCACATCGCTTGTGAAGCCGATCTTGAAGCCCTTGAGGTCCCTGATTGGGCGGTAGTTGAAAGGCCGGTCGACGCTGGCCGGGTCGCCCGAGTCTGCACCGACGATTGCGGCGAACACGATTGCGCAGTCCTCAACCTCGCGGCAAATGGGGCCCACTTTGTCCATCGTATAAGCCAGTTCCATCGCGCCGGTGCGGCTGACTCGACCGAAAGTCGGTCGCAAGCCGGTCGTTCGGCATCGCAAACTCGGCGAGCAGATGCTGCCCAACGTTTCCGTCCCGATCGCGAAGCTCACCAGGCCTGCCGCCGTTGCCGCACAACTTCCCGCGCTGGAACCGCTTGAGCCTTGCTTCGGGTTCCAAGGATTCTTCGTGACGCCGCAGTACCAAACGTCGCCCAGCGCAAGTGCGCCGAGGGTTAGCTTCGCACAAAGGACCGCGCCCGCTTCTCGAAGTTTCTGCACCACGACCGCGTCGTAGTCGAGCACCTGGTTTTGGTATGGTGCGGCGCCCCAGCTGGTCTTGATGCCCTTTGTGGCGAACAGGTCCTTGATTCCATACGGAATTCCATGCAGCGGTCCGCGGTATTTGCCCTTGGCAATTTCATCATCCGCTTGCTTGGCTTGGGCAAGCGCGAGATCCTCGGTGAGGGTGACCACGCACTCCAGCTTCGGCCCGTAGAGCTTGAGCCGGTTGAGATATATCCGGGTGAGTTCGACCGACGTGATCTTGCGATCCCGAATCAATTTGGCCTGCTCTCGCATGCTTAGGAAGGCGATATCCTCCTCGGTCAACGAAGTGAGGGAAGGCGTCTTCGTGGCCGATGTCTGAACGCGCGACTTGCTGCCCGGAATCGATCCGCCAGCGAGGGTTTCGAAGTGGATACCTGGGGTGACTTGTGCCGTTCCGAGTTGTCCGCGAACTCCTTCAAACAGCTTCACCTGCTGCTTCACATCACTGAGCAGGGCTTTTCGCTCTTCATCGGTGAAAGAAATACCGGCAAGCTTCTCGGCGACTTTGAGATCGTCTAGCGTGATCTCAGCGGCTTGAGCACCGGCCAAACCGCCAAGATTTGCTCCAGCGGCGGGAATGACGGAGCCAAGCGAGGCGAACAGAGAAGCGCGAAATAGATCTTTGCGCGATAGCATGTAGCATTTTGCGCGAAGCGTGATCAATTAAGAGGCAAAATATCACGTGCAGCCAACCCAGGATTTCGTCACACTCTCGCGTCAAGTCGGAAGTCCGGATGCCGATCTTGTCATTCTCGCGGAAGGCAACACGAGCACGCGTGCCGATGCCGCAAGTTTCTGGGTGAAAGCCAGCGGTCAATCGCTTCACGAAATCACCGAACGTGGCTTTGTTCAAGTTGCTTTTGAACCTATCGTGGCTGCGCTTCAGCAAGACCTTCAGGACGCGGAAGTAAGGGCGTTACTGGAATCTGCCAGCTTGGTTAAGAACGGGGCAAGGCCATCGGTTGAAACCTTCATGCACGCTTGGTTGCTTCAGCTGACCGATGTCAACGTGGTCATTCACACGCATCCCACGGATTGCCTTGGTGACCTGTGCCAAACCAGCCCGCCGTGTTGGATCGAAGAGCGCATCTTTCCGGACGAGATTGTGTGCTGCGGCCGAAAGACGGTCTGGGTGCCGTACGAAGATCCAGGTCTCGTATTAGCGAAGCGAATCGCCGAGTGCGTGACGGCCTTTATGTCAGAAGAGGGCGAGGTGCCGAAAGTGATTGCGCTGCAAAACCATGGCCTGATCACGCTCGGAACTACGGGGGCGCAGGCAATGGCGGCGACGCGAATGGCCGTAAAGGCGGTCCGCGCGCGGCACCAGACAGTTGGAATTACTAAACCGCTAACGATCCAAGAGATTGACCGAATCCACGTTCGGCCAGACGAGCATTACCGTCAGCGGATTCTTTGGGGAAATTCAGCTTTTCTGCCGTCTTCGGATGAAGGCAGCCGCTCCAGCCAGAACCAGCAGTGAGGCAGGTTCTGGAACCGGTGGGGTGTTTCCACCGCCGCCACCAGGCCGGATAAGCAGTGGCGGAATCGCGAGGATGCCGAGCCATGGGGAAAGACCTGCCGCTGCCGCAACCGGAATGATTGGCGATGCAACTGGTTCGATCATCGATTCGGTGACGCTGGTCACTTCTTCGGCCGTTTCGACCGCCGGAAGATCTGGCGTGATGGCCGTGTCGATGATGCTCAGTTCCGGCTCGGTTGCCGACGCGTAAACTTCTTCAGGTGCTACGGTCGCGAGTTCGACCGGCTTGATTTCGGTAGTGATTCCGGCCGTAAGACCAACCGGTGGCACAACTGCCATGGGGTTACCGCAAGATCGCTTCAGAATCGGCTTACCGGTGCGGTCGACAAAAGCGAGAGTGCCTTTCTTGAAGAGGAGTTTCTTCTTTCCGACCTTGAGCTTCGAATCGACGTTATAGACTTCGTAGCGGCGGGTGACCGGAAGTGGCTTGAGCGTCAAACCGCTGAAGACTCGCTTCAGCTGGTTCTTGTCCATCATGAAGTGCTTAGAGAAGCGCTTTGCGACCATGGGGTCCTGGTCAACTTGCTTGAGGAGTTCTTTAGTGGAGAAGACGGGCTTGTTAAGGAAGGCCCCCTTTTCCATAGTTTGGGCGTTCGCGGTCATCGTCGTCCCCACGACGAGCAGTCCAGCAATTAAAATGTTAACCGTCTTCAAGCTAAAGCACCCACAAACGAGCCTTTCGGCCCGCTGTGGAAACTATAGACCTGTTCTCAACCCTTCACGGGTCGCACGTTTCAGGTACGACTCGTTTCCGGGACAAGCTCGAGCATCACGTATTGCTCTTCTTCAACTTCGATGGGCCGGACAAACACGCTCCATCCCTCTTCCGGCGTCGCGCTGAATCTCAAGGAAATGCTTGAAGACTGGTTCTGGCTGAGAGCGCCCGACATGGCCTCACGCAGTGCTTCTTGGTCACTCGCGGCAACTTGCCATTCAAACGGATCGGTGAATACGATGCCGGATTCCCGGTTTGTATAGCGTGGAAAACCTTCTGCGTCCAGAACGACAACTCGAGTTTGAAGATGCTGCAGTGCGATGAGCGCAAACCGGAGCGTTTCGGATTCACTTGGGTGCTGCCGACCACTCAATTCAAGAAGAAGGTGGTCCGTTACTTCTCGAAGGCACTCGTTTAGCTCCGAAATTTCGTCAATCGAAGCTTCTGCCTGCAACCGAACGACCTTCGCAACGACTTCGGTTCGGCTGGCGGCGGAGTACTTGCTCAGGATTCGGCGCCAATACGTGCCCACGGTTTCTGGGCTCAGATTCAATCTGGCAGCAATCTCCTTGTCGGTCATGCCTTCGGCCGCCAGAAGCAAGATCTGGTCTTGTCGGCTTTTACCTTGTTCCTGAATTGATTCCGGGTTCATAGCGCAGTCTCATTATGGACCTAATGGGAATTTTCTTTAAGCCAGCAAATTTGGCAAAAATCCATCAACACCCAACAGTTATGGCCTTCTGTGCCCTACAATTGAATCTAGGATGAATAGCGTACAAATTACGAGCCACAAGGACGGTGGAATTGTCACGGTCTATCTCAGCGGTCAAGCCCTCGATGCTTCGAATGTACAGCGGTTCCGACACGATACGGCCACGATGTTCGACAACGAGAAGTTCTTTGTCTTCGTGCTGAAGGACCTAAAGTTTGTTGACTCGTCCGGTATCGGCGCGCTTCTTTCCTGCTTGCGAAAAGCCCACGCAAACGGCGGGGACGTCAAGCTTGCGGAAGTGCCAGACAACGTTAAAAGCCTGTTTGAACTCGTTCGAATGGATCGCCTGTTTGAAATCTTTGCCACCAAAGAAGACGCAGCCGTAACCTTCCGTTCGTAACGCCCGCATGAAGATTCTCATTGCGGATGATGAGCAAGTCTCCCGCATGGTCCTGGACCGCACTTTGCGCGCCCTGGACTATGACGTCGATGTAGCCGTCGACGGGCGGCAAGCCTGGGAGATGCTCGAAGCGCGGCACTACTCAATTGTCATTGCCGACTGGGTCATGCCAGAAGTCGATGGCATTGAGCTTTGCCAGCGCATCCGCCGTGCGAATGTTGAGGCGTACACCTACGTCATCCTCCTCACTTCGAAATTCGAAAAAACCGATCGCCTCACCGGCTTGACCGCTGGGGCAGACGACTTTATTACGAAGCCTTTTGACCGCGCGGAGTTGAGCGCACGACTTGGCGTGGCCCGCCGAATTTTGCGAATGGAGACCGAACTTCGAGACGCAAAACAGCGGATCGAGGAAAAGCGTCGGCAAGAAATCGAGATTGGCGCAAACATTCAGCGCTCCCTCTTGATGGCAAGACCGCCAGAAGGGGCCACCGCCTTCGAATTCGCCGCGATGAACTTGCCGTCTACCGCGATCGACGGTGACTTCTTCGACTTCTTCGTTCATCGATCCACCGTTGTCGACGTTTTTGTTGGCGACGCAATGGGGAAAGGCATTCCGGCCGCCCTTATTGGTGCGGGAACCAAAAACACCCTGCTCCGAAGTATCAGCCGTCTCCTATCGGACACCAGCAACGGGCACCTGCCATCCCCGAGAGACGTCGTTCAGACCGCACACAGCACACTGGCTCGCGAACTGATTCGCCTGAACGCCTTCGTCACGCTGGAATATGCCCGCCTGGATAGCGAGCGAAAAGTTGCGACCTTCGTCGACTGCGGTCACACCAAGGTTCTGCACTGGGTTGCCAAAGAACAAAAAACCCACGAACTTAGCGGTGGAAACTTCCCAATCGGCTTTGTTCCCGAAGAGACATACGGGCAATTCGAGGTTCCCTTTGCAGACGGCGATGTCTTTTGCTTCTATTCCGATGGCGTGACCGACGCTCGGGCCAGCGACGGGGATTTCTTTGGCTCCGACCGCTTGGTTGATCTTCTCGGGAAGCATGCGCACGAGAGTCCGAGTGAACTGATGTACCGGTTGCGAGAAGCCATTCGCAGCCACACATCAGATCTAGACCTCGACGATGACTTCACCGTCGTCATTGTCCGCGTGGGCTCTCCTTCCGAGCCGTGGGAATCAACCCAGCGGGGCTTCCGCAGCCACCTCAGCTCGCTCACCGAGATGAGGCAGTTCGTTGGCTTCGTCGGACTCGATTGCAATCTCGACGCCAAAGAGATCGATGAACTCCAACTTGCCACCCACGAAGCCCTGACCAACGTCATCATGCATGCCCACGAAAACTCCGGGCAGGAAGTGGTGGACATTGAAGCGGAGCGGCTAACCAATGGAATTCGGGTGCGCATCGTTTACACCGGCGAAGGCTTCGCCCCCGGAGAAGTGGACGAGCCTTCCATGAACATCTACCGCGAGGGTGGATGGGGCCTGTTCATCATCCAGCGATGCGTCGATAAGGTGAGTTACGGCACCCTGCGACCAGGGGTCAACTACATCGAGTTGGTAAAGCTCACTCCGTAGTTTTCCTCCTCTAGGACAAGCGCCGCGTCGCGCTAAACTATAGGGGTCTGTTGGTTCTCGACAGACCTTCCACTGCTCCGATGGGTTACCACCTTTTTGACGGCGACGACATTGTCGTGCCGGGTCAAGCCGCCCCCATCGTGCTACGGGACTATCAAGAAAAAGCCCGGGCGGCCGTGCTTGCGGCACGCGATCGTGGTCTCCACCGAATCATGGTCGTGATGCCGACGGGAACGGGCAAAACAACTCTCTTCGCGTCGTTGATCGACGAGTTTGATCGCACATACAAACAGACCTCTCTCGTTGTGGCGCACCGGCAGGAACTCTTGCAGCAGGCAGCCAAGCGAATCATTGCGATGGCCCCGCGACTGCCCGTCGGAATCGAAGGGGGAGACTCGAAAGCTCCCTTTGAAAGCCGGGTGGTTGTGGCCGGGGTCCAGACCGTCGGGCGTCCGCTAACGGATCGTCTCAACTGGTTCAAGCCGGGCCTGTTGATCATGGACGAAGGGCACCATGCGCCAGCGGACACATGGCAGAACGTCATGCGCCGATTCGGGTCGTATTCGGGCGACTGCTTTACGCTTGCAGTCACGGCGACGGATCACCGAATGGACAATAGGCCGCTGCACGGCAGCGAGTCGGCCATTTTTGAGGACGTCGTATTTCGGTATCCGTTGCGACAAGCTGTCGCGGACGGCTGGCTGGTCGACCTTCGCGGCTTTCGCGTTGCCACGGGCGTCGACCTCAGCGGGGTCAAGACCCAGCTTGGCGACTACAACACCGCCCAGCTCGCGCGGGCAGTTAACGTTGAAAAGCGCAACTGGATCGCATTTCAACACTGGGCCGAGATTGCAAGTGATCGCCGCACCATCGTGTTTTGTGTAGACGTAGCTCACGCAACTGATGTCGCAGAACTCTTCCGCAGCCAAGGATTTTCTGCTGAAAGCGTTGATGGCACGATGAAGCCAGAGCATCGCGAAGCGATCATGCATCGATTCCAAACCGGTAAGACGCAAGTTCTTGTGAACGTTGAAGTTGCCACGGAGGGATACGACGCGCCGGAGGCAAGCTGCGTGTTGATGCTGCGTCCAACCCAAAGCTGGGCTCTATACACGCAGATGGCAGGTCGGGGAGTCCGAACTCTGGCTCGAACCGTTGACGGCTTAGCCACTCCCCATGAACGGCTCGAAGCCATTCGACAATCTGGCAAACCGGATTGCTACGTCATCGATGTCGTTGATGTCAGTACGCAATTCAGCCTTACCGGCCCGCCCGAAGACGAGGACATGCCCAAGAAAGCCCCTGCGCCCGCCAGTGCAGCCGGACTTGTTGGCCTTCCTCCCGATTTCGACTTGCAGGGGCACAGCCTGTTCGAGGCGGCAGAGTGGGTCGATGAGCTCGAACCGAGACAGCGAGCCGAGATGTTCCGCCGGCCCATGTCATTTGACGACCTGAGCACCGTACTTAGCGAAGTTGACCTTCTGCGGGAGCTCAGCATCCCGGAGGAGATTCTCGGCGTCAGCCGCCTTGCGTGGATGAAGACGGGCGAGAATGAGTATTTCCTGCCTTGTGGCCCGAGTCGGCTCGACGGAGATCGCCGCGCAAGGATCTTGATTGACGAACTCGGTCGGTACAACCTGAGCCTTGAATCGGACCAGATGGGTTATGGCCAGATGCCACTCGGAGACGATCTACAGGCAGCATTTGACGAAGCCGACCGGCTGATTCACATGACCTTCCCGGATTGCGGAGAGATTGTGAAAGCCAATGCCGCTTGGCGGGATGAACCACCAACGGCCAGCCAACGCGAAACCCTTCGCCGCCTCGGAGCCGATCCCGAAATGATTAGCACGGTGCAGACTCGTGGCCAAGCCCGTGCGCTCATTGAGTCGTTCAAACTTGGGCGCGTCCGGCGGCGGCGAACCGGGAGATAGCTTTGAACCAGCCTTGGCACGGTGATTTTCCCGTTAATGTGGACACGGCTAAGGAGCTGATTCAGGACCAGTTTCCGCAACTCGGCCAAGAATCGATCCGGTTCCTTGGCTCAGGCTGGGACAATCAGGCATTTCTTGTCGACCAGCGCTGGGTGTTTCGGTTCCCCCATCGCCAACTGGCGGTTGAACTCATCGCCAAGGAAACAAGATGGTTACCGGAATTAGCGAAACGACTTCCGTTGCAGACCAGCGCGGCAGTTTGGATAGGCGAACCATCGGCTCGATTTCCGTATCCTTTTGCAGGCTCCGCGTTTATTCCCGGCGAATCGCTCGACCGGATATCAGTTGCCGATGAACGGTGGCATGCCCACCAGTTAGGACAATTTCTACGAGAGCTTCATGACGTGCCCATCACCGAAGCCGCTCCGCATGATGAACTCAGGCGCGCCGACATTTCTTACCGAATTGAACTCCTGCAGAAGCGCTTGCTGGCAGACGATTTCAACCACAACGAGCGATCTGCCATCCAAGGAGCATTCAAAGTCGCCCAAGTAGCAAAATCTTCGGACATCCGTTCGTGGGTGCATGGCGATCTCTATCCTCGGCACGTGATTGTCGAGAATGATCAGGTCTCCGGGATCATCGACTGGGGCGATATGCACGTCGGCGACCCCGCGATAGACGCTTCAATCGCATTCACTCTGGGTTCAGCAGTGAATCAGGAAGCATTTTGGAGTGCGTACCAACCGCCCGACTCAGACTTCCAGATTCGCGCCGCGTTTCGAGCCCTGCACTACGGAATTGTGCTCCGAAGTTTTGGCCGGGAAGCTTCCGACGAAGCCATCTGCAAAACGGCGGACCGCTACTTCCGGTCCGCCCTTGAGTTCTTCAATCGCCTTTAGGCGTTTTCGAAGCGGTTGTCTGCCTGATCCTTTCCACGCGCCAGCCAGATCTTGTGCCCGGCGTTGCGTGGTGAATCGTGATACACCTGCGAAGTCAGCGGGAAGTAGCGCATGGTGTAACCCGCTCGTCGGTTCGGGGAGGTGTTTGCCTTTGCGCCGTGGATAATCCGCCCTTCATGCAGGCTACATTCGTTAGGTTCAAGACTGAAGTACACCGCCTTGTCTTCATCTACGCTCACGATTTCGGTATCGAAGATGTTCGTCGAGGCGTCGACCGGCTTGTACTCGCTGAATCCGTTGTGGTGGGAGCCAGGAATCACCGCCATGCTTCCGTTCTCCGGCGTCGCGCGATCAATCGCTAGCCAGACCGTGCAGATGCCAGCCATCGTGGAAACTCGGCCTTCCCAGTAGCTACTATCCTCGTGCCACGGCGTGGCCTTTCCTACCAATGGCGCTTTCGAGATGAGATGCGAAGCCCACAGCCCGATGTTTGGCCCGATCAAGCTTTCCACGAGATCCAGCACTTCGTCCGCCATCAGGAATTCCAGAAGCCGCTCATCGCGGGTGTGAATCATATCGAGCTGCCCCTCGGTGAAACGAACGAGGTCTTCTTCGAAGATGTCCTTCAGCTGTTGAAACTTCTCATCCGAAAAAACTGGTTGCTTGAACAAGTAATAGCCCTGTTCCGCATACTGCGCCGCCGCTTCGCTACTTAGCCTCATTGCCATATCCCTAGTATGCCAAGGTCGCTAGCGTCTCGCAAGCGACCGGCTAATACTTAGGAGAACGCGAGAGCGGTCTGGCCCCAGCGCCAAGTGACTTCATTTAGCGAAGCAAGTTCAAACGGCGCACTTGGCAATTCGGGCAGTACTTTCGCCCCGAGGCTGGCCCAGCAGTAACCGCTGAATCCGCCAAACGACGGCACAACCGCCTGGTACCAGCCGGTGAGCGGGAATACGGCATCGAACTGCCCCCGAATCTCTTCGAGCGAGTAAGGACAGAAGACGAGGTTGTCTGCCTGCGTGACCACGAAGCCCTCGGGGGAGAGGAGTCGCTTGACGTCGGCATAGAAGGTGGAGGTGAACAGCATTTCGCTGAGGTTTCCTTCTTCACCCTCATACACATCGGTCGAATCCGAGACGATCAGTTGGTACGGCTCGAGTTCTTGCTTCACATACTCGAAGGCATCCCCAACATGAAGATGAACTCGCGGATCATCGAATGCTCCAGCGCTTACGGTTGGTAGATGCTCACGGCAAGCCGTCACAACGCCAGCGTCAATCTCAACCATGTCGATTCGTTCGATTCCCGGATAACGGCAAAGCTCTCGGATGACGCCTCCGTCTCCGCCGCCAATAACGAGTGCACGCTTCAGCGATGGAACCGAGAGTCCGCAAACGTGGACGAGCGACTCGTGATAGGCCCGTTCGTCCATTTCGGTGAGCTGAATATGTCCATCCAGCAACAAGGCTCGACCGAAGACTTCCGTGTCGTAAATGTCGATCGTCTGGAACTCGGTCACCGAGTGATGCAGATGCTCGTTCACGCAAACATTCATCGACAACTTGTCACCGCGAATCGGCATCGTAAAGTGAGTCACCACTCTAGTGAACCCAACCGGCCAGCAATTATCGAGAGATCACGAAAAAATCGGAACGCAAAGTCCTTCACTCGTGTATAGTTGTTATGTCAACTATCTCAGACAGGTCTTTTAGGGCCTGACTCTGAGGAAAGAGAGAAACATGAACACGAAGCTAGCCATCGCCGCATCCTTGCTCGCCGTCTCCGCCATCGGCTTCGCCGCCGAAAAGACGTTCACCGTTGTCGGTGATCGACTTGAGTACCGAAACCTCGCTACCGTCGTCAGCGAATCAGAGTTTGAAGCGTTCACTGGTAAGACCACCAAGGTATCCGGCAACTTGACTTTTGACCCCGCGAAGAAGACCGGATCGGGTGTGATCCTCGTCGACGTCGCCAGCATCCAGACCGGCATCCCAACTCGAGACGAGCATATGCGCAGCGCGCAGTGGCTGGACGCTCAGAAGTTCCCAACCATCAAGTTCGAAACCAAGTCGGTCAAGTCGGCAGGCGGAGACAAGTACCGCGTGACCGGAAACCTGACCCTTCATGGCGTCACGAAGACGATCACCGTCAACGCAACGGTGAAGTACCGAGCCGCCAGCGACGCCGTTAAGGCTGCTGGATTCGACGGCGATGTCGTTCAGATCGCCACGAAGTTCGACATCAAGCTCAGCGACTACGGTGTGACCATCCCGGCTCCGGCTCAGGGCAAGGTTTCCAACGAAGTCACGCTGGGTATCAGCGCTTATGCAACGGCCAAGTAAGTTCCTGCGTCCGGTTGCCATCTTCCTGCTTGTCGTCGGGGCCCTTGGCCTCGGCGCAAGCTTCCCGGCGATGGGTAGCTACGAAGGTAAAGCCGTGCTGGCCCAGCGAGTTGAAAAAGACACCGCTGGGGACCTCTTCGGCGAGGCGTACCGAAACATCGGGGAACCGCAGGAATACGTCATCGAAGATCAGAAGGCATTCGTTGAGCCTGCGGAAGACGGAACTAAGCGTATTAGCGAGGACTACTTAAAGGAAAAAGGGATTTATCCCACTCAGCTTCGGTCTATCCGAGCGGTCGTGAACTACGCTCGAATCGGCTTCGGAATCGCGCTCCTTTTGGGACTCGTCACCTTTGTCTTGGCCGCAAAATGGTCTGGCAAAGCCGAAAAAGCTGCCTAAAGAAAACAATCGCGAACAATCTGAAAAGATTGTTCGCGATTTTCACTAGGACCCTTGACGTGAGTGCGAAAAGACAGCCATAGTTTCAAAAAGATACTATGGAACTTTCTGAAACTTCTCCGCTCTTCTCCTCCGTTAAGCTTGGCTCTGCCGAGCTCAAGAACCGGTTTGTCATGGCACCGATGACTCGAAGCCGCGCCGATGCCGAGGGGATTCAGACCCCGCTTGCTGCGACCTACTATGCACAGCGCGCCACGGCCGGACTGATCATTACCGAGGCCACCGCCGTTACCAAGCAAGGCTCTGGCTATCCCGTCATCCCGGGCATCTGGAACGATGCTCAAGTCGAAGCTTGGAAGCCCGTTGCCGACGCGATCCACGAAAAGGGCGGCCTTGCCTACCTCCAGATTTTCCACACCGGCCGTATTGCTCACAGCAGCCTTGTTGGAGAGACTCCGGTCGCTCCGAGCGCAATCGCACCGAACGGTGAAACCATGACGGCTGCGTTTTCCAGCGAAGGCTATGAACTTCCTCGCGCGCTCTCGACCGAAGAAATTCCCGCGATCGCGACCGCCTTCGGCACTGCCGCAAAGAATGCGATTGCGGCAGGATTTGACGGCGTCGAGATTCACGGCGCAAACGGCTACCTCATCGACCAGTTCCTCCGCGATGGTTCGAACAAGCGAACTGATGCCTACGGCGAGGACCGCACCCTGTTTCTCAAGCAGGTGCTGGACGCTGTGGTTGAAGCAGTTGGAGCCGACCGCGTCGGCGTCCGACTCTCACCTTGGACCCCGTTCAACTCAATGAGCGATTCGGACCTCGAAACCACATTCCGAAACGCCGCTAAGGCGCTTTCCGGGCGTGGCATCGCCTACCTTCATATCCTGAACGGTGGCAACGACAACCGCCCATCGGCCGAAGCATTCGCACTCGAACTCGCCGAAATCGCCGGCGCACCGCTGATCATCAATGCTGGCTACGACGCCGCAGCCGCCACCGCCGCGATTGAGAAAGGGATCGCCGCCGTCGCCTTCGGAATCCCGTTCCTCGCAAACCCTGATCTCGTCAATCGAATCGAGAAAGGCGCCGAGCTAAACGCCCCAGACTTTGCCACGTTCTACGTGGGCGGAGAAAAGGGCTACATCGACTACCCAGAACTCGCAACCGCGTAAGTTCATTTGCTGGTTACCCGGCTCGGATGCCAAGTCTGAGCCGGCTCGATCATTCTGCGAGCGCCCCGTAGTTACAAAGCCCTCACTTCGGGACCGGCGCATTCGCGCAACAAGACCACGTAGACTCCAGCCATGAAGACATGGTTCATCACCGGAGCATCTACGGGCTTCGGACGAGTCCTCGCCGAACAACTCATCGAAGCTGGCGCGAAAGTCGTTGCCACCGCGCGGAAGCCGGAAGTTCTCGATGACCTCAAAGGCAAGGCCCTCATCCTCCCGCTCGACGTGACCCAGGAGGGAGATGTCTCCAGCGCGGTCCAGGCGGCGGTCCAAGAGTTCGGTGGCATTGATGTCCTCGTGAACAACGCGGGATTCGGCATGGGTGGCGCCATTGAAGAAATTTCCGACGAAGAGTTCCGAGAGCAGTACGAAACCAACGTCCTCGGCCAGATCCGAGTCCTCCGCCACGTCGTCCCTGTGATGCGCGCCCAAAGCTCCGGCACGATTCTCAACATCACCAGCGTCGTCGGACACCGGTCCCCGGCAGGGCTCGGGCTTTATGCCAGCAGCAAGTACGCGTTCGAAGGCATCACCGAATCCCTCCGCTCAGAACTGAAGCCGTTTGGAATCAACGTCATCGCCGTCGCACCCGGCGCCTTCCGCACCGACTTTGGTGGACGTTCCTTCAAGCGTGTCGCGAAGGTCATTCCGGGATACGAATCCACCGCCGAGGGCACCCTTGAGTGGATCAAGACCAATGCCCCAATCATGGACGGCGACCCGGTCAAGGCCGCCAAGATCATGATTCAGATGGCCGAAATGGAGAACCCACCGCAGTTCTTCCCGCTCGGGAAAGACTCCGTCGCCGGAATCCTCGACAAGCTAGATCGAGTCCGCGCCGACATCGAGCAAATCCGCGCCCTCGCCGAGTCCACCGACTTCGACTGAGCCACTCAGTAAGGAAGCTTCGCCACGGCCTTGCCGATCAATGCAATCGAGATTGACAGCAGGGCCACCAAACCCGTCCCGCAGAAGAAGCCCGCCAAAAGGACCGGCGCATACCGCGACCAGGTCTCTGCGCCGAAGCGCTTCGCCAAGAACTTCTTTCCGTACCAAGCTCCCAGCAGCTGCGGCAAGGTGTTGGCCGGATACAACCCGAGCCCGCCCGCGAAGCCGTAGAACGCCAACAGCGGAATCTTGAGGAACTGGCAAGCGAAGAACGCCGCCACCCCAAACATTGTGCCGCCCGCGATATACATCGGCTTGATCGCGTTCATAAAGTGGTTTCCAGTGCCGTCCCCCCGAGGCACGTTGGTTTGCTGAATCACCGCCGCCAACTGCGCCTGGATCGGCCAGAACTGCTGGGCATAGGGGAAAGCCGCGTTCGGTAGCGCATTGCTATTCCAGAAGAAGCCCCAGAAGACGAAGCTACTCACCATGAAGAGCGGGAACATGACCGCTTCGGCCTTCAGAATGCTGATCATCTTCGTGCCAGTCAGCTCGACTTCGCGGAATCGCTGCGCCACCCAGCCGTGATCCACCAGAGGAACCGGCGCGTACCAAATGTCCACCTGCTGATAGCCCGAAGCCACAATGCTGCCCTCTTTTAGGTACGGGAACGACACACCGCGGCCCGTAATTCCGATCATTCGGGCAGAAATGTAGGAGTTGAACGGACTCCAAACCAACCCGAAGAACACGAGAATCCAGATCGGGAAGTTCGGAACAAGAATCTTACAGAGCACGATCTGGACGATCGTCGAAACGGCCCAAGCGGCCAGTGCCGTCCAAACCGGCACGTCCCCTCGTCCCGCAGGTGGCGCCAAGCTAAATCGAGCTTCGGCACGGTGTTTTCGAGCCGTGCGCACCGCGCCGACCACCAAATAGATTCCGATGAGGGCGATCGCGAAGTTGATCCCGATTCCCACCGAGAGCCAAAAGTCCATGTCCACCGAAAGCTTGGTGGTCAAGGCGTCGGACCCGCGTCGGTAGCTTGGCAACATCCCCATCTTGTGAAGAATCGGGTTCGCCAGAATCATCCCAACCACGCTCGCCACGGCTGCCCCTGCAACAATCTCGAACGGTAAAACAAACCCAACTAACAGGTTCCCGAGACTGAAGCTAATGCCGACAATCGCCGCCGGAGCGAAGTTCTCCACGCTCGTCGTAAAGTCGGCGAAGGGGATCGGGAACAGCGTAATGCTCTCTCCCAGCAGCGTGCCGCTCAAAACCGGAATACCGATATAAAGCACGCCAAACAGCAAGCCTACGACCGTACCGGTACTGAAAATCCCCCAGCGCCAGCTTTCGGTTCCAGCCTCGGAAAGCGCCGTCGCACCGCTCGCCGCCACGGGCGCATACGGGAATGGCAACTTCTCCACGTCGCTGGTCAGCCGGAAAAGGGCGTAGCCCATGCCCATCCAGCTCAGCCGTCCGCAGAGCTCGCTCACCACAAGCAAGGCGATTGGTCGCAACCAATCTGGGTGCCAAAGCTCGCGTCGCACCACCGCCGGGCTCGTGATTGCCGGAGTTGCCCAGTCTGGAATTTGCCCCTGAATCGGGGCCGCCGCCGGGCTGCTGCTAAAGTACGCGTTCCAAATCAGCTGAGAAAAGGGTCCGCCCGCAAGCCCGCGTTCCACGCTTACGACCGCCGTTAGGGCAGCCGCAATGTAATACAGGATATAGATCTCCTGCTTTCGAAGAGGCGAATAAGATCGCCGCGCGACTTCGGCGAACAGAACAATCGTTACCCATTCCGCCGCGTCTCCAATGCCCTGACCCGCAACCAGGCCGAGGTACATCCCGCCGGGCAACATAAACAACGCGATAAAGATCGCGCCAAGAAGGGTCTTGAGCGTGAAGCCCTCTTCGAACTGAGGCTCTGCCTTGGTGGTCTCCTCGACCGTAGCCTCAGAAGCCTCATCCGGCGGCAATTGGACATCGTTGTCTGCCATCGACGGCCTATTATCACCTAATGAATCCTTATTAGGCAGACCCGTTCTGGCAGGTACCCTCAGAAAGTGAGCGCAATGACCGAAAACGCTGAAAACTCTTCGGTCAAAACGGAAACCTACACAAAAATTGTGTGGACCCTCGCATGGCCCGTTGTGGCCGTAAACAGCCTCCAGGTCGTCAATATCCTCTTCGACCGGCTGTTCATCGGGTCTCTTCCTGCCTCGGCTCTAACCGGGCATGGCGGAGCGACCACGATCATGTTCCTCATGTTCTCGCTGGCGGTTGCACTCGGAACCGGAACCACTGCCATCGTCAGCCGTGCCTTCGGAGCGAAGACTCGAACGGAATATCGGCGCGCCAATCGACAAGGCTTCCGTCTCTCCGTGGTCAGCGGGTTCCTCTTTGCCGCCCTAACGTGGGTTTGCGCGCTGCCAGTGGCCAGGGCCGTTCTGCCCGCCACAGACATCGCGGCTCAGATGCAGATGGTTCGGTTCATCGAGGCCTACTCGATAGGCCTGCCCGCGATTTTCGTGATTCAGTGCCTTGCCGGTTCGCTTCGCGGCGTTGGCGACACCAAGAGCCCGATGGTCATCACCTCGGTGCAAATTGGCCTGCACCTCGCTTTCAACTACATGCTCAT
>Ga0164295_10000618_pt1 | contig 29880 bp, 27 predicted proteins | sample GEODES006metaG_FD_111798 | JGI IMG/M metagenome (GOLD analysis project Ga0164295, IMG submission 111798) | Oligotrophic lake water microbial communities from Sparkling Lake, Wisconsin, USA - GEODES006 metaG | ecosystem: Environmental > Aquatic > Freshwater > Lake | place: USA: Sparkling Lake... | reverse complement strand
TCAGCCCCACCATCGGGTGCGATGAAGCCGAAGCCCTTTTCGCTGTTGAACCATTTCACAGTTCCCTGTGCCATTCTTTACTTCTCTCATTCAATCGAAAGAACGCCTAAATCGGACGCCCCGCCCCAGCGTAGCACGGGAATATCCCGTCAATAAGTCCTCGAGTGAAAATCGTTGTGCGACAGAGCTGGAAGCTATTTGTCCTGATCGGAGAACACCGGATTCTTCACCGGCTCCGAAGAGTGTTCGGCGGTGTGCTCAGTCTTGTGTGCAGCGTTCTCGGCTTCCACAGGGTGGGAAAAGAGGCTGTTTTCCATGTTTCCTTTATCTTCAGGCCCGGCCGCAATCACAGTGCCGGGGTAGGGAGTCGCGCGAGTGAATCCGTGTACTGGATCAAAGCTCGGTGTCGCCGCTGAGGGCGAAACGACTCGTGGTTACCACTCTACAGGCTCGACGGCGGCCTTACGATTCACCGCAGTGAGCGAGGGTATGCGGGGGAGGGGTCGATATAGCCATCACGCTGCCTGATGACCCCCGTATGGCCAATGACACCGAGCGGCGTGTCTGGACAGCTTTGGTCGACCAGCTCGGCGATGGTGACCTTGTGATCGCCGGCCAACGGGTCACTGATCGTCTCAAGGATCACGAGATCGACTTCGTCGTCGCCATTGAGGGCGCGGGCATTGTCTGTGTCGAGGTCAAGGGCGGTGAGGTCACCCACAACGGTCAGGCGTGGTTGCAGCGCCTGCACAGCGGCCAGATCAAAACCATTGACCCCGTGCGCCAGGTGCGTCAAGGCCGTTACGCGCTGCGGGACTTCATTGAAAAGGACCCTCGCTGGACCCAGGGCCGGGTGCGGTGGAACCACGTGGTCGTCCTGCCGAATAGTCAGTTCACCCCGGACTTCGCGCTGGCTGACTGTCCGCGCTGGATGGTGATCGACCGGGACGATTTTCCGAATGTGGTGGCCCTGATCCGCGATATCGCGCACCAACAGGAAGAGGAATTGCCACTACTGACGGCCAAGGGCATCGACGAACTCCGAACCGCATTGGGCGGCCGCGGCCTGCCGCAACGTGATGTTGTAGCGCGGGCGTTGGAGAACGAGGACGCCGCCGACATCCTCACCGACCGTCAAGCCGTCATTCTCGATGCGATCCACTTGCTGACCCGTGTGGAGATCCGCGGCGGCGCTGGGAGCGGTAAGACATTCATGGCTATCGAACAGGCCCGCCGGCTGGCCAACCGGGGACAGCGCGTCGCGCTGCTCTGCTACTCCCACGGCCTGGCTTCCTACCTCAAACGCATTACCTCCACGTGGAGCCGTCGTCAGCAACCCGGCTACGTCGGGGAGTTCCACGCCCTCGGTATTGCGTGGGGCGCTGCTAAGGGCCCGGCGGAGTCCGAGCGCAACGCCGCCGCCGCCCAATTCTTCGAGCACGACCTGCCCGCGCAGATGCTCGAACTGGCCAACGGCCTCCCCGATGGTCATCGGTTCGATTCGGTTGTCATCGATGAGGCTCAGGACTTCGCCGACAGCTGGTGGGAGCCGCTCCTGGCGGCCATGCGCGACCCGGAGACCGGCGGGATCTACGTGTTCAGCGACGAAGGCCAACGGGTCTTTGACCGCAAGGGCACACCGCCGATACCGCTGGTGCCGCTGATCCTGGAGCAGAACATCCGCAATACCCGTCAGATCGCCAGGGCCTTCGAGCCTCTGGTCGACCATCCCATGCGACTGCTCGGCGCTGACGGCCCGGACGTCCGGTTCGTCCCCTGCACCCGGGACAACGCCTTCGATGTGGGCGACGACCAGATCGAGGCGCTTCTCAATGACGGCTGGAGACCCGAGGATGTGGCCCTGCTGACCACAGGCAGCCGACACCCCGAACAGATCGCCCGCCAGACCGAAGGCAACGCGGCCTATTGGGACAGTTTCTGGGATGCCGAGCAGGTTTTCTACGGGCACGTGTTGGGTTTCAAAGGACTTGAGCGGCGCGCGGTGGTACTCATCGTCAACGATAAATCGGTGTTCGAACGTTCACCGGAACGGCTGTACGTCGGGCTGTCGCGGGCCCGCGATCAACTTGTGGTGTGCGCGGACCCGGCGTTCATCGCCGAGGTGGGCGGACGGGATCTGGTCCGACGGCTGGGTATCAGCGACTAGCGAAGCTTGACCAGCCGCGTCGTCGAGGTCTCGTCGAGTTCCACGATGTCGGTGCGCGCGCGCAGGAAGTCACTGAATGACTTGAATCCCAGAGACTTTTCGGAGAACGACGGGTCCATCCGCTTCATCTGGGCCTTGACCGCCGAGTTGTGCAGCCATTCGGCATCGTCCTTCTCCAGCCCGATTTGGAGGGCACGCTTGAGCAGTGCGGTGGCGGCTGCCTGGGGATCGGGTGTTTCCGGCTCCTCAGGTTCGGTGGGTGTGGTCTGGCGGGCGCGTTTCTTGGGCGCCTCATCCCCGACGGGCGCCGCTGCGATGGCCGGCACACCGGGCAGCGCGTCATAGATCACGAACTCATCGCACGCGGCGGCGAGTGACTTGCTCGAGGAACCGGCCACCCCGATGCCCACCACGTAGCGGCCCAGCCGCTTGCACCGCTGCGCCAGCGGAATGTAGTCGGAATCGCCGGCCACGATCACCACGTGCGTGAGGTCCGGCAGCCGGAACATGTCCTCGACCGCGTCCACCGCGAGTCGGATATCCGCGGCGTTCTTGCCGTAGGCGGCCGCCGGGAACAGTTGCACCAGGTCCACCGCCCGGCCCACCAACTGCCCGCGGTATCCGGCGTTGATATCGGCCGACCAATCCGCGTAGGCGCGGGTCAGTACCAGGGTGCCGAATGACGATGAGAAATCCAGGATTGCGCCGACGTCGACGATCGCCCGGGTCAGCTTGGCGGCATCGAGGCCCTTGGGTTTGTCGCGCTGAAAAGAGTTACGGCCATGCACCTGGTCATAACGCGACAGCACGATGTTGTCGAAGTCGAGATACACCGCGACACGGGCCGCACCAGGTTCGGTCATGGGCGCAAGTCTGGCACTGCCGTCACGGTCGGCGCCCCGTGACAGCTTTTCGGGCCGCGCGGAAGCCTCCAGCCAGCCCCGACGCCCACTACCGAGCGCCACATCGGGAAAGTTTGCTGCCCGGCGGGGCCACCAGCCGGGTGCCTTACGCGGCATCTTTGCGTCTATGATTTGGACGTCAACGGTGACGTCTGACCCTTCGACACCTGCCTTGGAGTGATTCGGTGAGCTTTCCCCGCCGCGCCCGCGCCGCGAGCATCGTCTTCGTGACGTTGCTGGCAGCGGTGTTGGTAAGCGATGTTGAAGGGCTTCCGGGCTGCAAGGGTGGGTGCAAGACCGTCACCGCGACCGCTCAGGCGCAGTTGCTGCCGGTGGCGCCGAAACCACCGCTGTTGGGCCTGGCGCCATTCGACGGTGCCGAGGACGTCAACCCGTTAGCCATGCCCACCGTGACCGTCCTCGACGGCACGATCACAGCCGTCTCGCTGTCCGACGACTGGGGCAACGCCGTGGGGGGCCAGCTGTCCCCGGACCGCACGTCCTGGACGCCTGCAGAGCGGCTGAAGTTCGCCCGCTCCTACACCTTGGCCGTTGACAGCAAAAGCAACAGTGGGGTGGCGTTGTCTCGCTCCTCCACCTTCAGCACCCTGGCACCGAACAACTACGCCCACCCCTACCTGGAGGTGGCGGGCGGTTTCGCCATCAATGAGAACCAGAAGTACGGCATCGGTACCGTGGTGCGGGCTCACTTCGACGAGCCGATCGCCGACAAAGCCCTCGCCGAGAAAAACATGGTGGTGACCACCAATCCGTCCGTGCCGGGATCATGGTTCTGGGTCGACGACTATGTGGCGCACTGGCGTCCCGAGAACTACTACGCCCCCGGAACCAGGGTCTCGGTGGCGCTCAATATGTTCGGTCTCAAGCTGGGTGATGGCCTCTACGGCCAGGCCGATGCGACGAACACCTTCACCATCGGCGACGCGCACGTCGCCATCGCCAACGACATCACCAAACAGATCAGCGTCTATGACAACGGCAAGCTGGTTCGTACCATGCCCACCTCGATGGGTCGTGGCGGCACCTCCTTCATCGCGGGTAAGACGTTCCACTGGTGGACTCCGCCAGGTGTCTACACGGTCATCGACAAGGGCGAAGTAGTGACGATGGACTCGTCCACCTACGGGATTCCGCCCGGCACGGCCGACAGCTACAAGCGCAAGATCGGCTACGCCACTCGGATTAGCTTGGACGGCGTCTATCTCCACCAGCTTGATGACACGGTCTGGGCCCAGGGCAATACCAACCTCTCGCACGGCTGTCTGAACCTCAGCGGCGAGAACGCCAAGTGGTTCTTCGAATTCGTCCAGCCCGGCGATGTCGTCGAAGTTCGTTTCACCGGCGGCCCGCCGCTGGATCCGAAGCAGAACGGAGACTGGTCCGTGCCGTGGGGCGAGTGGATCAACGGAAGCGCGTTGACCCCCAGAGACGCCGCACCGCCGTCGCCCGTCCCGACCACCGCCCAAACGCTTACCGCGCCCGGTCCCTAGGTTCCTGACGGCGTAGGTTGCGGGCGTGGACATACTGCGTACGCCGGACGCCCGATTCGTTGGCCTCGAGGGCTACACCTTCGAACCGCACTACCTCGACGTCACCGCAGCAGATACCGGGCCACTGCGCATGCACTACATCGACGAGGGACCGCGCGACGGTGCGCCAGTGCTGCTGCTGCATGGCGAGCCGACGTGGAGCTACCTGTACCGCACCATGGTCGCGCCATTGGTCGATGCGGGCCATCGGGTGCTGGCTCCGGATCTGATTGGCTTCGGCCGTTCCGACAAGCCCACCCGCGCCGAGGATTACACCTATCTTCGCCACGTCGAGTGGGTGACATCCTGGCTCACCGCGCTGGATCTGCACGATGTGACCGCCGTGGTCCAGGACTGGGGTTCGTTGATCGGCCTCCGTGTCGCCGCTGAGAATCCGGACCGGTTCTCGAAGTTGTTCATCGCCAATGGGTTTCTCTCCATTGCCGACCGTCCGGTCCCACCGGCATTTCGTGCCTGGCGGGCCTTCGCCAAGTACTCGCCGTGGCTTAGATCCGGACGGCTCGTCGACGTCGGGACAGTGCATAAGCTGTCACGCGCGGTGCGCGCCGGGTACGACGCCCCATTCCCGGATAAGAGCTACCAGGCCGGCTCTCGTGCCTTCCCGCAACTGGTGCCAACATCGCCGTCAGATCCGGCGGTCGTCGCCAACCGGGCCGCTTGGGAGGTGCTGGGCGCCTGGACCAAACCGGTGCTCTGCGTCTTCGGCACCAATGACCCGATCCTGGGCAAGGCCGATGCGCCGCTGATCGCACACATTCCCGGCGCAGCCGGTCAACCGCATGCCCGGATCCGGGCCGGACACTTCATCCAAGAGGATGCCGGGCCGGAGCTCGCGCGGCGGTTGCTGGATTGGGAATCATCGCTGTAGCTGCCCCACACGTGGGTGACCTTGGCCTCTGGCCGCACCATCGCGGTGCGCCGACAATGGTGCTCATGATTGATTATCACCTCGACACCGCGACCTCCATTCTCACGCTGCGGCCCGAATCCGCACTGGAGAAAAACGATTTCGTCACCGTCGCCGAAGCACTGGATCCACAGATTGAGCAGCACGGCGACCTGGCCGGACTGATCATCGCCGCGCCACACTTCCCGGGTTGGGACAGCTTCGGTGCATTGATCAATCACATGCGCTTCATCCGCGATCACCACAGGCACGTCAAGAAAATCGCGATGATCACCGATTCGCCCCTCGGCGACGTCGCTGAGCACATCACGGCGCACTTTATCGCTGCGGAGGTCAAGCACTTTCCGGCGGGCGAGGCCGAGCAGGCCCGAGCTTGGATCCTGGCGGATCACTGATCCGCTAGGGCCGTGGCCACGTCTCCGGCAGACTGTGCCCGCCGTCGGCCACTAACACCGCACCGGTGACGAATGATGCCGACTCGTGAGCCAAAAAGGCGACACACGAAGCGATTTCGGCTGGAGTGCCGCTGCGGCCGATAGGTCCTGCCGCAGCAGCTGCCGATTCGAACTGCAGTTGTGAGCCGGTTTCGACGTATCCGGGCGCGACGACATTGACCGTGATGCCGCGACCGATCACTTCCAAAGCGAGCGCTCGAGAGAACCCCACCAGACCGGCCTTGGCCGCAGTGTAGGTCGACTGTCCAGGCATCGCGTTCACAGCGCCCGTCGTCGAACCGACCGAGACGATGCGGCCGTACCCTGCTGCTGTCATCACCGGAACCGCCGCGCGTGACATCAGAAACGCGGTAGTCATGTTGCGGGCGATTGCACTTTCCCAATCCGCCAGCGACAGCGAAGCGACGTCGGCGTCGGCGTCCCATCCCGATGACACTGATGTCATCCCGGCATTGTTGACCACGACGTCCACTCGGCCCCAGCGATCCACCGCGGCCGCCACCAACGCTTCAGCGCTACCTTCTGCGGTCAGATCACCCACCACGGCGACGCCCGATTCGCCGAACTCGGCCGCTCGGGCGTGCACCCGGTCAGTGGTCGCACCCAACACCACCTTGGCTCCCTGGCCCACCAGGTGACGGGCCACAGCCGCACCGATACCGTCGGGTGCCCCGGCGCCCGTCACGATCGCCACGCGACCGGCGAATCGCGCCACGGCAGGCTGCTACAGACCGAACTCGGTGTGAATGTTGTCGATGCCTGCTCTGATGGCGTCGAGCGCCTCCTGCCGGGCCCGCATCTTGCAGGCGTAGTGGGCCTTTGCGTGCAGAGTGGCGAAATCGCTCGCCGCTTCGGACGCCCGCTCAAGCACCATGTCGCCCATCACGATCTCGTCCACCCAGCCGCCGGCCAGTGCGGTGTCGCCGAAGAATGTGCGCGCGAGCCCGACCGCCTGCTGATAGGCCGAACGGGTCAGTCGCAGCTTCATCACCTCGAGTGCGGGATAGGGCAGCACCATCCCGATCGCGACCTCGTTGGCCTGAAAGTTGTAGCCCGGAGCGGCAATTCGATGATCGGTGCTGCACGCCAGGAAAGAGCCCATCGCGATGGCGTGCCCGGTACAGGCTGCCACGACCGGTTTGGCGAACGACAGCAGTCGGTGGGACAACTCGAAGCCGCCCTTGAGCATCTCGATGGACGCCTGCACGTCGCCGGACTGGAACACCTTGAGTTCGAATCCGGCACTGAACACCCGGTTGTTTCCGGCGATCACGACCGCACCCGCATCGTCAGCCTCGGCCTGGTCGAGTGCCTTGTTGATCTCGGCGAGCATGGCCGGTCCCAGAGCGTTGACCTTGCCGTCGTCCATCGTGATGACCGCGATCGACTCGTCCCGGCGGTAGCTGACGCTCATGGATTCTCCTTACCCGATGTGGTGTGCACATGACGTTACCTAGCTGCGATCCCGTTCCGGTGACCGTCCGCGGATTCGCCGGCGCTAGGCGCCCATCAACGAACGCCACTGATCGAGCTCGGACACCTTGTAGACGTAGTTGGTGTCTTTGACCTCCGCGAGGCTGGCGCTGGGTTGGGTGGAGTACCAGTGACCGGGAAACACGGTCGGATTCCCCGGCAGGGTGGCCAACTGCTGCAGGCTGCGGAACATCTCATCGACGTCGCCGCCGGGGAAGTCGGTACGGCCACACCCGTCGAGGAACAGGGTGTCGCCGGCGACAAGGCGGCCGTCGAGCAAGAAGCACTGACTGCCCGGGGTGTGGCCCGGGGTGTGCAGCAACTCGATGTCGATCGCGCCGACATCGACCCTGTCCCCGTGCTCATGAGTGGTGAGATCGCTCATCGGTATGCCGGTCACGCGTGATACCCATTGCGCCTCATGAGTATTGACGTGCACGGGCACGCTGACTCGTTCCAGTAGCTCAGCGAGGCCCTTCAGCTCGAATCCCATCATCGACCCACCGACGTGGTCGGGGTGATGATGAGTGACCAGGACTCCGGACAGCGCCATGCCGTCAGCTTCGAGAGTGTCGAGCAGATCGCCTGCTGCATAGGCCGGGTCGACCATCACCGCGTCACCGGTCTCCCGGTCACCGATGAGATAGGCGAAGTTGCGCATCTGCTGCGCGATGACGTCATCGGCGGCGAAGTCACGGCCGGAAAGCAGCTGCCGGAAGTAGAGACGGTCGGTCGATGCCATGGGAACAACCCTAGAGCCTGACGGTGTTACGGGGAGTTCCGATTCCGCCCCGAGCTTTGCTGCGAAAAGCAAGAGGCGCGCTCAACCTGCAATGAAGGCGTGATCGAAACTTTATAGTCTTTGCCAACGCAAGGATCCGATGCCATCATGACTGCAACGCTGAACATCTTCAGGAGGAAATGATGAGCATGTTGATTCGTCCGCTGCTGGTTCCCGGAGTCGCCTTGGCGACCGTTGGCGCCATGGCCATGGGCCCGATGTTGGTCACTCCGCCCACGGCGATGCCGGCCCAGCCGACCGTCCAGGTGCCGGTGGTCCACATCGCCGAGGTCGAACTGGCCGGCTTCACCCTTGATCTCTACAACGCCCTGAACGGATGGGCGCAGTTCGGAGTTCAGGTGCTTCAGGACTTCTTCTACTGGAATCCCGCGATCGCCGCGCAGATTGGGAACCTGTACACGTCGCTGGAACCGATCATTACCGCCGTGGTGACGTTCATCGACACGCTGACGGCGGGCCCGACGGATATCATCACGGCTCTGACCAGCATCGTCACCAACCTACTTCCGGCTTTCGGCATCGGGTTGCCATCGCTGTCGGCGGCCGCAGTCGGTAAATCGTCTGCACCGGTGGCTGCGGCCCGCACTGCGCCCGGCCGCCGTGCCGCGGTCACGTCGGCACCCGATTCGGGTGTTGCCGAACTCCCCGCCGCCGAACTTCCCGTCGAAGTGGGGACTGAAGCACCCGTCCCGGCCAGGGCAAGCCGGGGCGCGCTTCATCGAGCCGAAAAGCCCGGCATCGTCGCTGCTCGGCAGGCGGCCGGCTCCGCGACTGCTGAGGCTGCCACGGCTCCGGCCGAGGCCGCTGCTGCCGCGGAAACCCCCGCCCCCGCCGCCGCCCGGGCAGCCCGGGGTTCGGCTGCCAAAGCCGCCCGGGAGGCCCGCGGAGCTGTAACGGCCGCGGCCGCTGCGGCGAGTTAATCCTTGACGGGTGCGTGGACGCACGCCCCGAATACAGGTTGAGGAGCATGAGGGTGAGCGTTTCAAGTCGTTCGACGCTGTTTCCGGGAGTGGCGCTGGCAGCCGTGGGTGCGGTGGCCGCGGGGTCAATTTTCGTGGCGCCGCCCGCGATGACGCTGCCCATGGCCGAGGTCCACGTGCCGGCTGTCCACATCGAGGACATCCAGCTGGCCGGCCTGGGTCAGGACATCTACGCCGGTATCAACCGGTGGGTGGTATTCGGCGTTCAAGCGGTCCAGGGCCTGTTGTGGTGGGTCCCGATCATCGGCGCGCCGATCTACTCCCAGATCGGGGTGATTTACTTCGACGGCATCCAGCCGCTCGTCGAGGCCACGGTGGACGGCCTGGCCAGCGTGGTGCAGAACCCGTTGAATCTGATCGGGGAAATCACCGCGTACGTCGGCGCGCTGTCCTCCACCATCTACACATTCATTTCAGCTGAACTCAGCTGGCTGGGGCTGCCCGGGTTGCCGCCGCAGTTGCCGTTCGCGTCGGTCGGCGGGTCGTCGAAGCCCGTGGCCGCTGCCCGCGCGCGAGCGGCGGAAGCCGTGGCTGCCCCAACGGTCGCCGCGGACGCAAGTGCCGACGTCGCTGTGGAGGTCCCCATTTCGGCCAGGATGGATCGTGGTGGGATTCGGCGATCGGCCGGAGCCGCCGGCCTGCACCCGACGGGCGATGCCGCGGCCTCAGCCCCAGCCCCGATGAGCCCATCCCCGATAAGCCCAGCCCCGATGAGCCCAGCCCCGACAAGCCCAGCCCCGACAAGCCAGTCGGCCGTGTCTGAGATCCGCGGCCCGGCCAGAGCAAGCCGGGGTAAATCCGCGAAGGCGGTCGCCCCGGCCCGCACCGCGGCGAAGGCCGTTGCCAAAGCTGCGAACTAGCGTCGATAGCGAGCGGGTAATATCTCCCCGGTAAGCCTTACAAGACTGAGGAGACATCGTGGCCGTTTCGGTGCGTTCTTTGCTGGTTCCATCGGTGGCGCTGGCTGCAACCAGCTCCATTGCCCTGGGTTCGATGATGGCCGCCGCACCCGCGGTGACCCTGGCCCGGCCGGCGGTACAGGTTCCGGCCGTCCACATCGAGGACATCCAGTTAGCCGGAATCGGCCAGGACATCTACTACGCCATCCAACCGTGGGTTCAGTACGGCGTCGAACTGGCGCAGTGGGCGACGGTGTGGATTCCTCCGGTGTCCTCCCAAATCGGAATTCTGTACTTCGATGGCATCCAGCCGGTCGTGGAGGCCACCGTGAATGCCCTGGCGGGCATAGTGCAGAACCCGTTCAACATCATCGGAGTTCTCTCCGCCTACGGCACCACCCTGGGTGTCATCGGCTACAACTTCGTCGCGGCTGAAGCGGCATGGCTCGGTTTTCCGCTTCCGCCACTGCCGCCACTGCCACCGCTCGCCGCGGTCAGTAGGTCGTCCGCCCCGACCGCAGCGGCGCGCAGTGCGAGGGGACCTCTTGCGGCTGCTGTCGCGACAGTGGTCTCGGCCGAGGGCGCATCTGACGTTGCCGTCGAGGCTCCCGCCCCCGCGAGGGCGAGCCGTGGCGAACTTCGTCATGCGGCGCGAGCCGTGGTGGCCGATGCGGCACCGCAGACCGGCACCGCGGTGAGCGCTGCCGCGCGCGGCGCCGTCTCCGAGGTCCGCAGTTCGGCCAGGGCTGCGCGTGGCGCCGCCGCCAAGGCGGTCAAGGCCGCGATCGGCTAGCGATGCCCGGGCTCGGGTAATTTCAATTCGTACCGATGTACCGGCGAGGGGGAGAGACCGTGAGCGTTTCTGCGCGGATGTGGCGTGGTCCGGGGGTGGTGTTGGCACTCGCCGGCACCGTGGCCCTCGCCCCGGTAATGACCGTCTCGCCCGCGGTGGTGCCGGCCCGGCCGACGGAAGTCGCTGTCCACATCGATGACATCCAACTTGCGGGCATCGGTCAGGACATCTACTACGCCATCACCCCGACCGTTCAGTACGCGGTCGGCGGGGTCTCCTACATCGTCAACTTCCTGCCGCTGCTCGGTGGTCCGATCGCGGCGCAGATCAATATCAATTACTTCCAGGGCATCCAGCCGGTCATCGAGGCGACCGTCAACGCACTGGCGGGCGTGGTGCAGGATCCGCTGAACATCATCGGAACACTGACCGCCTACGGCGCCACGCTGTATGACATCGGCTACAACTGGGTGTCGGCGCAGCTGCAGTGGGTGGGCCTGGCGCCGCTGCCCCCGCTGGCGTCGGAACGCGCCTCGTCGGCATCACCGGCCGTCGCGCGGACGGTCGGGCGGGCGCGCACCTCCGACGCCGTAGCACCCAAGATCGGCGCGGCGGCTCGGGTAGACCGGGCCGGGGTGACAGCCGCAGAGCGGCGTGCGGCAGTCACGGCCGCTCCACCGGCCGTCGGCGAGATCCGCAGCGCGGCCAGGGCCACCCGCGGACAGATCAGCAGGACCGCCGACCGGGTGGACGCCGCGGCCGAGGCCGCCACGCGAGCAACCGGCTAACGCCCCGATAACGTCTCTGGTGTGCGGTTTGGCTGGGCCCAGCCGCAGGCGGTACCCTCTTCTACGGTCCGCGGCGCGTTTCACGTCGGTGCGGGCAGGCCCCCTTAGCTCAGTCGGTAGAGCGTTTCCATGGTAAGGAAAAGGTCAACGGTTCGATTCCGTTAGGGGGCTCGGTGGACGCCGGTCCCACTGGCGACTCCGTCGCGGCGGTGTAGCTCAGCTGGTTAGAGCGCACGACTCATAATCGTGAGGTCGGGGGATCGAGCCCCCCCACCGCTACAAAGATGAACGACGCAGCAGTTTGAACAACGCAGTGAACAACGAAGTCTGAAAGAGAGTCTGACGTGGCCTCAAGTACTGATGTACGGCCGAAGATCACCTTGGCGTGCGAGGTGTGTAAGCACCGCAACTACATCACCAAGAAGAATCGCCGCAACGACCCGGACCGGTTGGAGCTGAAGAAGTTCTGCCCCAACTGCGGGACGCACCAGCCGCACAAAGAGTCTCGCTGAGCGGTCCGTCCGTGGCTCTTTCCGACAGGCTGCTCGGGGCGCACTACCGCTACCCCGACTGCTACATGGTCGAGCGGGAGAAGACGCGCGAGTATGCGAACGCGGTGAAGAACACCGACGAGGTGTTCTTCAGCGATGAAGCAGCCGCCGCGCTCGGCTACAGCGGATTGCCTGCGCCGCTGACGTTCATCTCGGTCTTCGGCTATGTCGCGCAGGTGGCGTTCTACACCCACCACGGCATCGCGCTGGCTGACCACCAGATCGTCCATGTCGACCAAGTGCTGAAATTTGTGCGCCCGATCAAGGCCGGTGACAAGCTTTACTGCGATGTGTATGCCCACGAGATCAGGCAGGCGCACGGCACTGACATCATCGTCACCAAGAACATCATCACCAACGAGCACGGTGACGTTGTCCAGGAGACTTACACGACGCTGGCCGGGCGAAGTGAGGAAAACGGAGAGAGTGGCTTCAGCGATGGCACTGCGTGAGTTCAGTTCGGTCAATGTGGGCGACGAGTTGCCGGCGAAGGTCATCAAGCTGACCCGCGGCGATCTGGTGAATTACGCCGGGGTTTCCGGTGACCTCAATCCGATCCACTGGGATGACGAGATCGCCAAGCAGGTCGGTCTGGACACCGCGATCGCCCACGGCATGCTGACGATGGGACTCGGCGGCGGATTCATCACATCCTGGGTCGGCGACCCGGGCGCGGTCACCGAGTACAACGTGCGCTTCACCGCGATCGTGCCAGTGCCCAATGACGGCATCGGCGCCGAGATCGTGTTCTCCGGTCGAGTGAAGTCAACCGATCCGGAGACCAAGTCGGTCACGCTCGCCCTGACCGCCACCACCGGCGGCAAGAAGATATTCGGCCGTGCCGTAGCCACGGCGAAGCTGGCCTGACAGTGCCAATCAAGGCCGGCATCGAGGGAATGGTCTGGGAGTACCCGGACAGTTTCGTGGTCGGCCGTGAGCAGATCCGTCAGTACGCACACTCGGTGCAGGATCTGCACCCTGCCAGCCACGACGACGTCGCCGCGGCAGAACTGGGCTACAGCGCGACCATCGCGCCGCTGACCTTTGTGTCGATCTTCGGTCTGATCATCCAGAAGCACTTCTTCACCCACGTCGACGTGGGTATGGAGACCATGCAGATCATCCAGGTTGACCAGAAATTCGTCTACCACAAGCCGATCCTGGTCGGTGACGTCCTGCACGGCGCCATGCACATTGACTCGGTCACCGAGCGGTTCGGCGCCGATATCGTCGTGACCCGCAACGTCTGCACCAACCAGCACGGTGAGCTGGTGCTGGAGGCCTACACCACCCTGATGGGCCACGAGGGCGACAACTCGGTTGCGGTGAAATGGGACCCCGAAACCGGCCAGGTGGTCCGCAAGGCGGTCGGCGAATAGCGATTACCACCTCCCTGCCCCTGCGAGGTACACTCAAAACTCAGGTTTTCCCACGTTAAGCGCGCTGTCCGTCGGTTCGGGTTGACCGAACGGGGAGCGCGCGAGTTATGTGGGGAACAAGCAGAGGGGCGTAGCTCAACTGGCAGAGCAGCGGTCTCCAAAACCGCAGGTTGCAGGTTCAAGTCCTGTCGCCCCTGCTCAACTGAATAGACTGAACCGAACAGGCTTGATCCGAACAGGCATCGGCCCAAACGACTCGACACGAAGGAGCATGCGGTGAACGACGAGCTTGACACTGCCGCAGGCGACGCCAGCGACGACACCGTTGCGCTGACCCAGCCGCTGCGTCCGACCGGCAAGCGGTCACGTCAGCGCACGGGCGGCACCGCGCTGGCCGAGGTCGAGGACCTCGAGACCACCGCGATCGAGATCGACTTCGACGATGATGACGACGACGACGATGAGACTCGGGCGAAGAAGGCCAAGAAAGCCAAGGCCGCTGCCGCCGCCGGTGCCACCCGAAACCCGTTCCTGTACGTGTGGAACTACCTGCGGCAGGTCATCGCCGAGCTCCGCAAGGTCATCTGGCCCAACCGTAAGCAGATGGTCAGCTACACCAGTGTTGTGTTGGTGTTCCTGATCTTCATGGTGTCGCTGATCGGCGGAGTCGACCTGGGATTGTCCAGGCTGGTGCTGCTGGTGTTCGGGTAGCGCACCCGGCAAGAACATGTGTTTGAGAGAGGATTGACAACCGTGACAACCCCCGAAGGCGAAGCGCTCGCCGGTGACGCCGTCGTCGACGTGATCGATGCACCGTCGGATGCTGAGGCCGCCGTCGAGACCGCTGCGGAGGAGGCTCCCGAGGAGGAGCTCGACCCCGCGACCGCGCTGCGCAACGAACTGCGAGTGCAGCCGGGCGACTGGTATGTCATCCACTCCTATGCCGGCTACGAGAACAAGGTGAAGGCGAACCTCGAGACCCGTGTGCAAAACCTTGACGTGGGCGATTACATCTTCCAGGTCGAGGTGCCCACCGAAGAGGTCACCGAGATCAAGAACGGCCAGCGTAAGCAGGTCAACCGCAAGGTGCTCCCGGGCTACATTTTGGTGCGCATGGAGCTCACCGATGATTCCTGGTCGACTGTGCGCAACACCCCCGGCGTGACCGGCTTCGTCGGCGCCACCTCACGGCCGACGTCGCTATCCCTCGATGACGTGGTGAAGTTCCTACTGCCACCGGATGCCGGCAAGAAGGCCAAGGGCACGGGTCGGCCCCAGGATGGTGGCGAGGCCACCCTGGAACGCCCGGAGATCCTGGTCGACTTCGAGGTCGGCGAGTCGGTCACCGTCATGGACGGACCGTTCGCGACGCTGCCGGCCTCGATCAGCGAGGTCAACGCCGAACAGCAGAAGCTCAAGGTGCTGGTGAGCATCTTCGGCCGCGAAACTCCCGTCGAACTGACCTTCACTCAGGTCGCCAAAATCTAATCCCCGGGCTAGCGCCCCACCCGTCAGTTTCAGAAAGGAACACCACACGTCATGGCCCCGAAGAAGAAGAAGGTCGTCGGCCTGATCAAGCTGCAGATCCAGGCCGGGCAGGCCAACCCCGCCCCGCCGGTCGGTCCTGCGCTCGGCCAGCACGGCGTCAACATCATGGAGTTTTGCAAGGCGTACAACGCCGCGACCGAGAACCAGCGCGGCAACGTCATCCCGGTCGAGATCAGCGTTTACGAAGACCGCAGCTTCACCTTCGTGCTGAAGACCCCGCCCGCGGCTCGGATGCTGCTCAAGGCGGCCGGTGTGGCCAAGGGATCGGCCGAACCGCACAAGACCAAAGTTGCCAAGGTCACCTGGGATCAGGTGCGTGAGATCGCCGAGGCGAAGAAGTCCGACCTCAACGCCAACGATATCGATCAGGCCGCGAAGATCATCGCCGGCACCGCCCGGTCGATGGGTATCACGGTCGAATAGTTCTCCACCCCAAGGTAAATCGTGGGAGGGCCCGCTTCGGCCCGTCGATGAGCGCTTGCGCGAAAAGCGTTGATCGAGCACCACAACTCCAACACGACAAGATTGGAATAGCAATGAGCAAGAACAGCAAGGCGTATAAAGAGGCCGCCGCGAAGGTCGACAAGGACAAGCTGTACACCCCGCTGGAAGCGGCCAAACTCGCCAAGGAAACGTCCTCGAAGAAACAGGACGCCACCGTCGAGGTCGCGATCTGTCTGGGCGTCGATCCCCGCAAGGCCGATCAGATGGTGCGTGGCACCGTGAGCCTGCCGCATGGCACCGGCAAGACCGCCCGCGTCGCGGTGTTCGCGGTGGGCGAGAAGGCCGAGCAGGCCATCGCCGCCGGCGCCGATGTGGTCGGCAGCGACGATCTGATCGAGAAGATCCAGGGCGGCTTCCTGGACTTCGACGCCGCGATCGCCACACCCGACCAGATGGCCAAGGTGGGCCGGATCGCCCGCGTGCTGGGCCCGCGCGGTCTGATGCCCAACCCCAAGACCGGCACCGTCACCCCGGATGTGGCCAAGGCCGTGTCCGATATCAAGGGCGGCAAGATCAACTTCCGCGTCGATAAGCAGTCCAACCTGCACTTCATCATCGGCAAAGCCTCGTTCGGTGAGCGCCAGCTCGCCGAGAACTACGGCGCCGCTCTCGATGAGGTGCTGCGGGCCAAGCCGTCGTCGTCGAAGGGCCGTTACCTCAAGAAGGTCACCGTCTCCACGACCACCGGCCCTGGCATCCCGGTCGACCCGGCGGTCACCCGGAACTTCGTCGAGGAGTAGCCGGGGTTATCGGGCGGCGGTGAATTCGGCGAATGTGGTCTGCAATTCACCGATGATGTCGTCCCACAGCGCCTCGGGGAGGTCGTGGGCCATGCCGTCGAATAGCACCAGGCGGGCATTCGGTATGGCTGAGGCGATGGCTCGTCCACCCGAGGGTCGCATGAGGATGTCGGCGCGACCATGGATCACCACCGTCGGAGACTTGATCTGCCGGTCGAAGCGACGGAGGCTGCCGCTGCCGAGCACCGCGCCGAAGTGCCGGGCGATGCCCTGCGGGTAATGGGAGCGCTCGTAGCCCTCGACCGCTTCTGCCCGCAACTTTTCCTCCGGCGTCGGATAGCCCGGGCTGCCGATGATCTTGCTGACGCGGACGGAGTTCTCGACGATCACCTCGCGCGGGGAATCCGGTGACGGTCCCTTGATGAGCGCCAGCAGCGCCTTGGGCGCCGGCGGTGGCAGCAGTGCGGAGTTGTTGGACGAGAAGATGATGCCCAGGCCCGCTGTGCGGTGTGGAAAACGGGCCGCGAAGATCTGCGCGATCATCCCGCCCATCGAAGCGCCCACGACGTGTGCGCGGTCGATCCCGAGGTGGTCGAGCAGCGCGGCTGCGTCGTCAGCCATATGTTCCAGCGTGTACACCGATGGGCTGGGGAGTCCGAAGAAGGATCTCGCCAGGGCCGGGATCAGCGATCCGCCGGCACGCCGGCCGTGCAATTTGCTGGATAACCCCACGTCCCGGTTGTCATAGCGGATTACCCGATAGCCCTGATTTACCAGTTGCTCACAAAATCCCTTGCGCCACAACAACAATTGCGCACCAAGACCCATGATCAGGAGCACCGGCGGATCACTGGGATCACCCATGTCTTCGTAGTGGATCTCGAGATCGTCCTCGGCGGTGGTTCCCGGGATGCGTGCGGTGCCGCTGCGGATGTCCACGTCAGACTTCGACGTCGCTCTGGTGTTCCCGGCTGACCTCGACCATGAAGTTGGCGAAGTACCCCGTGAGCTCCGGGTCGCTCATCATCTGCCACTTGGGCGCCAGCAGCTTCATGTACCGCTCGACATAGAGGAACTGCTTGCCTATCAACACCAGCTCTCGCGGGAGCTTCACGTCATAGGCATCGGCGAGAGTGGACAGCTGGCGGCCGATATCGGCATAGGACATATCGCCCAGGCTCTTCAGTGTCAGCGGGGCGGCGAACGCCTCGAGGTCCTTGGCTGCTTCGGGCTCGGGTTTGGTGTTACCCACTGCGCCCATCAGCACGAGAATCTTGCCGGCCGCGGCGTGGTCCTTCTTGACCAATAACGCGTAGACGAGTTCACGCAGCAGCCACCGGTCACGTGGGTCGATGCGGCCCATGATGCCGAAGTCCAGAAACACGATCCGGCCCTTGGTGTCCACGAGCAGGTTGCCCGCATGCAGGTCGCCGTGGAACAGACCGTGCCGTAGACCGCCCTCAAAGGTGCTGAACAACAACGCCTTCACCAGTTCGGTGCCGTCGAAACCCTGCTCGCGAATGGCGGCGATGTCATCGATGCGCACGCCATGCACCCGCTCCATGGTGAGTACCCGCTCACTGGTGAACTCCCAGTGCACATTGGGCACCTTGATATTGCGGCCCAGTGGTGAGCTGTGCAGCCCCGACACCCAGGCCTCCATCGATTGCGCCTCGATGCGGAAGTCGAGTTCCTCGGCGAGGTTGTCGGCGAAGTCGGCCACCACGTCCTTGGCGGAGAGCCGCCTGCCGGTCTTGGCCAATTCGGCCACCTGGGCGAAGCGCTTGAGGATCTGAAGGTCGGCGGCCACCCTGCGCCGGATACCCGGCCGCTGGATCTTGACGACGACCTCCTCGCCGGTATGCAGGGTGGCGAAGTGCACCTGGGCGATCGAGGCCGAGGCGAACGGTTCCTCGGAGAAACTGGCGAACAACTCCGAAGGGTCGGCACCGAGTTCGGCGGCGAGTAATTTGTGTACCTCGGCGGTATCAGCCGGCGGCACCGAGTCGAGCAGGCTGCGGAACTCCCGTGACAGCTGTTCGCCGAATGCGCCCGGACTGGAGGCGATGATCTGGCCGAACTTCACGTAGGTGGGGCCGAGATCAGCGAAGGTCTTGGGGATCTCGCGGATGACCTTCTCGCCGAGACTGCCTTTGCCCGCCAGCTTGGTCAGGACTCGGGCACCGGTCCGGGTGAGCTGCCAGCCGGTCGCGCCGAAACGGGCCGCCTCGACGGGCAACGGCACCCGATCGAGTTTGGCGACCTGGTAATCAGTGGAACTCATTCTTCTAAGTCTGCCAGTTGGGGCTGGTGCGGCACTAATCCCTGGGACGTCGATCACAGCCCCACCCGGGGTGTGACGCGCGTAGATTGCTGGCGTGCAGGTGACCTCGGCGCAATCCACCGAACTGTTCATCGGGGACCCCGCAGCGCCGCTGCAACTCGTGCGGGTCACCTACACCGGGGCGGCCCGGCCGACCCCGATGCGGGTGTCTGGAGACGGACTGCGGGCGACCGATCCGGTGATCGCTGAATCCGGCGACGGGACGGTCGAGGTACCGGTGCGGGTCGAAGACGCGGTGCCCGGAGGGCAGCGGGCGGCCCGGGTACTGGCCGGTGACGACGAGTTCGAGTTCGATTTCCTGGTCGCTGAACCAGGCTGGACGATGTACATGATCAGCCACTTCCACTACGACCCGGTGTGGTGGAACACCCAGGGCGCCTACACCAGCCTGTGGACCGAGGACCCGCCCGGCCGGTGCAAGCAGAACAACGCCTTCGCACTCGTTGCCGCCCACCTGGAGATGGCCCGGCGGGAACCGGTCTACAAGTTCGTGCTCGCGGAGGTCGACTACCTCAAGCCGTATTTCGATGCTCATCCAGAAGATCGCGCTGATCTTCTGCGCTTTATCGCCGAGGGTCGCGTCGAGGTGATGGGCGGTACCTACAATGAACCCAACACCAACCTCACCGGACCGGAAACCTCGATCCGGAATTTCGTGGCCGGCATCGGGTTTCAGCGCGACGTGCTCGGAGCGCATCCGACCACCGCCTGGCAACTTGACGTGTTCGGCCACGATCCGCAGTTCCCGGGCATGGCCGCCGACGCCGGTCTGACATCGAGTTCGTGGGCCCGCGGGCCGTATCACCAGTGGGGTCCGATGGCGGCCACAGCAGATGGACACAGTGGTGATCCGCGCCGAATGCAGTTCCGCAGTGAGTTCGAGTGGATCGCGCCCTCGGGTGTCGGCCTGCTGACGCATTACATGCCGGCGCATTACGCGGCAGGCTGGTGGATGGACTCCTCGACGTCGCTGGCCGAGGCCGAGGAAGCCACCTACCGGCTGTTCTCTGAACTGAAGTCGGTGGCTCTGACCCGCAATGTGTTGCTGCCGGTCGGTACCGACTACACCCCGCCTAATGCCTGGGTTACCGACATCCACCATGACTGGAACGCCCGGTACACCTGGCCTCGGTTTGTCTGCGCGGTCCCCTCGGACTTCTTCGCGGCCGTGCGTGCCGAGATCGACCAGCGCGGTATCGCACCCTCGCCGCAGACCCGGGATATGAATCCGATCTACACCGGCAAGGACGTCTCATACATCGATACCAAGCAGGCCAACCGCGCCGCCGAGGACGCCGTGCTCGGTGCGGAGCGGTTCGCGGTGTTCGCCTGCCTGCTCACCGGTGCGCGCTATCCCGAAGCCGCGTTGGCCAAGGCGTGGGTGCAACTCGCCTGGGGCGCTCACCATGATGCGATCACCGGAAGCGAGTCCGACCAGGTGTATCTGGATCTGCTCACCGGATGGCGGGACGCCTGGGAGCTGGGAACAGCTGCGCGGACCGGCGCTCTGGAGTTGCTGTCCCGGGCGGTCCTGACCGATACCCGATCTGTTGTGGTGTGGAACCCGTTGGCGCACAGCCGAACCGATATCGTCACTGTCCACCTCGACGTTCCGGTGGGACCGACGGTGCGGGTGCTCGACGCCGATGGTGTCGAGGTGGCGGCGCTGGTGAGTGACGGTGGCCACTCGGTGAGTTGGCGTGCCGACGAGGTCGCCTCGCTGGGCTGGCGCACCTACCAACTCGCCGACGGTGTCAGGCCTTCGGGCTGGGAGCCCGTTGCGGGTGCGACGATCACCAACGAGTTCCACCGGTTGCGCGTCGACCCGACCCGTGGTGGTGCGGTGGTGTCGCTGGTCGAAATCGACTCCGGCCGGGAATGGATCGCCGTCGGCGCGGTAGGCAACGAACTGGCCGTCTATGAGGAGTACCCGGCGCATCCCGAAGCTGGAGAGGGACCCTGGCATCTATTGCCGTCCGGGCCGGTGCAGTGTTCCTCGACCGCGCCGGCGGAATCGGTGCAGGCTTACCGCAGTCCGGTCGGTGAGCGGATCGTGGTTCGCGGCGCAATCGGGGAGGTGCTGCGCTATACCCAGACGCTGACGCTGTGGCACGGCCTGGATCGGGTGGATTGCCGCGTTGTCATCGACGAGTTCACCGGGGCGGACCGGCTGGTGCGCCTGCGGTGGCCATGTCCGGTACCAGGAGCACTCCCTGTCAGCGAGGTCGGCGACGCCGTTGTGGGCCGGGGCTTCGGCCTGATGCACGACCACGAAACCGGGGAGGACCGCGCCGTCGACACCGCGGCGCACCCGTGGACACTGGACAACCCTGCGCACGGCTGGTTCGGATTGTCTTCGGCCGCCCGCATCCGGGTGGGGTCAGTGACCCGGGCGGTATCGGTCGCCGAGGTCATCGCAGCGACCGAATCCGACATGATGGCTCGTGATCTGATGGTCGCGCTGGTGCGGGCCGGGGTGACGGCCACCTGCAGCAGCGCCGGACACACCCGGTACGGCCACCTTGACGTCGACTCCAACCTGCCCGACGCCCGTATCGCCCTGGGTGGTCCGGAGATCAATGCATTCACTGCCGCGGTACTCGCGGCCGCGGACCCCGTCTACACCGCCGAGCTCCATCGCCAACGTGCCGCCACCGGCTCGGCGCGGGTATTCGTGCCCGCCGCGAGTTCCCTTGCAGCCGTCTGGCTTCCCGACGCCGATCTGCGCGGTGTGCTGGCGCTGCCGGTACTGATCATCGCCGGCGAGAGCGCCATCGGTGCGGTCGTGGCTGATCTCGACGATGCCGAGATCGTCGTCGAACAAGATGTTGCCGTCGACTGCGGAGAGTTTGAGTCGCGCACCATTGCATTGATCAACCGGGGTGTTCCCGGTTTCGCCGTCGAGCGGGATGGCACCCTGCACGCCTCGTTGATGCGTTCCTGCACCGGCTGGCCTTCGGGGGTGTGGATCGACCCGCCGAAACGCACGGCGCCGGACGGGTCGAATTTTCAGCTTCAACACTGGAGCCACACCTTCGATTTCGCTCTGGTGGGAGGGGCGGGGGACTGGCGCGCGGTCGAAATGGCCTCCCGCAGTGCAGAATTCAATCACCCGCTGATCGCGGTGACGGCCGACGTGGGGAGTCCGAAGCTACCTGCCGACGGCTCTCTGCTGAGTATTGAACCTGCCCGGACGGTCCAGCTGGGCGCGTGCAAGATCCGCGGTAACCCGACTGCGATCGGAAGTTCGGCCCAGGCCGATCCGACCGCCATCACCATCCGATTGGTCGAAACCACAGGCGCGGCAACCGATATCGCGCTCTCCAGCCCGGTGGGCGAGCTCTCGGAACTGGTGTCGACCGATCTGCTGGAGGTGCCGCGACCGGCCGCCGATCCGCCGCTGCGGTTACACGGCTATCAGATCGCCACCGTGGCGGCCCGGCTTGACATCGCGCCGGTGATGCGTGCGAATGGCGCCCAACTTGCCCCTGACGGCGAGGCCGCCCAACCGCTCTACGCGCGCTATTGGCTGCACAATCGCGGCCCCGCACCGCTGGGCGGACTGCCCGCCGTCGCACACCTTCACCCGGAAGCACTCACGGCCAGTCCCGGCGAGACGGTGCACCTGCGATTGACCGTGGCCAGCGACTGCAGTGATGCCAGCATCGCTGGGGTCGTGAACCTGCTCTACCCTCGCGGCTGGGAGACCGGTCGCGGCGAGGTGTCGTTCGAACTGCCGGCCCGTGGCCACCGCGAGTACGAGATCACCGTGAGCGTGCCCCCCGATGCCTCGCCCGGTCATTACCCCTTGCGCGCCCAGTTGACGCTGGCTGGCGAGGTTCCGCCCGCCTGGCGACAGACCGTGGAGGACATCTGCGTCATCACCGTCGCCGCTGAACTCGCCCTGGAAACACCGCCCGCCGAACTCGTGCGCCTGATCACCGAACCCATCGACGTCGTCGTCAACCGCGGTGAGCGCGCCCGGATCGCGGTTACCGTCGGCACCGACGCCGGTGCCGACCTGGCCCTGGAGGCCCATCTCATCAGCCCGTGGGGCACCTGGGAATGGATGGGACCGGCCGCACTCGGCGCGGAACTGCCCGCAGGGTCGAGCGTCGAGGTGGGCTTCGACATCAGCCCGCAGCCCTGGGTCACGCCGGGAACCTGGTGGGCGCTGATCCGGATCGGCTGTGCGGGCACGGTGCTGTACACGCCCGCGGTGTCGGTGATCGTCCGATGAATCTCGCGGCGACGGTGGCCGGTGATCCGGTGGCGATCGACGAGATCGACGCGCGCGAGGTGGCGCTGCGGTCCTGCCCGCAGACCGCCGCCCTGCCGCGGCCGGACACCAGTGAAGGACGGCAACTTCGACGGTGGCTCACCCAGTTGCTGGTGACCGAACGCGTGGTGATCCGGGAGGCGGACGCCCTCGGTGTCAGCGTCACCGACTCCACCCCCGGTGCGGACGCGGTGTTGCCGGATCTGACCGCGCGTCTGGAGATCGGCAGCATCGCGGCAGCGGTGCTGGCCGACCCGTTGGCGCGGGCGGTGTACGCATACGTCACCGCCGACGTCGACATCGATGAGGACACTGTCATCGACTACCACCGTCGCAACCCGCGCCGCTTTCCGTCGGACTCCGAGGCCGACGGAAAGCGAAAGATCGCGGAGATGTTGCGCGGGGCCGCGCGCCGGCGCGCATTCCGGCTCTGGCTTGACCAGCGTCGCGCGGCACTGGTGTGGCTCGCTCCCGGTTACGAGCATCCTGGCGATCCTCGTCAGCCCGACAACATCCATCGGCATTGATGGCCGCGCCCAGCCTCGTCCTCGATATCGGGGGCACCAAGATCGCCGCCGGACTGGTCGACGCCGACGGCCAACTGCTGCACCAGAATCGGCGGCCCACCCCGCGCAGCGTCGACCCGGAGGAGGTCTGGGCCGCTGCTGAGCGCACCATCGCCGACGCCCTGGCCGCGGCCGGGGGACAGGTTAGTGGGGCGGGTATCTCCTCAGCCGGGCCGATCCACCTGCCCGACGGGACTATCAGCCCGGTCAATATCGCCGCCTGGCGCGGATTCCCGATCCGCGACCGTGTGTCCGCCACCGTGCCCGGCGTGCCGGTGCGATTGGCCGGCGATGGGTTATGCATGGCACTCGGCGAGCACTGGCGCGGCGCCGGCCAGGGCGCGAGGTTCATGCTCGGCATGGTGGTGTCCACCGGTATCGGCGGCGGACTCGTGCTGGACGGCCTGCCCTATGGCGGACGCACCGGTAACGCCGGGCATGTCGGCCATGTCGTCGTCGACCAGGACGGGCCGGAGTGCAACTGCGGCGGACGCGGATGCGTCGAAGCCGTCGCCAGCGGGCCGCGCCTTGTCAGCTGGGCCCGCGAGCAGGGGTGGGCCGCCGCCCCGGACGCGGGCGCCAAGGAACTCGCCGATGCCGCCTCCGGCGGGGATCCGATCGCACTGCGGGCCTTCGAGCGCGGGGCCGGTGCCGTGGCGGCGATGATCGCCTCGGTCGCCGCGGTGTGCGACCTCGACCTGGTGATCATCGGCGGCGGGGTGGCCAAAGCCGGCCCGGTGCTGTTCGACCCCCTACGTGCGGCACTGCGTAACTACGCCGGACTGGACTTCATCCGCGGGCTCCAGGTGGTCCCGGCTGACCTCGGCGGCGACGCAGGCCTGGTGGGTGCGGCCGCCCTGCTGCGCGGCTGACCGCCGTTTTGGCTGGCGGGCGGGTGCCGCGCTACTCTGTTGACGTTCCACCGAAGACCGTCGGTCACCAAGTAATTGGTTGAAGGTCCGGGATTCGTCTGTTGTTCTTCGCGCAAGCGGCTCATCAGACCCGGACGGCCCACGCAGGAGGACGAGGCTCTACCGCTGCTTCGCAGCGGTCATTTACGCCCCGGCCATCTGCGCCGGGGCGTTCGTCATTTCCGGCCCGGCCGACATCCCACCAATGAGGAGGCATGCATGGCCAAGGCTGACAAGGCCACCGCGGTTGCCGAAATCTCTGAGCAGTTCAAGTCCTCGACGGCCACTGTGGTCACCGAGTACCGCGGTCTGACTGTGGCCAACCTGGCCGAGTTGCGTCGCTCACTCGGCGGCGTCGCCACCTACACCGTCGCGAAGAACACGCTCATCAAGCGTGCGGCGGCGGAAGCCGGGATCGAGGGTCTCGACGACCTCTTCGCCGGGCCCACCGCGATCGCGTTCATCAACGGCGAGGCCGTTGATGCCGCCAAGGCGATCAAGAAGTTCGCCAAGGACAACAAGGCGCTCGTCATCAAGGGCGGCTACATGGACGGTCACGCGCTGACCGTCTCCGAGGTCGAGCGCATTGCTGACCTCGAGTCGCGCGAGGTGCTGCTGGCCAAGCTGGCCGGCGCGATGAAGGGCAACCTGGCCAAGGCCGCCGGGCTGTTCAACGCACCGCTGTCGCAGTTCGCCCGTCTCGCGGCCGCACTGCAGGAGAAGAAAGCCGGCGAGCCTGCCGAATAGGCAACCGCACGCAACAACCGCACATCAGACGTACACCGCAAAAATCTAGGAAGGACCACAACAATGGCAAAGCTCAACACCGACGAATTGCTCGACGCGTTCAAGGAAATGACCCTGCTCGAGCTCTCGGAGTTCGTGAAGAAGTTCGAAGAGGTCTTCGAGGTCACCGCGGCCGCCCCGGTCGCCGTCGCCGCTGCGGGTGGCGGCGCTGCCCCGGCTGCTGAGGCCGCCGAGGAGCAGACCGAGTTCGACGTCATCCTTGAAGGTGCCGGCGAGAAGAAGATCGGCGTCATCAAGGTCGTCCGCGAGATCGTTTCGGGTCTGGGTCTTAAGGAGGCCAAGGACCTCGTCGACGGCGCTCCCAAGCCGCTGCTCGAGAAGGCCACCAAGGAGGCCGCCGAGGACGCCAAGGCCAAGCTCGAGGCCGCCGGCGCGACGGTCACCGTCAAGTAGCGATATCCACCGGAAATCCCCCGCGAGCCCACTGGGTTTGCGGGGGATTTTCTATTGGTCGCAAACGTGAATAGCGCCATACGGGGTGCGCTACAGTGACTCCAGCCACAGGTGATACTCCAGTGGTCAAATCGTGTGGGCGGAAGGATCTCGCGTGGGCACAAGCATCCAGGTCGAGGGGCTGACCAAGTCATTCGGATCTCAGCGCATCTGGGAAGACGTGACCTTGGACATCCCGGCTGGTGAGGTCAGCGTGCTGCTGGGTCCCTCCGGTACCGGCAAGTCGGTGTTCCTGAAGTCCCTCATCGGACTGCTGCGCCCCGAGCGCGGAAAAATCATCGTCGACGGCACCAACATCATTGAGTGCTCGGCCAAAGAGCTCTACGAGATCCGCACCCTGTTCGGCGTTATGTTCCAGGACGGCGCGCTGTTCGGCTCGATGAACATTTACGACAACACCGCCTTCCCGCTGCGCGAGCATACGAAGAAGAAGGAAAGCGAAATTCGCAATATCGTCATGGAGAAGCTCGCGATGGTGGGCTTGGTCGGTGACGAGAACAAGTTTCCCGGCGAGATCTCCGGCGGCATGAAGAAACGCGCCGGGCTGGCCCGCTCGCTGGTGCTCGACCCGCAGATCATCCTCTGCGACGAGCCGGACTCCGGTCTGGACCCGGTGCGTACGGCCTACCTGAGCCAGTTGCTCATCGACATCAACGCCCAGATCGACGCCACGATCCTGATCGTGACGCACAACATCAACATCGCCCGCACCGTGCCGGACAACATGGGCATGCTATTCCGCAAGCACCTGGTCATGTTCGGCCCCCGCGAGGTGCTGCTGACCAGCGAAGAGCCGGTGGTCAAGCAGTTCCTCAACGGCCGCCGCATCGGCCCGATCGGCATGTCCGAAGAGAAGGACGAGTCGACGATGGCCGAGGAGCAGGCCATGCTCGACGCCGGTCAGACCGACGGTGGGACCGAGGACCTCGAAGGTGTGCCGCCGCAGCTGGTTGCTACGCCCGGCATGCCGGAGCGCAAAGCCGTCGGTCGCCGCCAGGCTCGGGTGCGCCAGATCCTGCACACCCTGCCCGCCAAGGCACAGGAAGCGATCCTCGACGATCTTGAGGGCGTGCACAAACTGCCGACGCATGAGTTCGGCTGAGCCCGCGCACGCGGTTCGCTAGGACGGCGAGTAGCGAAACTCGCCGGTTCGCACCCCAGCTGCTGACGACTTTGTGACGCGGCTCCTGCATTTAGTTGATTTGCTGGTTCATGGACAGTGTCCGGGATAGCGTTTGCTCGTTGTCGAAATGAAGGCGGTTTGTGATGGGTGATCGACGGATCTTGCTGGGCACGAGTGCGGTACTGGTCGGAGTGGGCTCGGCCTTGATCTCCGGCACCGGCGTAGCGGCCGCCGATACCGTCGATTCCGATACCGGCGGCCCGGCCTCGACCACCACGGCAAACACGTCGACCACCTCGACCCCCGGCACCAAGGCCCGGCGTGCAGCAACGCGGGCGAAGGCGGCCAGCGCGGTGGCGGCCGCCGCTGCGTCAACCTCATCCGATACCGCTGAGCAGGCCGCTCCGCCGGCTGCTCGCGGGTCTGTGCGGGCCAGCACCGACCGGGGGCGGTCCGCTCCGAAGAACATCTCACCGGTGACGAGGTCCGCTGTTGCCCCTGCGGCCTCTCCGGCGGTGGGCGAGGCCGACGCCGCGCCCGGGTCGCAAACCCTGGTCTCCCAGTCCGTCGCGTCAGCAACCGTCGCACCGGGGACGCCTGCAGCCTTCGTCCGGCCCGCCCCGGCGGCACCCGCGGCCACGTTGCTGCTCAATATCGCGTCAGCGTTCGGCTGGCGCCCCGGCGCCGATCTGGTGGCCGCGTTCCCGGCTCTGGCCGCGTGGACCGGACAGCGCCAGAGCGCCGTGGCGCCCGCCGCGGTGATTGACCCGCCGGTTGCTGCGGCCGATCCGCCGGAGCCCACGCTGTTCGCGGCGGCCGCAGTCAGTGACCCTCTGTTGCCGGGTGCCACCAATGGTGTGACCGGCGTGCAGGTCGGTCACTCCCGGCTGGCCGTGCCGGGTGCCTTCATCGGCAACACCGTCGCCGCCGACTGGTATTTCCCGACTCAGGTCGACGGAACCATCGATGCCCAGGGTGTCATTTGGTTGCAGCACGGCTTCGGCGCCACCAACACGTTCTACTCAGCACTGGCCACCGAGCTGGCGCAGACGACCAACAGCATCGTGGTCGCTCCCACGCTGTCATCGTTTCCGTTCACGTTCTCGGGCGGCTGCCTGATCTGCTCCACCTCGCAGCAGGCTGTCGCCGAGGTGTTCCTCGACCCCGACCGGACGGCTCTGGTCACCAGTGCCCAAGACGCCGGATACACCGGCGACGTCTCCGAACTGCTGGGGGCGTTCGTGTTGTCCGGGCATTCCGCCGGCGGCGGATTCGCCACCGCGACGGCCTCTGACTACGTCAGCGCGGGCGATGCCGCACAGGACGCCGACCTGCTGGGCGTGGTGATGTTCGACGGCGTCTCCAACGGCACCTTCGACGGCACCTTCGATACCCAAATCGCGAACCTGGACATCGCCGACATCCCGGTCTACCAGATCGCGGCGCCTGCGCAGGCCTTCAACCTCTTCGGCGCGACCACCAACGCGCTGCTGGCGGCCCGCCCGGATCAGTACAACGGCGCGGTTCTGGTGGGAGGCTCGCATGTGGATTCGATGCTCGGCACCAATCCGCTGATCGACTTCGCCGCGCAACTGGTGACCAAGTTCTCCCCGGCCGGCAGCACCGCGGCCGTCTACAACCTCAGCACCGGCTGGATCAACGACCTCTACGTGGGAGCCACCCCGGAGGCACCGCAGTACGGCCTGTACTCCGCCGCCAATGGGCAGATCATCATGGGCGGCACCGCCGCGGTGAGCCTGCCCACCCAGTTCGCCAACAACCTCTCGCCGCTGGACACCGTACTGAAAAACGTGATCGATTCCATCGGCGCGCTCTTCGGCCTCACCCCCGTCCCGGTGGTCAACACCGGGTCCAACGGTGTCACCGGCTATGTGAAACCGCCGCTGTCCAACGGGGTCACCGGTGTGCGGACCGGGTCGGCCGCGTTGCTGATTCCCTCCGGGGCCAATGGGTACAGCGCCCCCGCCGACTGGTACTTCCCGACCCAGGCCGACGGCTCCGTGCAGGCCAACGGCATCGTCTGGCTGCAGCACGGCTTCCTCGGTTTCAACACCTGGTACGCCGATATGGCTCAGGCGCTGGCCCAGGAAACCAACAGCATCGTGGTGGCACCCAATATCTACTGGTTCGATCCGGCGTTCAGCGGTGAAGCCGCCGCTGACATGTTCGTGGGCGACCGGGCCGCACTGAACGTCAGTGCCAACCAAGCCGGCTACGACGGCATGCTGCCGCAGACGTTCATCCTCACCGGGCATTCCGCGGGCGGTCGGTTCGCCACGGCGGCCGGAGCGGGCACCGTCGAGAACGGTTCGTCCGGCGACCTGCTCGGCGTGGTGATGTTCGACGGTGTCTCCCGCCCGCCGACATTCAACGAACAACTGCAGACGCTGATCGGTGCCGGGATCCCTGACTACCAGATCGCCGCCCCGCCGCAACGCTGGAACGCCGGGGGGGTGGCCACCGAGGCGATGCTGGAGGAGTACCCGGACCAGTTCTTCGGTGTGCAGATCGACAACGGCTCGCATACCGACGTCATCGGCGGCGACTCGTTGTGGGGGTGGCTGGGCGAAATCGGCAGCGATCTCATCGTGCGGCCGTCCCCGCCCGGGGGCAAGGCCGCGGTGCGCACCTACGCCACCGGCTGGATCAATGACCTCTACAACGGGACGGGTCCGACCGATCCGGTCTACGGCATCTACGGCAACCCCAACGACGGCACCTATGTGCCCAACCAGGCCATAGTCATGGGTGAGGCCGGGGCGACCACCCTGCCTGCGCCGCCGCCGGTGGACCTCAACCAGTACGCGGGCAAATGGTACGAGCAGGGCAGCGTACGAATGTTCTTCTCGATCGGTCTGGTGAACACCACGGCGACCTACACCCCGCTGCCCAACGGCACCGTCAAGGTGGAGAACTT
>Ga0164295_10000615_pt1 | contig 29933 bp, 32 predicted proteins | sample GEODES006metaG_FD_111798 | JGI IMG/M metagenome (GOLD analysis project Ga0164295, IMG submission 111798) | Oligotrophic lake water microbial communities from Sparkling Lake, Wisconsin, USA - GEODES006 metaG | ecosystem: Environmental > Aquatic > Freshwater > Lake | place: USA: Sparkling Lake... | reverse complement strand
GAAGCGCAAGAAGGCAGCAGCACCAGCTGCACCAAAGAAGCGCCGCAAGAAGGCAGCTGCAGTAGCAGCAGCACCAAAGAAGCGCCGCAAGAAGGCAGCAGCAAAGAAGGCAGCTCCAAAGCGTCGCAAGAAGGCAGCAGCTAAGAAGGCAGCTCCTAAGCGCCGCAAGAAGGCAGCAGCTAAGAAGGCAGCTCCAAAGCGTCGCAAGAAGGCAGCAGCTAAGAAGGCAGCTCCAAAGCGTCGCAAGAAGGCAGCAGCTACAACAGCAGCTCCAAAGAAGCGCCGCAAGAAGGCAGCAGCAAAGAAGGCTAAGTAAAGCCCTCAAGCATATTAAAAAAACCCGCCACTCTATGTGGCGGGTTTTTTTATGTCATAAATGACAACGAAACTTTTTAATCATCCTGTGCATCTTTACGAAGTGATTCTTCAATGCGTTCAAAAATTTCTGCCAAGGTTTGCTGATCACTTTTTGATAGGTGATCCATAAATCGGGTGCGAACACTTTCCACATGTTCAGGGGCAGCGGCAACAATTGCCTTCCAACCCTTAGGGGTCATCACCGCAAAATAACCACGTTTATCCCCCGGGCAAGGCTCGCGACGAACCCAGCCCTCTTTTTCCATGACCTTCATTCGGTGGGATAAACGGGACCTGGATAACAAAGCACTGGCCGCCAAGTCGCTCATTCTCATACTGCGATCTGGTGCATCGCTGAGCTGAACCAAAATTTCATAATCTGGCATAGACAAATCATGGGCATCTAGATCTGAATCGAGCGCTTCCAATAGCCGTCGGCTGGCAATTATGTAGCGTCGCCAAGCCTTCATTTCAGTGGGGTTGAGCCACCTTGGTGCGGTAGCGTTTTCACGTGCCATGAGTGCAGTCTACGGCAAAGGTTGAAGCTTCAACTACTTTCAGGTGTGACTACAGGGAGATGCTTTTGAGTTTTTCATTTGATATCAAACACGCCGAAAGTAATTCATTGGCACGTGTTGGAACTATCAATACCCCTCATGGTCCAGTCCAGACCCCTGCATTTATTCCGGTAGGTACTAAAGCCACCGTTAAATCTGTACTGCCAGAAGCCATGAAGGATCTGGGTTCGCAAGCCTTGCTGTCTAATGCTTATCACTTGTATTTACAACCGGGCTCTGATGTTTTAGATGAGGCTGGCGGACTGGCAAAATTCATGAACTGGCCCGGGCCAACCTTTACTGACTCCGGTGGTTTTCAGGTTTTGTCTTTGGGGGTTGGTTTTAAAAAAGTCTTAGCAATGGATGCCCAAACATTTCGCAGAGATGATGTCATTGCCGGAAACAAGGACCGCTTAGCCCATGTCGATGATGAAGGCGTGACCTTTAAGAGCCACCTTGATGGATCGATGCATCGATTTACTCCAGAAGTTTCGATGCAAGTCCAACATCAAATCGGCGCTGACATCATGTTCGCATTTGATGAGTGCACGACCCTGCATAACACCCGCCCGTATCAAGAGCTTGCGATGGATCGCACCTATGCCTGGGCCATCCGTTGTCTTGATGAACATAAGCGCCTCACCGAAGAGCGAATCGGAAAGCCTTACCAGGCCCTGTTTGGTGTAATCCAAGGAGCCCAATACGAAGACCTTCGCAAAAAAGCGGCCACTGATTTTGGAACTATGGAATCTAACGGTCAGTCCTTTGACGGATTCGGAATTGGTGGGGCTTTGGACAAGGGCCAACTAGGAACAATCGTTTCTTGGGTCAATGAAATTTTGCCTGAAGACAAGCCCCGTCACTTGCTTGGCATTGGCGCACCAGAAGATCTATTTGTCGGTGTTGAAAACGGTTGTGACACCTTTGATTGCGTACTTGCGAGCAGAATTGCACGCACCAGCGCTGTGTACACGATGGAAGGGCGTTTTAACCTGTCTAACAGCCGTTTTAAGCGGGATTTCACGCCCATAGACAGCCAATGCGACTGTTACACCTGTACGCACTACACACGGGCTTATATGCACCATGTATTCCGCGGTAAAGAAATCATTAGTGCGACATTGGCAACGATTCACAATGAAAGTTTTATTGTTCGATTGGTTGATCAGATGCGTCAGGCACTTCTTGATGGAAACTTTGCCGACATGAAGGCGGATTTCTTGGGCCGATACCTGCACCGCAGCGGACAAGCCAGAGATTAAGGGTTTTTTACGACCTTAGGCAGGTTCCAGTTGTACCTGATTGATAGCTCGCGGACCAAAACCACCACAACTCCGGCAATCGCCACGACAAGGGCTTCATTAAGGTCAAGAGAATCCAGGGCCAAGTAGATAACGGCACCTGATAAACAGGCGGTTCCAATAGTTTCGCGGTGAAGTAGTACTGGCTCTGTCTGACACATGATGTCGCGGAACAAACCACCTGAAACCGCACCAACTAATCCAAGAACGGCAGCAGCTACTAGGGGCGCATTGTTGATAAGTGCGAACTGAACACTTGAAACCGTAGCAACAGCTAACCCTAAAGTATCCAGAGATAAGGCAAAACGGCCAACATCTTGGGTCTTACCCATTGCGACGGTAATTAAAAATGCAGCGATGATCGGTGCGAATAACCATGGGTATTGAATCCATGGTGGTTGCTGCCCCATAAACAAGTTGCGCAGTGTGCCGCCAGAAATAGATGCAATTGCAGCAATGAAAAGAATCCCACCAAAATCTAAACCCTTGCTTGCAGCCACTCTTGCCCCCACCAATGCAAAGGCAAAGGTTGAAACAAGGTCAAGGCCAAAGACCAGTAAGTCTAGATCCACTAGTGGGGCTTACTTTTTAAGTGCTAGACGAGCCTCGCGACGAACCCTCTGCTCCTTTGGATCTGGCACAGGAACCGCAGAAATAAGGCGCTTGGTGTAATCATTTTGAGGGTTCTTCAAGATCTGGTCACGATCGCCAACTTCAACAATCAAACCATTCTGCATAACTGCAATTCGGTGAGACAGGATGTCAACAACTGCCAAGTCGTGAGAGATAAACAAACATGCAAAGTTCAACTTGCCCTGAAGTTCTTGCAGAAGTTCAAGGAAACGAGCTTGTACAGACACATCTAGTGCAGATGTTGGTTCATCTGCGATCAAAAGATCTGGAGTTAGTGCAAGGGCACGTGCAATACCTACGCGCTGGCGTTGTCCACCTGAAAGCTCGTGTGGGTAACGGTTGCGATAGCTACGTGGAAGCTCAACTTGATCCAAGAGATCCTCAACCTTGTGTGCAAGATCGGCACCCTTTGCTAAACCTGCCAAGAACAATGGCTCACCAATTGATTCACCAATTGGAAGACGAGGGTTTAGTGAAGATGCTGGATCTTGGAAAACAATTCCGGTGTGACGACGGATTGCAAAGAGCTCCTTTTGAGTTGCATGGCTAATGTCTTTGCCAACGATCTCGAGCGAACCTTCCTTGATTGGAAGCAATCCAATTGATGCGCGACCAACTGTTGTCTTACCTGAACCTGATTCACCTACTAGTCCCAAGATTTCACCTGGGTAGATCTCGAGATTAATGTTCTTAGCTGCAACAAATGCTGGGATTCGTCCACGCTTTGGATATTCAATGGTGACATTTTCCAACTTCAATACAGGTGCTGGCTTTGCGCTTTCCTTGTAAGGAAGTTCGCGCTTCTTTGATGATCCAAGCTTTGGAACAGATCCAAGCAGTTGTTGAGTGTAGGGATGTGTTGGATTATTAAAAATTTGATCCGCTGTTCCAGTCTCAACTGTGATTCCATCCTTCATAACAAGGATTTCATCTGCCATGTCTGCAACAACGCCCATGTCGTGGGTAATCAAAAGAATTGCTGAGTTGAGCTTGTCCTTTAATCCACGCATTAAGTCGAGGATTTCAGCTTGGACAGTTACATCCAACGCTGTCGTTGGCTCATCAGCAACCAGTAAACCTGGATCGCACGCAAGTGCTTGCGCGATCATTGCGCGTTGACGCTGTCCACCTGAAAGTTGGTGTGGGTACTTTTCAATTGATTTTTCTGGATCTGGAATATCCACCATAGTGATGAGCTCTAATGCACGTGCATGTGCCTCTTTTGGACCCATATCAAAGTGGTTACGAAGGGTTTCCATAATCTGGAATCCGATTGTGTAGATAGGGTTCAGAGCGGTCATTGGCTCCTGGAAAATATAAGCAACCTCTTTACCGCGGAACTTGCGAAGAGTAATCGCCTTAGCGTTAAGCATCTCTTGATCCTTAACCTTTACAGATCCAGACATGCGAGCATTTGATGCCAATAGAGACATCAAACCAAGAGCTGTTGTTGACTTACCTGAACCGGATTCACCAACAATCGCGGTTACCTTTCCTGGCTCTAGCGAAAGGTTCATGCCGATAACAGCTGGGTACCAAACTCCATCTACCCAGAAATCAACATTAAAATCCTTGATCTCTAAGACTGGCTTACTCATTTGGTTGACCCCATCTGTGAGAAACTTGCTGAATGACTAATAGTGAAAAGTTCAGACCCGGAAGCGCAATCGCTAGCGGTTGGATTCTTATCGCCTTCTTTGTCGGCTTTATTGTTCAAACCCTTTTCTTCGGTGGCGATGTTCTGCTCACCATAGGTATTTGCGGCGCAGGTGCTTTCGGTTCTTACCTGCTCTTCCTTAAGCCCTACGTTCTTCTCTTCGATGAGGGCATCAAGATTATTAACCCAACCAAAGAGATCACCGCTACGTGGGATCTGGTTGAGGAGATCGAAACCAAGTACAGCATGTCCATCCAGATTAGAGGCGAGAGTTTCTACGCTTGGGCTGCTCCAGCTCCGAGTGGTCGACACAGTAGAAGAATGCACAGTACTGATCTTCTTCCCGGTGCTGATGCTCCGCGTCGTGTGGGTGACTCGCTTAAAAGTGATTCGGGAGTCTGCGCTTACATGGCCAAGATCAGAAAGAAGAACTTCATTCCCGGTGCTGCCAGCGAGTTTGAAATCATTACCGATAACACCGGCTTCTACATTCTCGCAGCACTGATCCTGCTCGGGGCAGCAGCTGCTTTTATCTAGTGAATTAATCATTGGCTTGTGCCAACTTCTTAGCTGTTGCTGAATCTTGGCGCTCTTTCTTAGAGATTCGACGGCGTTGACGTGGGTCAAATGCATCACGCAAACCATCGCCAATAAAGTTAATGCTCAAAGCGATAGAGATAATAAATAGACCTGGATACCAGAACAGCCATGGACGAGTTGTAAATGAGTCCTGGTACTGGCTAATCAAAAGTCCCAATGAAACATCTGGTGGAACAACACCAAAGCCGATGTAGCTAAGGGCTGTTTCAAGCAGGATCGCACCTGAAAGCAACAGGGTCACTGAAACGATAATGACACCCACTGCGTTAGGCAGGATGTGCTTAAAAATAATGCGCTTATTGGTTGCACCAGCAACACGGGCTGCATCGACAAACTCGCGTTCACGAAGAGATAAGAACTCTCCGCGTACTAAACGTGAAAGACCGGTCCAGGCAAATAAACCAAGCAATAACGCTAGGAATGTAGCTCCAAGGTTTCCGTAGCGGTAACCAATAACAGAACCGATGATGATTACAGGAATTGTGATCATGAAATCTACAAAACGCATCAAGATTGCATCGACACGGCCACGATAGAAACCAGCGATTGAACCAACGATTACACCAAGGGTTGCACCAATTCCGCCGATGATCACCATCACGGAGATTGAACGTTGAGTTCCCTTCATCACGAGTGCAAAGAAGTCGCGACCAATGTCATCCTGACCAAACGGATGCTTACCCAATCCAATACCCTGACCACCTAAGAACTTAGGCAAGAGCGAGATTGTTGGGCAACCCACTGTGTCATTAGGACAATCACCAAAACGTAACTCTGGTAGATCTTCCGGTGTCCACTTCCACCAACCTGGAACACGCCACACACCAAATAATCTAAAGTCCAAAGCGGTGAATGCCATAACAACAATTGCGATTAAAGTTACAAGAGAAATAACCGCAGCACGGTGACGGAAGAAACGCTTGCGAACAATCTGACCCTGGCTTAAGCCTTCGATCTCTTTATTCTGGATTGCGTTTTCACCGGAAAGAACCTCAGTAGATTCAACACTAGCTTTTGACTTACGTGCCATCTTTATGCACCACTTCCTACTCGTATACGAGGGTCTAAGGCTGAGTACAGTAGATCTGCGACAAAGTTAGCTAGCACCGCCATAGTTGCTGTAATAAAGAAGACACCCATCAAGAGATTAAGGTCTTGGCCACGAATACCTTGTAATGCCAAAGTTCCCATACCTGACCATGCAAAGACGCTCTCGGTAATAAATGCTCCGCCAACAACACCGGCAAAATCTGCTACCAAGATAGTAGCCATTGGGATCATTGTGTTGCGGAATGCGTGACGCATAATCACTGTGCGCTCTGATAAGCCTTTAGCGCGTGCGGTACGGATGTAATCCTGATTAAGAACTTCAAGCAGCGTTCCACGAGCGAAACGAATGTATCCAGCAAAGCCGATCAAGGTCAGAGCTAATGTTGGCAAGAATAAGTGGGTAACAACATCCAGGCTTGAAATCCAGAAATCGCTGGTATCGAGCAGGTCATTTCGCTGGCCAACGGTTGGGACTGGGCGATAGTTAATCGCATCTGTCTCCATGTATGGCTTCCAGGTCTGCATGTACTTATCAACTATGACAAGGCTTGCTGAAAGGATCGCAGTAATGATGGTTGTACGAACAATAGGAGCGCGGTCGATCTTTGAAAAGGCTAATCCAACAAAGACTGCGGTTGTGATCAGAACACACGCCATCAAAAAGACACTGAGTGATCCTGGGTAGTTATCAAAGACCCAGTTAACTGGGTAATAAGCCACAACAGACAACCCGGCCATCGTTAATGATGCGCGCAGTGCAGCTTTGTTGATAAGTCCCACTGAAAGTTGGGTAACACCAAAAGCAATTCCAATTGAAAGAAGCAGGACAACGATTGGCCCTAATGAAGGGTTGAGCAACCAACCAGTTGCGCCAAAGATTGCAACTAATGAGCTGGACCCAACAAAGGCAACTGCGTAAGAGCTCCAGAAGGTTTTTCTGGAGCCTCCGATCACAGATGCCCAGAACAAACCGCTAATCAGACCAATTCCGATAATCCATTGCATTGGAATTTGAGGTTCACGTAAAAAGTTATTGAATGAGATCGCTAGGTACTCCTTCAGAAGTACAGCAACCCAGAACACTGGAAGAGAGAAAAGTAAGAAAGCGATAAATGTCATTGAGTAGTCAAAGCGGCTGTACTGGCGAAGGGCTGTGACTATACCGATCATGATTCCGAGAATCGCTGCAAGTAATGTTGCTGCTAATACCAAACGCAATGTGACAGGTAGGGCTAAAGCAAGTGAATCAACAACTGCTGATCCATCGCGGCCCATTCCAAAGTTTGGATTTCCAACAAAAACTCCAAGTACTCCTTTAAGCCATAGAAAGTAACGAAGTGGCGGTGGAACATCTAATTGAAGTTCGCGGGTTAAAGATGCGATGAGGAAATCACGGTTAGGGTCGGTGCTCAGGCGAAGATCTGCCGTTGGATCACCAGAGATTGCAGCTACGTTATACAAAATAAAACTTGAACCAAAGAGGATGACACCTAAGACACCAAGCCGTCTAAGAATAAAGGCTGCCATTGTTTTTGTGTTCCCCTCGATTTAATTCAACGCTGAAATTATTGCCCGACTATACAGCCAAAGGACGCTCGGAGAGTGATCTCCGAGCGTCCAATGGACTGATTAAGTAATGCTAACTAAGGGGTTTAATCCTTAGTATGACCACTCCCAGTAGTTCCAAACGATTGTTGGAGATAGTGGGCCTGGCTTTACATTCTTTAGATCCTTATTAACTGCAACAACACCTGGGTGAATGAACACACCAATTGTTACTGCATCTGCGTTAGTTAGACGCTCGATCTGAATGTACTTTGCAATCAACTGTGACTCTGGAAGTGGTGAATCCAAAGTATCGATGATTGCGTCAACTGCCTTGTTGCTGTAACCAATGATGTTGTTTCCACCATCAGTATCAAAAACTTCAGCTGACTGACGCTGTGTTACAGATGATGCAACCCAAGCGAAGAAGTAAGCGTCGTAATCTGAGTTACCTAGCTTTGATGGCCAGTCTGTACGGACATCTCCAACTAGATCGAATCCAACCTTTGCCATGTTTGCCTTAGCAAGAGCGAACTCTGCAGCGCGACGTGGGTTGTTTCCTGGAACAAGTACGCGAACCTTAAGTGGGCTCTTCAATGCATTTGGATAGAACTTCTGTACCAAAGCAAGTGCTGACTTGTTACGTGACTCTTGTGTTCCACGTGAGTAGAAAGCAGAACCGTTTGCAGCAATGAGCTTGTCATATGCAGCTGATCCTGGTGCTAACCATGTTGAACGAATTGGCTCTGTTACACCGTTAATTGGTGCAATCAACTTCTCCATGATTTCGTTGCGTGGAAGAGCTAGCAAGAATGCTTGACGTAGTGCCTTTGACTTTGCGCCATCCTTCACAGAGAACAAACCTGTGTATGGAGCCTCATCTGGAACTGTGTCGTAGTGAAGATCCCAGTGCTCGTAAGCAACTTCATCCTTACCAACAACGTTTACGTTCTTGATCGCCTTGAGCTTTGCTACACCGTCAGCAGTTGCCTGACCTGCGTAAACATCGAGCTCGCCGTTAGCAAGTGCCTGTGCAGCAGCTGTTCCATCACCGATGAACTTGAATACAACTGTATCTACTGAACCGCTAAGAGCTGGTCCTGAGTTGTACTTAGGGTTCTTCTTGAGGGTTACAGATGTCTTTGCAACTGCGCTATCGATCTGGAATCCACCGTTACCTACTAGAAGCAATGGGTTTGTCTTGTCGTTAACAGTTGTAATTGTGTAGTCGTTTGTCCAAACATCACCCATCTTCTTCAGAAGAGCTGTGTCCTTATTTTGGTATGCCTTTACGAAGCGATCACGCGCTGCCTCGTTTTCAGCAACAGTTCCAAGCTTGTCCTTGCCTTCTGCCATCAACACAAGTGTGTGTACAGCAGCTGGTCCTGGGCCGTAAAGATCCCAGTTAGCAATGCGCTTCTTGAACTGCAATGTGACAGTCATCTTGTCAGCAGAAAGAACTGGCTCTCCAACAATGTTGTTTGCATAAACGCCTGAGTAACCAAGACCGTTGAATGCAGGAGGAGTCTTCTTATCTGTTGGATCTCCAAGTCCTGCAGCCTTTGAGTATGCATCGCTGCTGAGGATGTGTGAAAGAAGTAGATCTTCACCTGTGATTGGAGTTCCATCTGACCATACGCGGCCAGGGTTAACTGTCCATGATGTACGGAAATCTGTAGCTGTGTTCTTAACGATCTTGTATGAACCAAATACTGAGTTCTTTACAAGCTCTTTCTTGTTGTTGTAATAGTTGAAGCCAGCACCTTGTAGGTATGAAACCGCAGAACAAGTTGTTGAGTTTGTAGCCGAAAGGCTGCAGTTCAAACCTGTAATTGAGTTTGTCTCATGCAAGATAACCGTTGAACGTGTCGCAGCTTGTGCTGGAGTTAGCAATGAAAATGCCAACGCCGCTGAGGCTGCTGTTGCGAGCGCAAACTTTGCGCTACGTGTGAACTTCATAGTTCCTCCTTGAGGGTTAAAGAAAAGCGTCTGCGGAGAGTCGACCAACCCCATAGGCGCTTTTGGTGCGCCAAGTCTGCCGTAGCAAAGGCTCAGAGGCAACATGCAAGCACTTTGCACGAGCGTGGATTTATAACGCCTAGATAACCATTGTCTGAGAAAGTCCAAAACCTAACCCGCTTATGGGGTGAGGCATTGGCTATTGGGCCGCCTCTACCCGACCTGCGATGCTCATGAAAAACTTGATCGAGCTAATGGCTATCACCGAAGCAATCACTCCCCCAACGTACATTGGAAGCCGCAAGCTGTAATGGGCTAGGACGCCACCTAGAACCGAACCGATGGGCATCATTCCCCAGACCAAGGTTCTTCGAGTCCCATGAATTCGGCCATACAGTTCATTGGGAATAACTGTTTGGTAAGTCGCCATGAGCAAGATGTTCCACTGAGCAATCGCAAACCCACCAAGAGTTGCAAGGGCGACGAAAACATAAATGTTAGGAGAAAAACCTTGCGCTAAGAGAATCACTGAACTGCCTGTGATCCCTAAAGTCATCATGATGCTGCGGCCAAATTTCTTTGACGCTTTTGGCGCAACAATCGCACCTAACAAAGCTCCCAGGCCTTGAATTGTAAGAATGACTCCAAAGTACTTAGGGATAAGTTCCAGCTCTTTGATGATGAATAAAACCATTGTTGCCGTGCCCATTGAATAACACACTCCGATTGTTGCCGTTGTTAGCACCAAACGTCGCAAAACTTTGTGGTTATACAAATACTTAATGCCAAACTTTATATCTTCTACAAATCCAGGCTTACTCTCTTTTGAACTTTCCGTGCGAACATCTTGTAAGTATTGAATTGGAATTGAAAGAGCTAAAAGCGTTGCAATGGCGTAACCAATACTGTTGATGAAAAAGGGCAACCAGATCGCGAGTGCGTATAAAAACCCACTGAGTGGGGACCCGATAAAGCCTTGAATCACCGTCTCTGAAATCTGCAGTCTCGAATTACCTTTTTCATAGTGCTCTTCATCCAGAATCTGAGGAATCAAAGATTGGGCCGTCGTATCGGTTGCAACCTCGCACACACCAATAATGAAGGCTGAAAAGATCAACCAGTAAATAGTCACTTGGCCGGTAGCGATTCCCAGGGCCATAATGCCGATGACCGCGCTTCGAAGTGCGTTAGATCCAGCCACAATGAATCTGCGATCAACCCGGTCAACCATTACGCCAATCGGCATTGCAAAGAGCAACCAAGGCAACATCACCATTGCGCCAATAACTGATATCAAGACAGTGCTGTCGGTAAGCGTGATGGCTAGTAAGGGCGCCGCGGCAATAAGAACTCCGTCAGCCAAGTTGGAAACAATGCTTCCAGCCCATAAACGATTAAATGCTGGACCCATCCAGCAACCGTATCAGGCGAGATTAAGCGAAGGTTCCGGTTACTAAGAAATACACACGACGAGCAACTGATACCGCATGGTCTGCATAGCGCTCGTAGTAGCGACCGAGCAAGGTTAGATCAATGGCAGTTTCAATACTCACACCGCTGCTTTGATTGATGATTGTTGAGATCACCTTCTTGTGAAGGTCATCCATTTCATCATCATCCTTTTCTACCTGCAAAGCCATCTCGGTATCGCGAGTCGTAATAACACCTGCCACCATGATCGATAGCTTTTCGGCAACATGACCCATCTCGGTAAATGGCAAAAGTAGTGCCTCTGGAATTGCGCGGTCTGGGTGGCGAAGGCGGGCAACCTTTGCAATGTGGTGGGCTAGATCGCCCATTCTTTCAAGATCGGCGCTCATACGCATCGCTGTTACCAGGGCTCGCAAATCTGAAGCTACTGGTTGCTGACGGGCAATGATGTCAATAATTCGTGCATCTAATTCATGTTGGAAATCATCAATTTTCACATCTGCAGCAATGACCTCTTCAGCCAAAGCTAGGTCTGCCGACTGAACCGCTTTTGAGGCTTTAACCACAGATGCGGTGACCATGTTTGTAAGGTCTACAAGGGACTGTGAGACACCATCGAGTTCATCCTGATATGCGGAGCGAATAAGTGCCATGGGCAAAAGGTAGAGGTAGTTGCTGAACATAAGCAAGCCAATTGGTTAACGGACGGTTAACTCGTGTTTTGTAGCGATAGAGTTTCTTTATGAGGTTTAAGCGTCAGGCTGATCAATCACCTGCGCCTGCCGGGGTGCCAGATTTGCTCCTACATACCCTCGAAAACCTTGATGGGGACTCGTTGATTCTCGCCCCGGGTGATGTTGCCTTTTTTAAGACGGCAGGTGTAGATAAATTAGGTCTTTTAAAAGATGGACGGCTTGAAAATCCAGAACTTTTAGCAACGGTGCGAGTAGTTAGACGATCAAATACGAAGCAGACCGGACGAATCGATTTACCCCGCGGACCAATTGGTGAAGGTAAACACGAATTAACTGTCAATGTCTTGCCACTGACTGAAAATCAATATGTACTGGTTTTGATTTCCGATGAGAGTGAAGCCCAAAGAATTCATGATGTTCGTCGAGATTTTGTTGCGAATATTTCTCACGAGCTAAAGACTCCGATTGGCGCGCTTTCATTACTGAGCGAAGCGGTTCTCGGTGCAAAAGATGAACCAGAGTCGGTGGTTAAGTTCGCAACACGTATGCAATCTGAGGCAAAGCGACTCACAGATTTAGTTCAGGAAATTATCAATCTTTCTCGACTTCAAGATTCAGACCCATTGCAAGAAGCTCAAGAAGTTTCGGTTTCTTATCTAATCAAAGAGGCGATTGATCAATCTCAAATCAGCGCTGATAGTCGTGGAATCACCTTGACTTACCATGAAGAGTCGCCGGCAAATATCTTAGGAGATCGCGACCAACTAACTATGGCGATCCAGAACTTAATTGAAAATGCAATTAACTATTCTCCTGAAAATACTAAGGTCGCCGTGACTAGCAGAATCAAAAACGGAATTGTTGAGATTTCAATTACTGATCAGGGAATTGGAATTCCTGAAGAAGATCTGGCCAGAATTTTCGAACGTTTTTATCGGGTAGATCCTGCTCGATCTCGCCAAACCGGCGGTACGGGTCTTGGTCTATCGATTGTTAAACACGTCGCTGCCAAACATGGTGGAGATATAAAGGTGTGGAGTGCAGAAAATGTGGGAAGTACCTTCACATTTATGTTGCCTCTGTACACAGGAGCATCGGAGAAAACGCTATGACTCGAATCTTGATTGTTGAGGATGAGGCTTCATTCTCAGAGGCGCTCGCCTTCCTGCTGACAAAAGAGGGTTTTGAGATTTCTGTTGCCGAAGATGGCCGCCAAGCGTTAGACATGTTTAACGCGCAAGGGGCAGATCTGATCTTGTTGGACTTGATGATCCCCGTTGTTTCAGGTGTCGAAGTCTGTCGCAGCATTAGAACACAGTCCCAAGTACCAATCATTATGTTGACCGCAAAGGATGCTGAAATTGACAAGGTTGTGGGTCTAGAACTTGGCGCAGACGATTACGTGACAAAGCCATATTCATCTCGCGAATTAATCGCACGAATTAAAGCTGTTTTACGTCGCGGAGTTCCAGATGATGGATCTGTTCAAGATCAAGACCTGATGGAAGTTGGACCAATCCGACTCAACACTGGTAAACACCAAGTCTTTGTTAATGGAAACCCTGTGGCTTTGCCGCTGAAGGAGTTCGAGCTACTTGAATTCTTAATGAGAAATTCGGGCCGCGTGCTAACGCGTTCACAACTTATTGATCGCGTGTGGGGCGGGGATTACTACGGAGACACTAAAACTCTTGATGTTCACATTAAGCGCTTGCGTGCAAAGATTGAAGCAGATCCCGCAAATCCAGTTTTGATTCAAACAATTCGCGGACTTGGTTACAAGTTAGAAAACGTTTAAACCGTACTCTTTCGAATCATCCGCTGGTAAAACATTCCGGGTTTACGAGTGCTTTCCGTGTCTTCACCCATCTTTACAAATCCAAGTTTTTCATATGCGGCAATCGCGTTGTAGTTGTCGGTCCAAACGCCTAAGCCTTGAATTTTCCAGTCTTTCTCTTGCTGATCAACAAAGGTAAACATTGCTCGCATCAAACCTTTTCCGCGAAATTGTGGATCACTCCAACATCCACCAACCCAACAGGTAGCACCAAAATCTCCATTAAGTGTTTCAACGTACATCATTGCTCCATCAACACCATCTACAGATGCGATCAGAAAATCATTCTTTTCAAACTTTGCACGCCAAGCAGTTTCAGTTTCGATGCTCTCGGCCTCAAGAGTTCCACCAAAAGCGTGCTCACTTTCAGTGAGTGCTTGTAAACGAATTGAACGTAAGCGCTGCCACTCATTTGGCGAAATTAGCTCTACAACGACCCCGTTATTCATGTCCTAATCATGCCATCTGGATTTAGGAATTGGCTCAAAGATTAGAATGCACAAATGCTTTCACGGTGTGCGATTTTTTCTATAAAGGCTCAACGCCTTGTGATCGCCGTATGGGTAGTACTTAGTTGTGCAGGCATTCTTGGGGCAATTAACTTAGATAAGCACTTAACAACCTCTTTAGAGATTCCGGGTAGCGCATCAGCGGCAGCAAGTGCAGTTTTGCAGGAAAGGTTCGCGGATAACACCGAAGGAACCTTCACCATTCTGTATAAGTACAAGCAAGCAACCCCAGAACAGATTACGGATTTCAAGTCGTCACTTGTACGCGCTGCATCGGTAATTCCGGGAGCCGAGATAACACAAGAGAAAGCTTTTGGCGGAACTTTGTATGCCAACATAGGTACATCTCTGGATCTCAACCAAGCATCGCAGTACACAGAAGCGTTCAGAACAGCTTTAAAACTGAACGATTTAGCTGGGGCTTTAGTTACCGGTCCCCCAGCTATCAAATCTGATGTTGTGCCGATCCTGGCTTCTGATTTGCAGCGGGGACAATTGATTGCAATCGCACTTGCTCTAATTCTTTTGATCGTGGCATTGGGTTTTTCATGGGCCGTTTTGATTCCACTGATCTTTGGGTTTGTGACCATCACGACCTCACTTGGAATCATTTACCTGCTAGCCCAAAAGTTTCTGATGGTTTTGTATGTTCCCAATATTGTTGAACTTATTGGGCTTGGCCTAGCAATTGATTACTCCTTAATCATGGTTCACCGATACCGACAAAACAAAGATCGGACGCTTGACCGCTTAGAGCAAACCATGCAAACAGCCGGTCGTACCGCGGTGATTTCTGGACTTACCGTTGCATTGGGATTGGCAACTTTGATTGTGGTGCCGATTCCTTTTGTTCGTTCATTAGGGTTAGCTTGTTTAGTTGTTCCGCTCGTTTCGATTGCTGCTGCAGCTACTTTGCAGCCAATTCTGTTACAGCACTTAGGTAGAGATTCTTCGAAGGGCTTTAAGGGTTACCTCGGGAAAAACTTTGATTTCTTAACCAATAATGCGGTCACAAAACCAAAATCAACTGTTGTGATCACCTTGAGTACAATTGCACTATCCCTGTCCTCTTTACTGTGGCTGCAGGTGACCCCCAGTTCATTATCTGCAATTCCATCCCACCTGGAATCAGCCCAAGCTCTGGATTCTGTGACTTCGAAGGTAGGAATTGGTGTCATCACACCTCATGCGATTGTGATTGACCTTGGCGCTAAAGCAATGGCGCAAGAGTTTTCAGAGCTGCGCTTTGAATTTGCGAAGAAAATCGCTAATGACCCAGAAGTTTTCACTGTAGCAAGCGGTGATCAATGGCCATACGTAGATGCAACTGGTCAATTCATTCGACTCTACATCTTTGGTCACCACGATTTAGGCGCAGATGAAACGGTAGAACTTGTAAAGCAGTTAAGAGATGAATACATCCCGAACTCGGGTTTTCCAAATAGCGCTCGTTTTTATCTGGGTGGTGCCCCAGGGCAAGGCGTTGACTTACTGAACGCACTGTCGAAAACATTTCCTTTTGTAGTCCTTTTGATTCTTCTGATCACATTGGCGATCTTGATCCGAACTTTTCGCTCAATTGTTCTTTCAGTTAAGGCCATCATTCTTGACTTGATATCCATTGGTTTGTCTTTTTCTGCTCTAGTACTAGTTTTCAAATTTGGTATCGGTACTTATCAGCTTGAGCAAATCGAAGCGTGGGTCTTGATATTGTTGTTTGCCATTCTCTTTGGACTTTCTATGGATTATGAAATATTCATAGTCTCGCGCATGCGTGAAGCACACGATCGAGGCGCAAGTAATGAAGAAGCCATTCGCGAAGGAATGCGATCTTCTGGAACCGTTGTGACCGCAGCAGCTCTAATCTTCATTTCCGCAGTTATGGGATTGGCGACCGGACACTTTGCCGGTTTGCAGCAATTAGGAGTCGGGTTAGCTGTCGGTGTCATTGTTGATGCGACGATTATCCGTGGTCTGCTGTTACCTAGCGCAATGGTTTTGCTTGGTAAATGGAATTGGTGGATGCCTGGACAAGGGAAAACCCCAACCCTCAATTAATTGAGAGTCGGGGCCTGTCCCTCGACGAAAACTACTTAACGATTTTTATTGCAAAGTGAATGGTTGGAATCTGATAACCCAGCGCAAGACCAGGAAGATCTCGTTCAGAAGTTAAAATAGGAACCATTCCATATGGTGTATTTGCAAAAGAAGGTTGCTGTGTATACAACAGTGGTCTCAAAGTAATGATGTGAGTACCGACTCCTCCTAGTGCCTTGAGGTGAACCACAAGGTAACCATTTGAATTGAAGCCACATCCGTAGCCGACATAACTATTGTCATAGGCAACAGAAAGTGTGTTGTCCATTTGAGTCCAACCAACACCTTTAAGACTTAGAGTGAATTCTTCGCCCTCTTTGAATGTGTAGGTAGGTGTTCCTTGACCACCACGGGCAAATGCGTCGACAGAGCCGGATAGATCTGCTTTTGCAACACCCAAGGTAATAACTTTTCCATTCTTATCAAGCAAAGGTTCGATGCTGGTCTTAACGTAGAAAACCTGCTGAGCTTCGATGACATCACCAAGTTTGATTTGAATAACGTGATATCCACCAAGGTGATCAGGAATTGTGACTTCCTTGTTAACGGTTCCATCAGTGATATCTACTGTTCCTAGTGGAATTGGGTTGTATACCCAGCACGTTCCAGTTGTGCAGTTAACTCGGTTTCCCGTAACTGTGGACCACACAATTGTGTGAACTCCCTTTGTCGGAATACCTGAAACCTTAATTGTTGTCTTGCTGCCGACAATTCCACGATCTGGTGACAAACTCATGACTGCCTTCGTTGCTGGATCTAAACCAGCATCCGACAAAGTAGTTCTTTGATTGACTGTCGCAGTCATTAAAGGTGGATAAATCAGATGTGGCTTAAAAATCCCCGCATCTTTAGTGACGGTAAATGTTCCCATTTCGCTGTTTGCAAATGGAACTGGGGATTGCATGACATTGAGATATGAAAAGCTAATTGCTTCATTTGCCTGGATGTAATGCTTTCCTACAGGACCAGTTGCAAGAATTGTTGTTGTCGCTGTTCCACGAGTCCAACGGGCTTGCATAGAACCTGTGAACTTTCCATCGTAATAAAGTGCAGCACCTGCTGCGTACAGAGAAGGTCCAAGGCCGGTATAGGTAATTGTGATGGGTGTTCCAATTGGTCCACTTTTAGGAGTAATTGAAAGAGTACGTGCCATCTGTAATCCACCATGTGCCAAAGCAACATCATTATTGACGGCGTAAATATCATGCACGCCACCGAAATCAGATGGCACCTTAGTTTTGTAGCTAAAGCCACCTAAAGCATCGGTTGAAATGGTTGCAATGACAACGTTGTACTTTGTGTACGAAGTACCCATGTAGTTGACAGTGTTTGGTTGGACATCTGCAATCCACGTTGCATCACTTGTTGACCAGGTCAATGTGACAGGCGTGTTGCCTGGCAAACCTTTTCCAGTGATCGTGATTGCATCACCGACAACAACCTGAGACGGCGTAACTTCGAGATTGACCATATTTGAAGGTGTTGAAAAGGCTTGTGCCTTCAAACCTGTAAATGGGATTGCAGGGATTCCAACTATTTCTTTTGGTGCAACAAGCTTTACTGGATTATCTGCTGCTTGAGCAGGAGTGATGAATCCTAGAGCTAGGACTAACACCGCTCCTACTCGAGCAACTGTGAAACTTTTACGCATTTTCTCTCCGATCAATGGTGAATTAAGTTTTTACTTGACGGGTACCGCAAACAGGCTTAACTGAGATGTCTGAGTGAAGTTAGATGCCCAAGTTCCTGTAGCGCCCTTTAGTGGAACAGAAAGATTTACAGTGCGGTAGTAGCTAACGCGCTCATAAACTGTGCGTCCATCGCTACCAACTACGCGCTTTCCATTTTCCATTTTTGGAGCAAGCTTTGTTGAAAGTACCTTTATGGTTGTTGAATCTTTAGCAACCATGGTTACCTTAAAGTTGATAACACCCAAAGTGCTGTACAAAGGTGCTGCGCCTGTTTTCAAGATGCCGGTCCAGAAAGCGACTCCACTGTGATTTCCATAGGCCATCGGAATAGGTGTACTTACTCCTGCAACTTCAATGAAAGCTTTAGTGGTATTGGTTGTATCCATTACTGCGCCACCTTGGTCTGCATTATTGGCGTAAACACGGAAAACGATTGTCTGCCCGATTAGGTACTCGTTTTGAATTGCGCAACCATTAAATCGTGGTGCTAAGACACCTGTTGATCCACTAGCAAGCACTGTATCTACATAAATATGGATTGGTGACACGATTCCCTGAACCGGAACACCGATCTTTACATTCAAAGTGTTTGAATTAGCTGGTGCAAAAGCTGCTACATCAGTAGGTGTGAAGACTCCCGTGATTACAGTTAAACCAGCAGCAGCAGGTAACCATGAGCACTTTGCAACAAATGGAGTTACGGTTGTTGTCGGCACAGTTTCGCAACCACCAACGGCCTTTCCATTAACAGTAAAAGCAACCGCACCAGGTGCGCTTGCTGTTCCATTAATGACGATTGGGCCAAGATCATAAACGCCATTGCCGCCGGACATTATTAATGTCGATGGAGCAGGTGCTGCATAGGCAGAGCCACCGGTAACAGCAAGGCCTAATACAGCCATACCAATTACTAGTATCGATGAAATCATTCTTTTCACGTGAATCTCCTTAGTTTGTTGTAAAGCTTTTACTTAGTTTTTATGTTTCCGCTGACGTCCATAGTGAATGCAGCATCTTCTTTAGAACCACCCTTAACGCTGAAGGTTCCCGTTACTTTTAATGTTCCAGTCGCACCTACGTACTTGCCGGTGCCGCCTGTAATTGTGGCTATTCCAGTAATTTTGATTGTTGTTGGTGCAGATTCATCTTCGGCGCAACCTTTAGCACTTGAATCAAAAGTCACGTTAAGAGTACTTCCGCCGCCTGCAATTGATCCCTTTGCATCAAAGGTGTCGCACAATCCCGCGGGTGCTGCAGATGCTGTTCCTGACATATCTGCAAGACCCAGAACATTTCCTGTTCCAGATCCATTAACTCCTGTGACCTGTAGATATGTATCGCCCCAGACAATTGAAAGCTTTCCCTTATATGTTCCAGAGAATGGAACAGTTGCACCAGCAACAGGTTTTGTTGTTGCGGCTGGCTTAGTAGTTACCTTTGGCTTAGTTGTTGTGTAACCAGTTGGGCACTTTGGCTTTGCTGCCGTTACCTTTTTAACAATTGTTCCCTTGTAGCAAGTTATGGTCTTATTGGCTGCATTTGCTGGAATACCTTGGGCAAACAGGAATGTAAAGGCTGTTAAAAGAACTAGCGCTTTAACTTTTCTTGAATAAGTTTTCTTCATTGTGAACTCCTTCTCTCCTTGAGTTACTGCTGTTCTTACAAGGAAAAGAGTGTCACTATGAAAAAGTTATTCCAGATTTTTTCTGAGGGGTACCTCTTTACAAGGTATTACTTGTATCACCAATTGACTGTCAACAATTATGAAGTGAGTGCTGGCCCTTTATGAACGAGCAATACGTTCACGAGCAACCTGCATTGCAGGCGGTTCCGGCCCAAGAATTGCCAAGAAAATATCCAAGCTAATTCGTGAAATCTTTAGCCAAATCTTTGATCGGGATTTCAATCCCAGTAGATCTAATTCGCGTTGATCTAGCGTGGCAATTGCAGCATTTGCAATAACTTTATAAAAGAACTTGCCTGCTCCCCCGAATGGCGGATTCAATATAAATCGAACTACTTCATCGGTTCGCTGGGCATGCATTAAGTCATTAGCTCTAAAGTCATCCAACGTTGCCTCTAATTGCGCAACGGACATAGGAGCATCAGTTAAACCAAGTGGAATCGCACTCTTGCTCCATTCGGCAACATACGAATCTGCACCTTTATCAATTGGATATCCCAGTGCCAGGTGAGCCTTCAGAAATGAATCTGTGAACGCACAATGCACCCACAGCAAGAATCGCGGATCTTTAGCTTTGTAACTTTGTGCATGACCTTGCTTGTCGGTGAAATTTCCTTTCACATGATCATGCATCGCATTTACTCGGGCAGCTTCGCGATTGATTACCTCTTCAGCTGCAAAGGTTGTGACGGTTAACCATCTAGTCGTACCTGCAAGACGTCCTAATGGATCTGTTTCATACCGTGAATGTTCGGCAACTCCCGAAAGTGGTGCGGGGTGTGCTGCCTGCAAGAGCAAAGCGCGAACTCCGCCAACAAGGGTTGCAATAGTTCCATGAACTTGCCACACAGCGCTGCTCGGTCCAAAAAGTCCTTCGCCGCTTCCTTCACCAATTGTCTTTACCCAATCTGGGCGACCATCACGAGAACCTGAAACATTTTCGCGAAACTTGTCCGCCAAAGGTTTAGTCAGTGGGAATGTATAAAGTGCGAACACAAGGCAATGTTATGCAATGAATAAATCATTGGCTAATCGAAAAAGTAATCGAATTCCTTAGGATTGTTTTGAGTCTTCAAAATCCTTCGAGGTTCCATTAGCCACATGCACTGACTTTTGCCAGGCTAATTCCCGACCCCATCGTGTAAAAGTAATCCTTGGCGGACGAATTGGAATTGCCTTGGTTGATAACTTAGCTACAGACCCGTCCAAAAAACGTTCAGCATCATCAGGTTCACCTAATCGCACATTCCAGCCTTTAGATTCAAATCTTCCTGTTTCAAAAGTACAACTCTTCGGAATCCAAATCGTCGCAAAACCCTTTTTCACAATTAAGGGATACGCAAAAATCTCAATGATAGGAACTCTTGCTAACGTGCGAATCCAAGTTGGACACTTCCAAAAATCAAATTTAGCAAAAGCTTCTTCAGGAATATCGTTCCAGCCTAAAACTGACATCTTCCCTTCCTTCCGCTAGCACTTTACTGATCTAAAAACCCTCGTAATCGCACTTGCACCATTCGCGCTTGAATGAACCGACATCACAATGTACCCGATAGGCGGCTGACCTATCTTCCATTTACATGGCATTGAGACTGAAAGCCGCACCCTTCCAAAACCCGACTTACTCTTAGTAACTGACTCAGTGAAGATTAGCCATCCAGGTCTGTGAACTACTTACGGCAAAAATCTAGGAACCGAAGTTAGTTTTCTTGTATGGCTTACCTTTTTGGTCGTATGTGATCCAAACGCCAACTTGCGTGCCGTTCTTAAATGATCCTGAGCGCATGATTACGCCATCTTTTCGAAACCATTTCCAATCACCATGAAGCTTGTCCGCCTTCATTTTTCCAATGGCCTTCAAAACACCATTTCCATAAAACTCTAAGTACTCACCTGTGCGCTTTGGATAGCTTGCATTTATTTGGCTAATGCGAGCCTTAATGATCTTCTTCAATAGTGGCTTAGGAAATCTCTTATCTACAGCAAAGTGGATAGAGCCTTTCGTTTGCTCATAACCAGCCAATTCCTTTTCAAGCATCAAATTTGTTGACCCACTATAAGGAAAGACACTGTTGTGCTTTTTGAAGCCATCAAAACCAATAATTGCGACGCCTTCAATCATGAAGGTTGGGATTCCGTACTTAATGACTTCGGTCGCTGTCGGAAGCTCTGCGGCAATCATTTCTCGCAAGTCATTAAGAATTTGACGCTGGCCGATTTCAAAGTTTTTCAAATGCTTGTCAACTAAAGCCTTGCTCATGCTGAGATAACACCTGTTCCCAAAAGGATTAGAAGCAACGTACCCAAAGCAATTCTGTAAATGATAAATGGCATGAAGCTTCTAGTTGAAACAAACTTCAGTAACCAAGCGATCACTAAGTAGCCAACTACGAATGCAATTGCAGTTGCAGCAGCGGTCTCGGCAAGTGAGAAGACATTTGAACTATCAGTTGATGAAAGCGCGCCTTGCAGTTGATAAAAACCACTGCCGAATACTGCAGGTAGTGCCAGTAAGAACGAGTATCGAAGTGCGGCTTCGCGCTTGTAACCAAGGATGCGACCCATAGCGATCGTTGCACCTGAACGCGATACGCCAGGCATAAGTGCTAAAGCCTGCGCTGCTCCATACAAGATTCCGTGGCGATTACTGAGTTGATCCAAAGTGCGCTCACGTTTTCCATATGTATCTGCTAATCCAAGAATCACACCAAAGACAATCAAAGTTGTTGCAATTAGCCACAGAGATCGAAGATTGTTTTCAATGATGTCGCTGCCTAGATACCCAAGTACAACAATCGGAATTGTTCCAATGACTATCAACCAACCCATTCGAGCCTGTGATTTGGCTTCACCAACTAGTTCTTTACGCTGAACAGTCTGTCCAAACCAAGAACGAAGAATCGCAGCAATATCTTTGCGGAAGTAGATCAGTACAGCTAACTCGGTACCTATTTGAGTGATTGCCGTAAATCGAGCACCAGGGTCATTTGCACCATCCATGAACTCGCCAAAAATACGAATGTGGGCACTTGAAGAAATAGGAAGGAATTCGGTGAGACCTTGAACAATTCCAAGAATGATTGCTTCGATCATCTCACCCTCCAATCCACACCTAGAGTCCAATAGTAACGAGCAAAGTCGCATTAATCATCGAAAGGTATATTTGAGGCATGAAAGCCAGCCTCGCACTTGAAGAACTAAAGAGCTACGGCAAGAAAAGCAGAGTCAGCGACCTTGCGCGTTTCTATAAAACAGGCCCAGGTGAATACGCCGAGGGTGATCTCTTTCTTGGCGGAACAGTTCCTCAGACACGATCTGTTGCTAGCTCATACAAGAAAATGGAGCTTCCGGAAGTTCAAAAACTGTTTAATTCGCCGTTTCATGAAGCACGATTATGTGCAGCGATAATTCTTAATTTGCAATTCAAGGCCGCGAAATCACTACAAGATCGAAAGAGAATATTTGAGTTTTACTTGAAACAGGTGCGTGCTGAACGAATCAATAACTGGGACATTGTTGATGTTTCGGCGCCTTGGATGGGCGTTTACCTGACCGAAGTTGAAGATCCAATGCCACTTTTAATCAAACTTTCCAAGTCAAAGTCATTGTGGCAGCGCCGCGTTTCCATCATTCTTACCTTTGCTTTGATTCGAGCTGGGGATCTAGAACCAACCATTATCATTTCGGAATCACTTCTTAAAGATAAAGAAGATTTGATTCATAAGGCCGTGGGATGGATGCTTCGAGAACTCGGTAAAAAGGATGTCATGTTGCTCCGCGGATTTTTAAAGCAACACTCTCACCAAATGCCCCGAACTATGTTGCGGTATGCAATTGAGAGATTGCCTGAGTCAGAGCGAAAGCGATGGCTTGTTGAGAGTAAAAGCTAGCCAAACAAAGGTCGCAGCTCTACCTTTCGGTTACAAGCTCTGGATCCTTCAGCAGCTAACTGTTGCGCAGTTTCAGGTGAATCCACTTTCACGATCCAGAAACCACTGAAGAATTCCTGGGTCGCGTGGTGTGAACCTTGAATACTTTGGTTCGCACCTTCGCGGTTATCAAAGACTTGTGCCGTTGACGGCGCATCCATGCCACAGGCAAACAGACGCTGTCCCGCGGCTTCGATTTTGTCGTTGAAATCATCAATCGCCTTCATCTCTTCAGGCGTATGAGGCGCACGAGTTTGAGTATCAATCACCGAAATTAGAAAACGCATAAATGAATTATAAATGCCTTAAACTAGTTTTGTGCATAATTACGAAGAGGAAGTAAAGGAGCGTTGGGGTAACACCGACGCTTACCGGCAATCTCAATCGAAAACTTCTAAGTACTCAAAGGATGACTTCGAAGCAGCGAAAGTAGATCAGGAGGCTGCAACTGAACTTTTTGTGTACGCCTTCGGGAATTCGTTACCGATAGATTCACCAAAAGCCCAGGAAGCTGTCACTGCACATCGCGAAGCAATTACAAAGTGGTTTTATGATTGCTCAATTGAAATGCAAAAGAATCTGGCGCTCATGTACATCGAGGATCCACGATTTAAAGAGTATTACGACGGACGCGTTCGAGGTTTAGCTCAATATGTGCATGACGCCATTATGAATCAAGTCTAATTAAGCGTTAATCCAAAAGCTAGAAATTCAATCTCTCCTTTAAATATCTCGCTCGCGCCAAGCCAAGATCATCGAAGGCAAAGCGGCGGATAAGAACAACATTGAAATAATTAGGAAGCTTCCATCATTGCCTTCTGGTTGAAATAGCTTTACTTCAGGTCCTACATTCATTAGGAGTAGAAGTGCCACAACTATGTATCCCAGACCATAGTATGCATATCTAAATGAGGTATCACGAACCTTAATCTGACGTTCATCTAGAAGTTCATCAGGTGCATCTGCTATCCCTCGAACGCTAATTCGTAGAAATAGATAACCCATAAGTACGGCAAAAACAGCGAAGATGGCGGTAACACTATAAATTACTACTGAAGTTCCGTCAGATAGATTCAAATCGGTTTTCAAAGTTGGCCAATAACTTCCCGCCGCGACAAGAGCAGTTCCCAGGGCCATTAAAATGACAAGAATTCTTCGATTTCTCTGAGACCGTAGCCATCTGTACTTTGAGTTTTCGTCAGTAAGTAAGGATTTAACTCCCTTTTCGGTAACGCCCTCAAACCAATAAATCTTGTTCTTCTTTGACATTGTTACTTACCTTTCTTGAATGGGGTTTGAGAAAACAATCCTGATACTTCTTGATTAAGCGCTTTCGCAATACGTAAAGCCAGCACCAATGACGGGCTGTACTCCTCGCGCTCTAAGTAACCGATCGTTTGGTAATGCACCCCGACCTTGTCAGCTAGATCTTGGCGCGTGAGCCCTAGCGAGTTACGGGCTTCTTCAATTCGGTTATAGACCGGCTCTTCAGGGTTGCGACTCATATGAAATAGCATATATGCTATGTAGCATTAATGCAACATTAGTCAAGGGTAGGATTACTGAGTGAAGAAGAATTCTCCGATCGTCCTGCTTCAAATCTCAAATTTTGCATCAGGGCTTGGTAACTCGATAGTGATGATCACTATTCCCTGGTTAATTCTTGAGCGGACGGACTCCCCCGCTTTTGCTGGTTTAGTTGCCGCGATATCTGCACTGCCAGGAATACTTGTTTCACCTATCGGTGGTTGGATGGTTGATCACATTGGAAGACGGGCAGTAAGTATTGGAGCAGACACACTCTCGGCTTTTTCTGTCGCAACTTTCCCAATTGTTGCGGCTACATTCGGGTTGTCTAATCTCTCTATTCTTCTAATTGCGGTGCTGGGTGCAGTTTTTGATCCTGCTGGATACACAGCGCGAAAAACACTACTTGCAGATGTTGCGAAGGCTTCTGATTCAGATCTCAACCATCTCAATGGAATACATGACGGAATCATGGCAATTGCGTGGGTTTTTGGTCCTGCCGTTGGTGCAGCTTTGATTGCGAGTGTTGGCGCAATTAACTCATTCTGGGTTTCTGCGGCTTTGTTTATCCTTGCCGCGTTAGTGATTGCATTTCTGAGAGTAGGAGATGAAGGGAAAGAATCTCGAGAGCTCGCAAAGGAATCTGGTGAAGTAACAGATGCGCGCATGCGCGTCGGCTTTAAGACTCTTTGGGAAGACAAACTGCTAAGAACTCTCAGCGTTGCGCTTATCGTTATTGCCGCTGTGTATTTGCCAACAGAGGCTGTTGTGCTTCCCACTTATTTTGAGGACATTGATAACCCCGGAGGTCTTGGTTTGGTTATCTCAGCATTAGCTGGTGGTTCGGCCATCGGAGCATTTGGATATGGGTGGATAAGTGCTCGTATTCAAAAGAGGACATTAATGCGGATGATCATGATTGGAAGTTCGCTAAGTATTGTTCCGATGGCATTTCTTCCTCCGTTGCCATTGTTAATGATTGCAGGATTTTTGTTGGGATTGTCGTGGGGTCCGTATAACCCACTGATTAGTACATTGGTACAGGAAAGAGTTCCAGCGCACTTGCATGGTCGAGTGTTCGGTGTCCAAACAGCAGTCTTTTATGCCGCTCCACCAATAGGACTAGTTTTAGCGGGACTTTCTGTTGAGAGCTTCGGAGTAAATGCCACATACGTTGTTTTGGCTGGGATTCTTTCCGTAACCACAATTCTTGTCTTGTTAACTAAATCTCTACGAGAAAACTTCTAGTCGCTTTAGACCATTTCGTTAAGTGATCGAACAGCTAACTCGCTTAGTAGTGCGGTTCCTCGATACATCACAGCATCATCAAACATCGCGCGTGGTGAGTGATTAACTTCAGATTTAGTAACATCTTTATCAACAGATGCACCTAAGAAAATGTAAGAACCTGGGACCGCTTCTAGAACACGTGAATAATCCTCAGCACCTGCAATTGCGTGCGGCATATCCATGTATCCCTCTGCCCCGAACATTTCGCCAGCAACTTTGCCCACATATTGCGCATGTGCATCGTTGTTTACAGTGACGGGATACTGCTCAACAACCTTAACTTCAGCCTTTAGCCCGTAGCCTTGCGCAATTGATTCACACAAACGGACCGCTTCGGTCTTGATACGACTTCTATTTTCTGGTGAGAAAGTTCGAATTGTTGCTTGGAATTCGGCTGTGTCAGGAATGATGTTTGCTTTTGTGCCTGCGTGGAATTGTCCAACGGTAATTACAACTGGATCGAAGGCATCAAAGGAGCGAGTAATCATCAATTGCAGCGCACTCACCATTTCGGCAGCAACTGGAATTGGGTCCTTTGCAGTGTGTGGCTGTGAACCATGTCCACCCATACCGACAACGGTTACATGTATTTCATCGGCTGAAGCCATCATGGTTCCGGGCTTTGTTGTAAATGTTCCAGTTGGCACTGATGATGACATCACATGTATTCCATATGTAGCATCAGCTTTTCGCCCACTTGCAGTCAAGACACCTTCCTTGATCATGTGTCCTGCACCATCAAATCCTTCTTCTCCTGGTTGGAACATGAAGACAACATCGCCATTTAGTTGTGACTTGTTCTTGGAAAGCAACTTAGCTGCACCAATCAGCATCGCAACATGTAGATCATGACCACAGGCATGCATTGCGCCATCAATCTGACTCTTGTATGCAAGATCAGCAAGTTCAGTTACAGGTAGAGCATCCATGTCAGCACGTAACAAGACAGTCTTGTCAGATTTAGCACCACGCAGAACAGCCGTTACAGAGCTCAAGGATTTTCCAGTTGTAATTTCAAGACCAAGGCCATCTAGGGCAGCGATAATTTTCGCTTGAGTCTTTGGTAAGTCCAATCCAATTTCTGGTTCTTGGTGAATGTGTCGGCGAATTGCGGCTAAGTCGTTTTGGATTTCACTAGCCTGATTAAGAAAAGAACTCATTTACGCCTCCACAGATTGAACTTGGTGAGCGATCATAACTAGCCAATTAAGCCCATGTCTATCAATTGGAACGAATTTGTGCGGCATGCTCCAAAGGATGGTTGATATAGGTTTCAAGCCAAGTTTTTATTGTGTACTCGCCACTTTCGCTGTGCGTACCTGAATTATCCAATTGGGCCGGTGTAAGTCTCTTAACAATTTCTAAGGACGAGGCTCTTACCGCCTTAAAAACATCTAAAGAATGAGCAATCGGTAAATCCTTGTACCCCAATGTTTCATTCTCGCCCCAGCTTGCTTCGTCATATCCTTGAATTTGCGTACCAGGCTCTGCAATCAGCCGACGTAGTCTGGCGTACGACTGGGCTTCGCTATCTGCAACGTGGTGAATTACTTGGCGAGCACTCCACCCTCCGGAATGTGATGCATCAAGCTGGGATTCGGTTAATTCATTAGCAACATTGAGAAATTCTGCGGTTGCTTGAGCATATGATTTAACGGCGTCTTTGAGATCCATACCTCAATTAAACAACAAAAAGCATTGAAACATTACTTTGCAAATCATCTAAATTTGGCGAAAATTAGTGCAGCCGCCGCTAAATCGACATAGACGCACGCGCCTGCATACCACCAAGGAACATATCTTTTTTGGGTTGCTAAGTGCCACAAATCCCACAGCGCGTGAATTAATAGTCCAAAGAAAACGAAAAAGGCGCTCCCAGTTTGCAATGTTAATCCCAATAAAACTAGAGCAATCAAGAACTGTATTGATGTGAGTGAGATAAATTTCCTATCCCAAACTAAAGAGAAAATCACATATACAAATGCTGCAAGGACCAACAAAATCTTTGCCCAAAGAAGACTTTTAGTTTCTCCGAATATCGGTTGGAATAGGCAAATAAAGCCAAGAACAATGCTGGCGATTATTCCTCGGATTCCTAATCCAATTTTAAGTCCTCTAGTTGAATCCAATTTCACCTAACAATCATAAAAGAAGAATCGCCTTATGAGCCAGACATTTCAATCCAAATGCGGCTAAAGACTTGATAGGACATTCTTGGCTTTAGTTGATACCGCTTTTCTTGAATCTTTCTGCAGAGCTTTCGCAACTTTGACTAGCTCTGGTTGAACCTTGGGATCAATCTTGGCTAATTTTTCAAGAAGTTTTAGTCCTTGGGCAAGAATCATCCAATCTTCTGTCTCATTCATCCACTTCAGGGTTAAGGCCTTGATGCTTTTTAACTCTGTGACTGAGAACTCTTTTACGAAATCAAAGAACAGCGTTATCAATCCGAGTCTGACGACATTATGCTTACTTTTAGAGTAATTCTTCACCAGTTCTGCCTTTTGAGGATCAAAGAAATCCTTATTGGCGCGCATCAGACGTTTCGTGGCATTCATAGCTCTCATGGCAACTATCGAGTCTTCGTGGAGCAACAGCTTCAAGAGTTGAGAAAACAGTTTGGGATTCGATTCAACTGCCTTTACTACACTTAGCGTATTACCTAGAGAATTAGGTTTCCCAATCGCTAACTCCGCGGCAATATCCATTTTCTTAGCATCGGCTGCCATATAGAAATTCTACAATATGTAAAACTTGAAAGAAGAGTCGCCTATAAGCCGGGCAATCTCAGAATCGGTGGCTAGATGTTAATTACTTGGAATTAAGAGACTAACTCCTACACCGAGTGTGCTGAATGCCAGAACAATTGCCCCTGTTGGAATCAACTTAATGAGACCACCTGGCTTTTCACCCTGCTTCTTTGGAGCTCCGCCAAAGAATCCACCGGATATCAAGAGTGGAGCAGCAAACAATCCAATACGTAGCGCCCAAGTAATCGAATCATTAAATCTTGAGCTATCAAGAATCAGTTGAGCAACGATTGCTAGAAGTACTAAAACTCCAGCATGTGCATGTCCTGCTCGGAAGTAATCTCGCTGTTCAGCGGTGATGTTCTCCGTGCCGACTTGGCGCCTGAGAATAGATAGTAAAAAGTAACCACCAAAAGCGATACTTGGTAGGGATATAAACGCAAATGCGATCATCCAGCGTGCTGCATCAGACATGTCTTCTCCTTGGCCGAGTTATATGGAGTTGTTCTCGCCGTTGCCTAATTTTAGAGGAGTTTCTGCCCGTTGCCCTATTCATTTACATATTTTTGGCGGACTTCCGGCACTAAACTTGAGTGCATGAAGATAGAAATCAGTACTGAAAAGTCACTGACCGAGGAACTAGCCACATTGCTTCAAGCTCATTGGCTTTTTTGCACCTCCACCACACCGATTGAACATGTTTACGCACTTGATGCTTCAAGGTTGTTTACTCCGGATATCACGGTTTTTGGTGCACGCATTCAAGATGAGTTAGTGGGTGTGGGCGCGTTAAGAATTCTAGATATTGAGCATGCGGAACTGAAGTCCATGCAT